>ERZ1740068.644-NODE-644-length-14909-cov-8.723240_pt1 | contig 14909 bp, 8 predicted proteins | sample MGYA00581735_ERZ1740068 | MGnify/ENA primary metagenome ERZ1740068 (study PRJEB43018, sample SAMN04849740) | marine metagenome | isolation source: floating plastic debris | place: Pacific Ocean | collected 2008-08-30 | study: EMG produced TPA metagenomics assembly... | reverse complement strand
GTCCTCTCTTGTTTTTCTTTTTCTGTGTTTCTTCTTCTGTGGGTGCTGTTTGTTTTGTTTTTTTTTTTTTTTTTTTTCTTTTGGGTTCGCCCCTCCCCCCCCCCCCCGTAGCAAGTGGGGCGGCACGCAGCACCGCTTGATACACCGATTCGGGTGACGTGCCAAGGGTAGCTACTTCTACCCGGTTGGAACTGACCCGGATGACATGTTCGGGTTGGAAAAAATGCAGGTCGGGTAATTCTACACCATCGGGATGGTGTGAATGCAGGTTTTCTACTTCGTTTTTGAGGTCGTAGCCTAAAAAGCCGAACAGCCAATCTTTTTCTGCTTGTTGAAAGGCTTTCAACTGTTGAAAGGCATTTCCTGTTTGGGCGGTAAGTTCCCTTTTAGCTCCAAGGGCCACCAGGCTGTGGAATTGATCGGATAGCCCGGAAGTGGGATGACGGCTGCTGTCTAAAAAGGAGACCCGCTCAAAGTCCTGGCTCCAAGCCAGGAGGTGATCCATGAAATCGGGTGTAACAGGAAAGACAGCAACTTCTCTCATGCCATCAGGCGCGGGCCAATACCATTTCCTTTAGCGATTGCACCCACAAAGGATGGTCGTTGAGGCTCTCGACCAGTTGCAATTCGTGGCCACCGTGCTCCTCAAAAATCTCAACGTATTCACTGCCAATTTCCACCGTGGTTTCCAGGCAATCGGCCACGAAGGCCGGACTAAATACCAACAAACGCTTGGCGCCTTGTTTGGCTTGGTCTTCTACTACCTTATCTGAAAAAGGCTCCAACCAATTTCTATCCAGGCGCGACTGGAAACAAACGGTGTACTTTTCTCGCGGAATGTTCAGCTTTTCGGCCAAAGCCCTGGTCGTTGCAAAACAAGTGGCTTTGTAGCAGTATTTGTTGTCTTCGTTCAGTTCGTGTTCGCAGTTGTGGTCCGAACAGGGAGTTTCGCCATACACTTTGTCCACGTGACGTATGGGCAATCCGTGGTAGCTAAAAAGTACATGATCGTAAGATGCAATGTCGTATTGACGGCCCCTTTCGGCAAAAGCTTCGAGGTAGAGCGAGTCATTGTGAAATTGACTTACCACGGCCAATTCAGGAATCACCCACCAAGATGCAATTTCGCGCATGGCGGCCTCCATGGCCGAACCGTTGCTGGCGGAGGCATACTGAGGAAACATTGGTACGAGAATCAGTTTCTTGTAGTTTTCCTTCCGCATTCTTCGCAATACCGATGGAATGCTCGGTTGACCATACCGCATGGCCAGTTCTACCTGAAAACGACTACCCAATTCTACCTGCAACATGTCGCGCACCTTCTCACCGTGAAAAAGCAAGGGAGAACCACGATCGGTCCACAGTTCTTTATAAATTTTTGAGGAGCCAAAAGAGCGAAAAGGTACAATAATAAGGTTCACCAAAATTGCCCGAGCCAACCAAGGAAGGTCGATCACACGTGGATCGTTGAGAAATTGAAAGAGGTATTTGCGCACCTTGCCGACCGATGGGTCGTCAGGAGTGCCAAGATTGATCAGAAGAACTCCGGTTTTTGCCATGCTTTTTAAAAGAAGTATAGGTGCGATAAACCGCCAAATCGAACAAATGTTCGCTTATACCGCACTACTTTTCTTAGGTACAAAATTGCGTACAATGGTCAAAAGCACCAACAAAGCACTGACTAATAAAGCAACTCGGGCAAGGTAGTCTCCATATTTGACATAAACCGTTTCTTCATCATTGGCAAGAATTGTTTCCCGAATGGCGGCTGGCACCCACCAACCGGTAGCCTGAGATACGTCTCCTCTTTGATTGATAAAACAAGAAATACCAGTGTTGGCCGAGCGGGCGATACTCCTGCGGCATTCAATGGCACGCAAACGGCCGTAGGCAAGATGCTGTTTGTAACCCGGTGTATCTTCCCACCAGCCATCGTTGGTCACGATGAAAATCAGTTTTGCTCCGTTGCGGATGTAATCGGTCACATATTCTCCAAAAATGGATTCATAACAAATAACCGGAGCCACTCCTAAGGTTGGCCGGTCGGGATCGAAATAGACCGTCCGCTCTTTTTGGGTTCCCATGCTGCCGCTGGTGCCTCCTAAATCGATGGCAAAATCACCTAAAAATTTGAAGATCGAAGGATAGGGCATGCGCTCTACCCCCGGAACCAGTTTGGATTTGTGATAAAATATGGGCTGTTCATTGCGATCGAACTGAACTGCAGTGTTGTACTTTTCAAAGTATTTGTCGCCCTTGGAAAACTTTCGAACGGCTGCCGGTAGCGGCTGATCCGGTTCAAAAACCTTAGCCGAATTCATACCAATAATCACGTTGAGGTAGGAGTGCTCCCGCACAAAGTATTGCAATTGAGTAAAGGTGCCCGTGTTATTGGGATGGTCTTCCCAAACCGTAGAGGGCAGAGCTGTTTCCGGACCTACCACGTATTCCACTCTATCGTCCAACAGTGGATCTGCCAGTTGCAACATCTTATCCAGCTGCTGCTCCGGCGTCATTGCTCCAAACTTATCGTTGTAAGGATCAATATTGGGTTGCAAAACCAATACATCTACTTTTTCGCCCTGCTCTTCATAGCTGGCAAAGATGGAGAGCGAAGCCGCCATCGGTACCACAAGGGTGAGGATCAGAGCTGCCGCAAGTCGGTTTCTCACTTTGGTCGGCTTTTCTGACGATTTCCACCAACGCACCAGCTCAAACACCAACAGGTTCACCACCAGGATCCAGGTACTACCTCCAAGGGTTCCGGTGTACTCATACCACTGTACAAGGGCTGTAGCATTGGCCAGCCCATTTCCAAAGGTGAGCCAGGGCCAGGTAAGTTCCCAGGTGAGGTGAATCGATTCGAAAGCAATCCAATAGAAGATCAGGGCAAACCAGCTTTCTCTGCGGCCTACCTTCCTTTTGGTGAAGTGATAGAGTTGCCACACACCGGCCATAAAGGCGGAATTGAAAACAATGGCCGCTATGCCACCACCCACCGAAGCGTGACAAACCCACCAGGTAGTTATTGCATTGAAGGTGAGAAAAGCGAGGTAGCTAAAGGGCGAGAGGCGTTGACGCGAGCCGTTTTGCTTGCGCAGGTAGATTTGCTCTTCTACCCAAAGTAAAGGCACCAGACCCACAAAAAGCAATGGCGTTATGCCACCCATGTGCGGCCATCCCAGGCTCATAAAAACGCCACTGAGTAGCGATAATAGCAGTAATATAGAATTCCGATTGGACATCAGGAAGCGAAGATACCACTTTCGATGACGAAGAAAATCAAGCCAAGCTAAACTCTGAATAGGTTTTTAGCGCATGAGGTACATCTTGCCAAAACCCCGATGGAAAAACGTATCGGCTTCGGTTTCGCGACCTTCTACCGATTGCCCATTGATCTTGGTCACTACCCGGTAGAGGTATACCCCATTGGCCAGCGGATCGCCGTATTCATCGCGGCCGTCCCAGGCAAAATCCGTCACGTTGCGGCCGATGGTGATGGGTCCGAGCTCTTCCCGGCGAATTTCTCGAATGACTTTTCCGGTCACCGTCAAAATCTGAATGGTGAACACCTCCGGAATTTCCGATCCGGTAAGGGTAAATACAAAGCGTGTAGAAGTGCTGAAAGGGTTAGGATAGTTCAACACCTGAGTAATGGTAGAGCGGTTGATGACCTCAAAAGAAATGCGGTAGTCGTTGTCGCCCGAAGCATTGCCAGATCGGTCTGAGCCACGAACCATTAAGCGGTACTCGCCATCCTCCGGTAAATCGAGTTGGAATTCGAGGGTAGCCCGGTTGTTGGGCAATTGGGCGGGTAAAAACCGAATCACTTCTACGCCAGCACCATTCACAAACGGAATGCGGGTCTGTGTACCGTTGGGAGCGGTGAGGAACACCTGATAATCAGCCGTGTCGTTGAGGGCTAAAAATGGATTCTCGTCGTCCAGGCGCACCACCACAAACGGTTTGGGCGAAACAATGTCACCGTCCAGGATGTGAATGCCATCAAAGGTGACATCGAGGGTAGGGTTGGTGTTGTCGCTGTTGACGTAAAAAGGCACAAAAGCCAGGTTATTGAAATGGAATTGTTCCAATTGCCAAAGCGAATCTTCCGGGTTCACTTCCATCCAAAAGGTATGTTGTCCGGTGGCGCTTCGCGTATCGAAAGCGATGGTATCAAATAAAGTACTGCCCGCGCGCAGCGAATCTTGCAATTCGTACGTTACACTTTGCCGTTGACCATTGGGGTCTTCTATATAATACACGACCCGCAAGCTGTCCATATCGTAGTCGCTCACGTTGTCGATGGCGAGAGCTAACTGCACCGGTTCTCCTTGTTGTACCGTGTCCGATAAAAAGGTAAAACCTGACAAAGGATTCACCGCAGCTTCTGGTTTAGGTTCGTGCAATACATGCCACGAAAGCAGCTGAGCTGAGGTCTGGGTAAGATCGTCCCGGATCACCGAATGCAATTGCAGGTAAGGATAGGTTTGCGCATTGACGAAGGCACTCAGGTCAATGTCCGTGCTGGACGCCCCGAATAAGGCAAGGGTATCGGTAACGCCACTTTGCTGAATGCCGATTACCTCTAAAGTGACCGAATCGGTAGGAATGTTATCCAGCGATGTGATGCGCCAGTGCAGGTTCTCCCAAGAAGCGGCCGGCCCAATCGTTGGTGTGGTAATGGAACCACGGCTCACGGTGTTGGAAATCGTTGTGTCCAGGTCAATTTGATCGAAAGGATTGCTGCCGACGACTTCCTTTACCGAATTCGGATAGCCTTTGCGACAGAAAAATGCGTAGGGAATGGAATCTCCTACCGAAGTGATTTGCTGTGCTCCGAGTGCCGTAAAGGCATTGAGGCGACCGTTCCAGATGGGTTGTTGAAAATTGCCTCTTCTTCCCGTATAAGCCAAAATGTAATAACCGTCGGGGATGCGGTTGGTCAGGAAGTTGACCAAACTGTCCAATTCCGTAGGGTCCGTGACCCGGAAACGGAAATACTGTTCCGGTCGGTTGCTCCGGCACCCGTACAAATTGTTGGCATTGCCATAGTTGGCATGCTCAGGATTAAAGGCTTCTCCCGTGCTTGGATTTACCCAATAAGTAGCCCAGGGTTTCAATTCCAACGAATCGATCACCGCCACATAGATCGAAGGAGTGCTTCCACACAGGCCGTATTCGCCCCATTCACCCAGCACCCCGTCGATGCGGAATTCGTTGGCGTTTACTGAGGACGGCACAGTGCCCGGGTTGCCCACCACATGACAAGACAAACTCCTTACCGATGGTAAAAAGCTCAATTCTCTGGAAGTGCGATTGTAATTGATCAGGTCGAAATCATCCGCTTTGAATTGGAAAAAGTGGGCCTGTCCCCAACCTTCTTGATTGGGAATGTATTGAAATGAGAATTCGCGCCACTTCCGATCATTGGGATTCGAGTTGAAAGGGGCCACCCGCCAGAAATACACAAACTTATCGCGATCTACATTGCTTTGCCCTTGCAACGCATCAAGGTTAGGTGTCCACTCCAGAACCCCGCCCTTGCTGCGAATAACGCCACTTTGTTTGCTCACACTGTTGAACAAATCCGTGGTATCGATCTCAAACAAATAATCCCGTTCGGAGGCGAAAGGCGAACCGGTAGAAGCTTTGAGCGTCACGTTGTTGTAGGGAACAACGGCAAAATCATAAGGATAAATTGGGAAGAGCTCGTCCGAAAAAATCCAGACATCGGTTGTCAATTGGTTGTTGGCCACATCGTCGAGCTCCTCTACCACATGCTGCGGAATGTCTACCCGAATGTTGAATACATTTTGACCCACCCCATTCACCTGATCCACCGGCAAAGTAAAGACCACCGTATCGCGGTAAGCTACTCCATTAACCGTTTGAAAATAATTGAACTCTGTACCGTCGGGCAGTTGGCGGTCCAAATCCACCGTTAGTGGCACGTTGGTGCCCTTGCCAATGTTGGTCACTACCACCTTAACCTGAAAAGAATCCAGTGCAGTGGTAATGTTTTCCGGTTCAAAAATCACCCTGGAGGGAGAGATGACATAATCCGGCTTTTCGTGCGCATTGAGCACCAGCGAAGGGTCGCCGTGCAAAGTAAATTCTAAACTTGTCCAACGGTTGAGGCGATTGCTTGGAATTTGTGAGGCGATCACCGTTTCCTGCATCAATTCCCCAACTGTAGCGCCATAATTATCGCGGCTGAGGTTGCGGTAAAAAGCATTGGTATAGTTGTCCAGTGGACCAGCATAGCCCAGGGCAATTACCGAAAGGAAGGCAATCACTCCGGCCTCTTGCGTAAACACATATTCTTCCGAAGTGCTTAACTGTTGCCCCAGCGGAAAATGAATGTCGCCCACCAGGCAAGAGTTGGCAATGAGCATGGGGTACTTGCCTTGGTTGTCCCACACCGCCGGGTCGTCAATACTGATGTCGAAACTTCCTCCACCAGCGTGGCCAAAAAAGGTCATGAGGGAAACACCCTCGCGCAAGAGGTTTTTAATAGAGTCGGAAACGTTGACCTGAACCGGTGTATTCTCCGTTTTGAAAAAAGAGTACACCACTCCACCGAAGTTGGTGTCCCTTACCAGTGTTTCGTAGTCGGTAAGGTTGTTGCGAAATGCCGCTTGCTCATTGGCGGTGGTGCCCCCGCCAAAGTGCAGCACATTTTTCATCCATTCCTTGTTCGAAAGGGTTTGAACATTGCTGTTTTGTTGCGCTTCAAACTCCATCACCTTGTCGAGGTAAAGGTTCACCTCATTGGTTGATTTGGCACTCAACCGACCAATTGGAATGGCCGTTTCGAAGGTGGTGCCATTCAGGCCGGCCGTAAACAAATTGTCGCACGACGGAAACGAAATGGTCGGCACCAGGTTATTGGCATCGTTGGTAGCATTGAACCGGCAATAGCGCTCCGAAATGGATTTGCCCACCAAAAACAAATGTTCTGGCGCAGTGGCCCAATTTTGCAACAAAAAGTCGGCGAAATAGCGAATGCTCAAAGGATGCTTGGGAATGCCGTAGGCAAATTGGTCGTAAAGATCGTCCACATCCACCTGTAGGGTGACAAAGCGGTTGTTGCGGTAGCTCCGATATCCGGTAACGGCATTCCAGAGCGAATTGTGGGTGATGAGAATGAACTCAATCCCGTTGCCACTCATGGCACCATAGTCTCGAAATTGACCGGGCCCACCACTGTTGACGCGCTGCAAGTCGCTGGCACTTAGGTTGGTGATGTTGGCCGCAGTAGTGAGATAACACCGCTTTTCACCACCCGGAGGTACCTTCACCTTTATGCTGTCTTGGCTTTGGGTAATCGCAATGCGGTTGTGGTCAGTAAGGTCGTACAGATGGGTGGCAGCCGCTGTACTAAAATTACTGGCCTGAAAATCGGAATAGGTGATGGGACTGGCTGGTAGCCAGAATTCAAATTCGCTCTGATTTTCAAAATGCATCCGGTGGGGGTAGCGAATGTGGTAGTGGCTGATGGTTTGAAAATCGGCTGACGGTACGTTGGCCAGGGGAGCATTTCCAAACCGCAGGGGCAACACCCCGTTGTTGCTTTGGCTGGCCAGGGTAGCGGCAGGAATATTGAAAGCAAACGGCAGTAGGGCATAACCGTCGTAAGTGGTGTCTTTTAAAGTCGACGGGCTGGTGCCGTAGGTGAGCAGCAAGCGGTGGTCAGGAAATTGAGTGGCGTTAGAAACGCCGGCCACCACGGTGCGCAACACAGCGTTGGGCGCCCCGGAGCCGCTGTAAATTTCCGGCACGTCGATGTTGGCCGTATTTAGCAGATACGAAGGATTGGTATTGAAACCAAAACGGCCGCGAAACCAACCCTCACCACCAAAATACTCGGGGTCGCTGGAACCGAACGAATTCTTGGGCCCATCGAAATACTCGTTGGTCCATTGCACCAGCGACTCTTTTATAAAATAGTTGCTGGGTGTGATAGGAACCACCCCTGGCGAAAGGTCGTTCATGCGCAACTTATTGACCGAAGGATCGGTCGACCAGGTGAGAAAATAAGCTGCGGTATCGGAAATGAGGCTGAAAAATGGATTGGCTTGGTCTTGTGGCGTGTCGTACAATTCCGCATCCAACCAGCCGTCGTTTTTCTCGCCAAAAAATTCGATGAAATCGCCCGGGTCAAAAGAGCCATCAGCCTCTCCTTCTACATGAATGTGCAACTGTTCTCCACGGCCAAAAAGTTGCAGGTCGCGCGGGTCGAAGGTGGTGATGCTTTGATTGACCGTGGCCAGGGCCGTGCTGAGGGCATTGAAATCAATGCGGTAAAGGCCGTTTTCGGTGACCTTGATCTTGAGGTAGCGCTGTGAGTAGTCGATCCACTGGTTGGACGGTGGCTGGGCTTGGGCCAGCACCGCCGACAGAAATACAAAGACTACTGCCAGGCCTTTTTTCACCTTACTTTTTTCGTTTGTTAAATTCCAGTCGCAGCGAGAAGACATTGGAGAAAAGCGCCACCGATTGGTCGCCAATATCCGTTAATGCATAATCGATGCTAATGCCTTTCAAGCGGATACCTACACCCATGTTGGGCTGGTAAGTGAGTTCCTTTTGATCGCCAATTTCGGCTTTCACTTGCTGTATGTTGCCTACTCCCAATCGGAGGTAGAGCAAATTGAGGTAGCTGGCTTCCACGCCCATGTGTGGGTCGATGCTCACCGGGTCGCTGTTAATGGCCACTGGGCGTTGGCCGTCAAAGGTTACGTCAAAATTAATCTCCGGAGTGATGGAAAAACGCTCTTTGATGTCGAATTGACGACCCACTCCGAGAATGAGTCTGGGCAGGGTCACTTCGAGTGAGTTCTCGGGAATTTCGTTGTCGGTAAGGGTAAAAACTTCTCGGGTTTCCTCGTTGAGGTTGAAAGTCCAGGCGGTAAAGGTGCTGGTGATGTCGCGGCCCATGGCGCCAAATTGCCACTTCTTGTATTGGTATTGCAAACCAGCATCCAAGCCAAAGCCCCAGGCCGAAGCCATGTCGCCAACCCGGCGGTATACGATCTTGGCATTTCCTCCAATGGAAAGGCCCGGCACTTTCATCCTACGGGCATAGGAGAACAGAAAGCCGTAGTCGGCCGCTGAAAAACTGGTGATGCGGTCGTAGTTTACATTGCCTTCAGCATCAATTAGTTGTGTGGTGTTGGGAATATCATCCACCGCAAACCGAATGACGCTGATGCCCAGCGTACTCATTGAATCAATCGGTGTGGCAATGGCCCCATAGTCGAATTTGGAAATGCCGGCAAAGTATTCAGAGTGCATGGCCGACACTTGCAGGTTATTTTGCACCCCGGTGAGTCCAGCGGGGTTCCAATACCCGGCATCTACGTCTCGGATGGTGGCTACCGTGGAGTTGGACATGCCCAACGAACGGGCGCCCACACCAATAGAAAGAAATTCGTTGCTGTATTTGCGAACCTCCTGCGCGTGTCCGGAGACAACCGCCATCATACCCACTACCATCAGCCCGGTCAGCCGATACCATTGAATTCTCATAACCTGCATAAAACTAAGGATTTAGCCATGTTGCGGCAAATCTACCACTGCACATAAACTGATCCCCGGTCTAAAAATTGCGACAAAGATGCACGTATTCTACGGAATTGGGAATGCAAGGTTCTGGCACCTTAAAAGTAGCTTTCCTTGGATCTGTTGCTTTTTGTAAGCGGATTTATTGAAGGATGGAATGGATACTGAGCACCATGTTGGGACGCTTCTCCAAAAAGAATTGGACTTTTTTTAATGCTCATACTAATGGAGAACCAGCAGTCGGTTGGGGCAATCGGCTTAGGCTCCACGCTAAGCCACGCAAGGGAGTATTCTTGTTAGTCCGTTAGCCTGCGAATTGATTGAATTGCCTAATTTAGAGCTGTTAACCTCATTTACCCCAACCCTGGATGTTCACCATCCACTAACTTATTGCATTTATGAACACCAAAGTTCTACCTGCTCTGGCAGTGGCAACCTTGTTGCTGACCGCCGAAACTACTTTTGCCCAAATTTCGCTCAACGCGGCCAACAGTAATCCCTCCGTGGGAATGGTCGTGACTATCCAGGCCGTCAATGGCAGCGGATTTAATCCTGGAACAGGCGGAGCCAACAATACCTGGGATTTTTCTTCCATGGTATCTACTGGCAGTAGCTCGGTCACCATGGCAGCTACCACCAATTCCGACTTTCCCAATTCCAACATCACCTGGGACGATCCTAACAATGCCGCTGACGCTTACCTAAACTACGGGAGCAACAGTCAGGCATGGTATGGCAGCACTGGATTGGCCGGAACGGTAATTTATTCTGATCCGCAGGACCTGTTGCGCTTGCCTTTCTTTTACCAGGATTCGTATTCGGATACCTACAGTGGCACCGTCCTCAATGCCGCCAGCCAAACCCTAACGCGTTCTGGTACTACCACGGTAACGGCTGATGGCTACGGTGATATCGTTTTACCGCACGGCACTGTTTCAGGAGTACTGCGCGTAAAAACTGAAATGATATACGACGATGAGTTGAGCGGACTGAACATTGCAGATTACGAAGAAACCCGTTACCAGTGGTACGATGCCTCTTCCAAGTTTCCAGTTTGCACCTACGTGGTGCTGGTGTCGAAACTGAATGGAGTTACCCTTTCTACCATTGAAACCTTGTCTTACCTGGACCAAAACTCGGTAAGTGTAGCGGAGAACTCCCTGTTGGCTACTTCATTGAAAGTGTTTCCCAATCCAGCGAAAGCAGCTGCTACGGTAGCCTATGAGCTGGAAAATACGGCCATGGTCAACATCGTGTTGCGCGACCTTGCCGGCCGCGAGGTACAAACGGTATACAACGGCCGCATGGGAGCCGGAATTTACCAAGAAGCTTTTTCGGTAGAGTCCTTGCCCAAAGGCATGTACCTGCTGCATTTGCAGATTGATGGAGAAACCACTACCCGCAAGGTGACGGTAGGCGGCTAATTGCTTGCCGAAAAAATTTAATAATGGCCGGAGTAGTTCGCTGCTCTGGCTTTTTTAGTTTTCAGTTTCAAGCGTTTTCAGGTAAACCCCAGGTGAAGTGCCTTTCAATTTCTTGAAAGCCCGGTTAAAGGTAGATTTAGAGCTAAATCCGGCATCGTAGGCATTGGAAAGAAAAGTGAGGTGTTGGCGCTGCTGGTCTTGCGACAGGCGGATGAATTCCTCTACCCGCAATGCATTGATGTAATCGTTGAAATTTTGATGAAACTGTTGGTTGATGACGGCCGATAGCTCCACCGAATTGGTTTTTACCCGCTTGGCCAGGTCTTGTAGGTTGAGGTCCTGATCCAGGAAAAGCCGGTCTTCGGTCATTACCTGGTTGAGGCGTTGGGCAATAAGCGTGTTTTTGTCGGATGGAGTTGTCGTATTGCCGGTTGCGGCACCCTTGCTGTTTTGATCCTCAGGAGTTTCACTTGAAGCATGCTCAAAGTTGATTTTAGAGGGTTGTGGCTGAGCATACCCGGTAAGACCAATGTAGAAGGCCACCACCACCAAAACCAGGTTCCACCACCAATCCTGGTAAAAGCTCAAGTCCAGTACCATGTCCAGAATGTTCATGACTTGCCGGGCGACTAACCATACCAGCATGGCCAAGATGAAATTGCGAAACCAATTGAAGCCGATCAACTCCTCATTGCTAAACTGGTTGAGGCTCCACCGCCGGTACCGCCGGTAGATGCCCAAACAAGCAGAGAGGTAATAGATGTAGCTGGCCCACTGCACTACTAAAAAAATGTAGTAGAGCACCTGTTGCATTTGCGACTCTTGTCGCCAGGCAACGGCCTCGGGGCCTTGCACAAAGAATACGATGTGGTAGAGGAAAAAAACGGTGTAAGGAATGAAATGCAGCCACCACCTTCGGGTGATCCGAAACGATCGGTTGATCTGGCTCCTGAAATAGAGGTAGACCACCGGGCCAAACAACAAGGTGACGCCACGCGGAAAACCATTCAGTTCGTTCCAAAGTACATTGATACCCGCAAAACCAAAAGTGTAGTCTTGCAACTCCATGGCCAGCAAAAACATGACCCAGGCCAGCATTTTGTCCGACAAACGGCGTTGCAAAATGCCCCGGTATAGCAACATCAGAAACATGATGAGGCTAAAGAAATAGCCAAACTGTAGCGGTGTGGTGTAGATGGTCATGCCGTGAAGCCGATGGTTTTGGGTTGCTGGCGAAGCTTTAAAGCTAATTCATTCTTTCGACGGTTCCCTTCCAATGCTTGCCCTTCACTGTTGAGCAAGCGTTTTTTGGGAAAGCGGGGGATTGTCCAAATTGTAAGTCCTTTCCTGTTGAAGCACCTCCTTAGAGGGCTTCAATCAGTTGGGCTACGTCAATTTTTTCTCCTTGGCGGATCGTATCGTCTACGACTAAAATGAGTTGACGTTTGCCGTTGGTTTTGCAATAAATTTTTTGACCAACCGCAAGGCTTACACCGCTGTTGGAGTAGGGGGAGAGGTTGGGGTTCATTACGTTGGGGATTATCAGTGGAATGGACTGGCCCGTGGAGTTGTGCAAAGTAAAGGTGATTTTGGGTTGTTGGTTGGTTTGCTCCGCACGAGGCGTTTTGGCATTGATAAAATGCAAGGTGACTTCAATGGCCTCCGAAGTCTTGTTGATTAAAGTTAGTTCTTGTCCAAAATCGATGGAGATGGTGGCTTTGCCCTTGGGGGCCATGCCAAATCCCTTGATCCATTCTTTGGAAATGGTGCTCCTTACACTGACGTCAAAAGGTAGCGTAGACATGTTTCGAATTTGGATGCGGTTGGTCGTTACCTTTTCAGCATCGAGGACAAAGGTGGAATTCGGTTGAATGGTCACCACTTCTTTGGCGTAGTTGCTGAGGTAGATCAGGGAGAGGGCAAGGCTGAGAAGAATAGTTTTCATGTTCGTTTTTTTAGCGTGGCTTCTTCAGTGAAGCGACTCGACAAACGTAGCCTACTCCTGCTCCTGTGTCGCTTTAGATCATAATTCAGGACGTGCCAAATTGTAATTTGGCACCTGTTTCTTGGAGTTTTCGGCGAAGGCGTGGTGTGACTTTTAAGCGGAAAGCTGACTACTGATGCCCAGTCCGAGATATTAATTGAGTGGATGAATCACAAGGTATTCGATGCTACAGTGCTGGTAGTAAAAAGGTACTGATTGTATCCATCTATCGATTGGGGTATGAACTTACATCCCATCTTGATAGGAGTTTCACCCTCTTTTGGAAGGAAATCCATCTACCAATTTCTGTTGAGCTGAATTTTTTTATAATTTCAGTATGTAATCCCCCAAGGCAAAAATCCCCCTCCGTGCCTTATTCACCAGGAATTGAACCAAACCAAAAATTCCTGTTTAGTCAATAACGAACCAAAATTCAGATTACAATAACCTCAATAGACTTAAGAATACCCTTGTTTTCCTGAGGGTGGTTCAGGGTCTTTTTTCCTCATCAAATTATGCAACGAGTATTTTCCTTGGTGGTAATTGCTGCCTTACAATTGACTCTACAAACTTCCCAAGCCCAAATTACCTTAGACTCTGCCCATGTGACGCCTTTTGCGGGAATGAGCTACGGTGTTTGGAATATTGATACCAACGGTTTTGACCCTGGGCCTTCGGGGGCCAATCTCTTTTGGGATTTTTCCGCAATGGTATCCAAAATACCAAATACTACGGTCATTGACAGTGGTAATTTAACCGGCTACCCTGACGCAAATAGCTCTTGGAGTTACCTGTTCTTAGATTTTCGACACTTTATTCGGTACTCTAATGAAAACTTGGCCTGGTACGGCGATACTAATCTCAACCGGGGAGTTTTCTTAACGGATCCATTGGATATTTTGAGGTATCCAACTACCTACCAAAATACCCATTTCGATTCATTTTGGGGAACTGTAAAGGCCTCAAATGGTCAAAACTATTATCGTTCGGGAGTTGCAACAGTAACGGTGGACGGATTTGGAGACCTTGCTATCCCTGCAGGAGTTGTTTCTGATGTGCTTCGTGTAAAAATACAAATGGATTATAGCGATAAGCTGGGCGGATTTCAAGTAGCAGAATACCAAGAGACCCGGTATCATTGGTATGATGCTGTTAATCAGTTTCCAATCCTTCAATACACCAAGTTGGAATCAACACCAACGGGAGCAGCTACTACCAGCACAGAATTGGTACAATACTTATATGGATTTACGGTAGGCGTGCAAGAAACGCCAGTGGCTATCACATCTGTTAAGGTGTTCCCCAACCCGGTTCAATCTGATGTTTTCGTGGCGTTTGAGTTACAAAATGCAGCAATGGTTAAAATGACCTTGCACGATCTTACCGGGCGTACGGTACAAACGATCGCTCAAGGTCGGTGGGCAGCTGGATCGTATCAAGAATCTTTTTCGGTGGAGGGCTTGCCCCAAGGCCTATATCTGCTACACCTTCAAATTGATGGCCAAACAATCACCCAAAAAGTGAGTGTGGTAGAGTAAGCACATGCTACTCCCCCAAAGGCGCAAATATTAAAACAGTCTTAATAGTGACTGCAATGATTCAGTTGACGCATTTACAGCCAATTCCTGATTCATTGTGCCCCTTCCGTTTGAAAATACCAATGGTCCAATGAGGAAGCGGTAAGCATTGATTAATAAATGGATTGGGCCGGTGCACCACCAAATCGCGCAGTGCGCCACTGGAATGGAAAAAGTATTGTACCGTTGCATAGCCTAATCGCGCATTGCACCACTGGAATAGAAAATGTATTGCACCGGTGCATCACCAAATCGAACAGTGCACCACTGAAATAGAAAATGTACTGCACCGGTGCCTAACTAAATCGAACAGTGCACCACTGAAATAGAAAATGTACTGCACCGGTGCCTAACTAA
>ERZ1740068.643-NODE-643-length-14909-cov-8.870001_pt1 | contig 14909 bp, 13 predicted proteins | sample MGYA00581735_ERZ1740068 | MGnify/ENA primary metagenome ERZ1740068 (study PRJEB43018, sample SAMN04849740) | marine metagenome | isolation source: floating plastic debris | place: Pacific Ocean | collected 2008-08-30 | study: EMG produced TPA metagenomics assembly... | reverse complement strand
CCATAAGGCCGCACCTCCAAGTGTTTGCGCCCTGCCGGGCGCACCATAAAAAAAGAGCGTCACTTTCGTAACGCTCTGATTTTCAGGAGCCTCCTATCGGGATCGAACCAATGACCTACTGATTACAAGTCAGTTGCTCTACCAGCTGAGCTAAGGAGGCAAATCACCTTTGAGTTGTTTTTTTCAACTCTCTATGTGATTGGGATTGCAAAAGTAATATAGAATTTTTCTTAACCAAGTAATTGGTGAGAAAAATCAGCCTTGTCGGATAATTTTTAATTCTTTCCTCAAGTGCTGGATATCTTCCTTCGCTTTTACAATTTTTTCTTCGAATTCAGCCTTCAGTTTATCTGCATTTTTAGAGTTGGCAAAGAACTGTAAGTTGTTCTGCCACAAGTTGACATTCTCTTCCAGTACAGACAATTTACGCTTAATGGTATTCTCCTTGCGATGCAGCTTTCTGTTGCCATCAGGGCCACTACGTAGCTGACTGAGCTGGAGATTGATGCGCAAATCTTCTACCTCGTCTTCGCTGAGCCCTTTGGCACTGTCCAGTACCATTTTGATGGACTTGTCAAACTGGCTTTTAATCGATTTCATGTCCCTTCTGGGTACGAAGCCAATTTCTGCATATTGATCGACCAGTTCATATACTTTTTCCGAATCGAAGGAATCGGCACTAGCCAGCTCCTGTATCGCCTGACAGATTTCTTTCTTCTTCTCCAGGTTGTCTACAAACTCTTTTTCTGTTTCGTTGTCGTGTCCTCTCTTCTTATTGAAGAAATGATCACAAGCAGCTCTGAAACGTTCGTAGACCTCGTTTCTGTGCTTTTCTGGAACAGGGCCAATCTCTTTCCACTCTCTTTGAAGCTTCTTGAGTGTCTCTGCCGTGCCCGCCCAGTCTTCGGAGTCTTTGATTTCATGTGCTTTGGTGACAAGCTCTTCTTTTTTCTGCAGGTTCTCCTCTCTGAAAGACTCCAGTTTCTTGAAGAATGCTCCTTTGTCATGGAAGAAGCCTTTGAAGATTCCCCAGAACTCCTTATTGACAGACTTGGCCTTGTCTCTGGGAATACCACCAATCGCTTCCCATTCTTTTTGTACTTCCAGGATTTCCTTGGTCTTGGCGTTCCAGTCGTTGATCCTGTCGGAATCGAAACCTGAAAATACCTTTACTTTTTCAATGACTGCTATTTTCTTGTGAAGATTCTCTTCAAAAACAACTTTTTGCTTTTCCAGGAAAGACTTTCTATTGGAATAAACCACATCGCTGGCTGCTTTGAAACGCTCCCAAACCAGTTCCTGGTGGTCACGAGGGATTGGGCCTATGTGCTTAAACTCTTCGTGCAATTCATTGAGTTGTGCGGTCGCTTTTCTGAAGTCCTCCTCCTTGGCAAGTGCCTCGGCCTTTTCGCATAGCTCGAGCTTGGCCTTTAAGTTCTTTTTGCGATCCAGTTCTTTCAGCTCAAAGTAGATGCTCCTGTTGTCATAAAATCGGTCTACAATGGCGTGGTAATTGGCCCACAAGGTTTGGGTATGTTGTCCCGGTATCGGACCGATGGCCTTATATTCTTCCTGCAAGGCTTTCAGTACATTGATACTGGTGGTGTTTTCTTCACTGTCAACAAACTCCCTGAGCTTTTCGAGGATCTCCAGCTTCTTCTGGTAGTTTTCCTCTTTCTGCTTTTCAAGGCTGTTGAAATATTTGGATTTTCTTTCTTTGATGATCTTATAGTAACCATCAAATTTGATCTGCTCCTCATCCCGATAGCTAAAATCAGCTGCCTCGCCACCATCTGCCACAAAGCGGTCTAGTGCTTCTTTGCGCTCGGCTGTAACGATGCTGTTAAATAATGGAGCGATTACCTTTAAGGTATTGTCTGCTTTGACAAAATGATCCAGTCTCGAAAGTTTGGAAGCTACTTCCAGGAGTTCGGTTTTTGAAAGTGTTGCGTAATCCGGCTCCTCTTCCTCTTCTTCAGCTTCCTCTTCAGACGCTTCACCTGTTGCTGTAGTGGCTGCTTCCTCCGCGGAGGATTCCTCTGATGCGCTTTCCAACGCCGCCGGTGATGCTTCTATTGTATTATCTCTACTTGCTTCAACAGGAGGTGTTGTCTCTTCAGATACGGGTGCTCCTTCCGATGCTGCAGGCACCGTTTCAGTAATTTCATCCTCTGAGGAGCTGTGCGCTTCTATCGCTGGTGTAGCTTCAGCTGTTTCTTCTGGTGCTGGTGCCTCTTCAGCTACTGGCTCAGCTTCAGTGCTGGCTTCTTCAGCGGCGTCAGCCTGTGCGCTTTCCTCCTGTAATGGGACTGGTGTTTCCTCTGTTGTAGTTTCCGCATTGGGGACTTCCGCAGTCTCCGTATCACCAGCAGGAGTCTCTTCAGTAGTTTCACTGATTTCTGCTGCTACTGGCGCATCTGTATTTGTGGATTCCTCGTTGCTTTCACTTGTTTCATGACTTGCTACCTCGTTATTGGGAGATACGTCATTACCGCTATTCTGATCTTCTCTGTTTTCGTTGCTAAGGTTATCTGCCTTATCTATTTCATTTGTCATAATCAATGAACCGTTTTCTTACCATCAGCTTAGTGCCTACACAAAGCTAATAAATATGTTAGTTTAACCTTGGATCTACCGGATAGTTAGACATCATCTTGTAACGACCTCCTAACTGCGACATCATGTCTTTCCAGTGAACCCTGTTCGTATTTTTAAATATATTAGATACCTGAGGAGATTTTACGACCACCCAGGAATTTTCTTCTATTTCTTTTTGTAATTGTCCCCCGGACCACCCGCTATACCCGATAAAGAACTTGATTTGGTCCTCTGCAAGGGGATATAAACTTAAAAGCTCCTGAAGTTTTTCAAAGCTACCACCCATGTAGATTTCGTTGCCAATCTGTGTGCTGTTTTCCAGAGGTTCCATCAGCGGGCCGTTACCGTCTGTCTGATAGAGGAAATGCAGGGTGTTTTGCTCTACCGGGCCTCCCACATAAATGGGTAGTGGCGCATTGTCAAATCCCTCTACCACTTCATTTAAAGAAACTTTTGCAGGTTTGTTGATCACAAAGCCGAGGCTTCCCTGCTCGCTGTGTTCACAGAGAAAGATAATTGACCGCTCAAAATTAGGGTCACCCATAATTGGATTGGAGATGAGAATGTCTCCTGAGGTTGGTTGTTCCTGATTTGAGATATCAAAGTAATCCATCTTCTTTAGTGTAATGCTGGTTGTATTGGTAAACCTGTTAATATTTTCGCCTCATCCTGTTTCATTTCCTCCAGTCTTTTATAGACCGCATCTTCGTTAAAATAGTTCAGTGCCATTTGCACAAAAATCTCGCCATGACGGGCTTCTGAGGCCCAAAGTGCATGATAAAACTTTTTCAACTCTCCCGGAGGCAGTGCTTCATAGACCAGTTTAAATCTTTCGGCACCTCGTGTTTCTACCACTGATGCCATCAGGAGACGATCCATGAAACGCTCTTCTCTACCTGAACGACAGGTATTGATCAATTGTTTTACATAAATGTCTTGTTTCAGTTCATGTGTCAGTTTGATGCCACGTTCTTCCATGATTTTGTAGACAGATCTAAAGTGCTCCAGCTCTTCTACCGCTGTGTCTATCAATTCAGGGAGGATTTCTACCCTGTCAGGATATTTGGCAACGAAGCTCATGGCCATGGCAGACGCCTTGCGTTCGCAGTCCGCGTGGTCCATGAGGAAGGCGTCAAAGTCGGACATTACGGCATCTACCCAATCCTGACTACTTTCACAGGCGAGATTTATTCTAAATTGCATATCAAACTAAATTCAAAACCTAAGATTAAAGAGGAATCCGTTTATTTTTACCGCTTTGTTATTGAAACACAGATAAGTGAGTTTTACCTTATTTTGGCGAAGACTAATTTAGATTCCTCCAACACGAATCTGCACATTAAGTCTATAATTAAAAAGGGAAGCCACGAATTTATTGGAGCATTATGACAGATAAAGACACACCAAGAGATATTTCTTCCATCAGAGAAGACTACGCATTAAAAACGCTTTCAGAAGCTGAGTTGTCATCAGATCCTATCGCACAGTTCAAGCAATGGTTTGAAGAGGCCATTGCCTCAGAAGTACTGGAACCCAATGCCATGACGCTGGCCACTGTAGACGAATCGCATGCACCGTCAAGCAGGATCGTATTGTTAAAAGGCATTGAAGCTGGGCAATTTTGGTTTTTCACCAATTACGCTTCTTCAAAAGGCCAGCAGATGGCGCAGAATCCTAAGGTCAGTTTGTTGTTTTTTTGGCCGGAACTCCAACGCCAGGTACGGATTGACGGCATTGTAAGCAAGTTGTCGGAAGCACAGTCAGACGCTTATTTCAATAGCAGGCCTGCAGGTAGCAGAATTGGTGCGGTGGCATCTCCTCAAAGTGAAGTCATTGCAGACCGTTCCATACTGGAGTCACGTGTGCAGGAACTGGCGCAACAATATGGCAATGGCGAGGTACCACGCCCCGCTCATTGGGGTGGCTATCAGGTAAACCCTGGTCAGATTGAGTTCTGGCAAGGCAGAACCAGCCGGCTGCACGACCGGTTGCAGTATATGCTGGTAGACGGGCAGTGGAAAGTTGTACGGTTAGCACCATGATTGAGTCATCATGAGTACCCTGTATCTTACCCGATATGGTAGTCCGGCGCTGGGAATTGCCGCTTTGGTAGAGCAAAAGCCGAAGTTGATCATCGTGATTCCGTCTTACAACGAACCTGACTTGCTTTCTACACTCAAGTCCCTTGCGGTGAGCAATCAGATACACCGTACATTGGTGATCCCCGTGATTAACTATGGAGACAATGATCCCGACGAGATTAAAGTCAAAAGCCAGGAGTTGCTGGAGGAGGTGACACAGTGGGCAGTGGATAAGTCGCACTCAGACTTGCAGGTAACACCAGTTTTGGTGGAGTTTCCAGCGAGGAAAGCGGGAGTGGGGCACGCCAGGAAGACAGGCATGGACGAAGCCGTCAGGATTTATGATCAGTTTGAGGAAGATGGGGTGATTGTCAACTTAGATGCGGATTGCCTGGTGGAGCGCAACTATGTTTCTTCCATTATCCGGCATTTTGAGCACTTGCCAGATTCCCCTGCAGCTTCCATCTACTTTGAACATCCTGTTGACCTCCCGGCGTTGGATGAAGCCATCATACACTATGAGTTACATCTTCGCTATTTCATTGCGATGCAGCGCTACTGTATGTTGCCGTATGCCTATCAGACCGTGGGCTCGGCCATGGCTGTCCGTTCTTCTGCCTATCAAAAGCAGGGAGGCATGAACAAGCGAAAAGCAGGGGAAGACTTCTACTTTCTTCAAAAGATGATGTTGTTAGGCAGTTTTAGCGAAATCAACGATACGGCCGTTTATCCTTCATCGCGGACCTCCGACAGGGTGCCATTCGGGACAGGCAGGGCTATGATAGAGTGGGAGAGTGGTTCTGGTAAAGGAAATCAATCGTACCACCCGGAGAGCTTTATCATTCTGAAGACCTTTTTGGACATGCTGCCAGAGATATTTTATCAGGACCTGGAAGTGCTGAAGGGCAGGATACCTCTGCTGGTCTGGCAGTTCATGGAGTCGCAAGGTCTGGCATTGGCGTTGTTTGACATCAAAAAGAAATCCCGTGACCTTACCACATTTCTAAGACATTTCTATAGTTGGTTTGATGGATTCAGGTTGATGAAGTATGTACACTTTTCCAGAGACCATTTTTACCCCGATGAGGAACTCAACTATTGCACAAGCTGGCTTTTTGAGCATGTTTACAAACAAAAGGTACCTGAAAGGATGGTTGAGCGACTGATTGCATTGAGAAAAGAGGACCGAAAAGGGGAATTTGAACTGGGATTTCACTCGCTCTAGCCCGATGCTGGTCTTTTTAGCCACTGAAACCAATACCATTTCAAATCAGGTCAAACAGGTCGTTGACACCAATGACGCGCTCTACATTGAAGCCTTCACCATATTGTACCTGTATGGAGTGACCAAACTCTTTGCCCCGTGATTCGATCATTTTCAGGAACTCTGGATTAGAGATATAGGTTTCTGGTTCTGTACTGTCGGGATTGTGAAACTGGCTTTTAAATGCTCTGATGGCCTGCATCTTGGTTGTCCAACTGTCGGAAACATCCACGATGAGGTCTGGTTGGAGACTTTGGCTCTGGATAGAGAAATAGACTACTTTAGGCCTCCATGCTTCCTGCGTCTGATCTCCGTCAAACGTTTCTATCATTTTCAGGCCAGCCATGAAAGAAGCGGTTTTAACCAAATCAGCGCCTTTTCCATGGTCAGGGTGCCGGTCGGTGAGGGCATTGGTGATGACCATCTCGGGTCGGTACTTTCGTATCTTCTGGATCACCTTCATCTGATGTGGGCGGTCATTTTGGAAGTAGACATCTGCCAGTTCCAGGTTTTCCCGCACAGAGAGGCCCATGATCTTTGCGGCGTCACTGGCTTCCTGTAGTCGGATTTCCGGTGTTCCCCGTGTTCCCATTTCTCCTCTGGTAAGGTCAACAATTCCTACTTTGCGACCATTTTTGATCTGCTGGATGATGGTACCGGCACATGCCAGTTCGGCATCATCCGGGTGTGCCACGATGACTAATGTATCTAGTTTCATTCGCTAATTATTTGAAAAGGAGGGTGTTTTGAGATAGTTTGTATAAAAAAAGACTGCCAGAATTAGCATGTTCGCTTTCCCGGCAGTCTCTTTATTTTTGATTTTATATCACCTATTGGGCTAATTCTAATTCTTTGGCAGCCAGGAAACGCTCAGCGTCCAACGCACCCATACAACCTGAACCCGCGGCCGTTACCGCCTGTCGGTAGACATGGTCTTGTGCATCACCCGTAGCAAACACTCCTTCTACATTGGTCTTAGACGTGCCCGGAATGGTTTGAATGTATCCATTTTCATCCATGTCCAATTGTCCTTTGAAGATGTCTGTATTGGGTTTGTGGCCAATTGCAACAAAGAAACCTTGTGCTTCGATGTCATGTTCTTCACCGGTTTGGTTGTTTTTGACTCTCACGCCTTCTACACCTTCTTCTCCAAGAACCTCTACGGTTTCAGTATTCCACAGCACTTCAATATTGGAGGCATTCTGCACACGTTGCTGCATGATTTTAGACGCTCTCATTTCATCTCTCCTCACCAGCATATATACTTTCTTGGCCAGTTTGGAAAGGTAAGTAGCTTCCTCGGCGGCAGTATCTCCTGCACCCACGATCACTACATCCTGACCTTTGAAAAAGAAACCGTCACAAACTGCACAAGCAGAGACTCCTCGTCCGTTGAGTCTTTGTTCAGAAGGTATGCCAAGCCATTTGGCGCTGGCTCCTGTAGAAATAATGACGGCTTCTGCCTCAATTTCTTTTTTATCGTCTACTACAGCTTTCAGGGGATAGCCAGAAAAATCAGTTGACGTTACTAAACCATGTCTGACTTCCGCGTCGAAGCGTTCTGCCTGCTTCTGGAAATCAATCATCATCTGAGGCCCTACTACGCCATCTGGGTAGCCCGGGTAGTTTTCAACATCATTGGTAATGGTCAATTGACCACCGGGTTGTCCACCTTGGTATAAAACTGGTTTCAAACCTGCTCTGGCAGCATAAATTGCAGCTGTATAACCTGCAGGTCCAGAGCCAATAATCAGTACCTGTACTTTTTCTTTTTCCATTTTCTAGTTTCTGTTTCAATCGTTGTAACGATCAATCAGCCAAAAGGATTTTAATTGTAATTTTTAAAATGTCGATTTGTCGTCTTGCCTACCCGAGGTACGTTTTCAAGGAACGGCTTCTGGCAGCACTTCTCAATCTGCGAATGGCTTTTTCTTTGATTTGGCGAACTCTTTCTCGTGTCAGACTAAATCTTTCGCCTATTTCTTCAAGTGTAAGTGTACTTTCACCATTAAGACCAAAATAAGAGACAATTACATCAGATTCTCTTTTGGTCAAAGTTGCCAGTGTTCTTTTTACTTCCCGGGAGAGCGATTCTGCAATCAGGTCTTCGTCCGGGGAGACATCATTGGGATCGGTCATCACGTCAAGCAAGCTACCATCGTCTTCCTGAGAGAAAGGGGAGTTGAGGGAGATGTGTTTTCCTGAGGATTTCAATGAGGTTGTTACCTCATCCACAGATACACCCAATGCTTCTGCCAGCTCTTCAGGTGATGGTTCTCTCTCAAACTTTTGTTCCAGGGTACTGAACTGTTTGTTGATTTTACTGAGTGAACCAACTTTATTCAGTGGGAGACGGACAATTCTTGCATGCTCTGCCAGGGCTTGCAATATTGATTGCCTGATCCACCATACGGCGTAGGAGATAAATTTGAATCCCCTGGTTTCATCAAATCGCTGAGCGGCTTTGATCAAGCCTACGTTGCCCTCGTTGATCAGGTCACCTAAAGTAAGGCCCTGATGTTGGTATTGCTTGGCCACGGAAACGACAAATCTAAGGTTTGCCTTGATCATTCGCTCCAGCGCGACTCTGTCTCCTTCCTTGATCTTTCTGGCAAGTTGTACTTCATCTTCTGCATTGATGAGTTCAACCCTGCTTATCTCATGAAGATATTTATCGAGAGACTGACTCTCCCGATTCGTAATTTGTTTAGTGATTTTTAGCTGTCTCATAGAAGTATTGAAAGATTCTTAATTCGAAAGAGATCACCTCTACGACTATGAACTAGTACAACCGATCATCAAATGATCATATTTTGTACCTATATGGAGGTGTATCTAAGCCTGTACACCTGTATCAACACCTATCGTTCCGCCTCAGGCTTAGATTAAATTTAGTCAGCTTTTCACTTTTTTGCAGGTTTTGGTAACAAAACTTTTCTTGATAACCTGAATTTACCTGTCTTCTTATCGATATCTACGAGCTTGATCTGGATTTCTTCACCCTCTTCGAGGACGCCATCCATCTTTTCGATCCTTTCCCACTTGATTTCAGAAATGTGGAGTAACCCATCTTTTCCAGGCATGAATTCGATAAATGCACCAAACGGCATGATCGATTTTACTTTACCAGTGTAGATCTCTCCAACCTCAGGTACTGCTACAATGTCTTTGACCATTTTATAGGCTGCATCCATCGAAACTTTATCCGCAGAGTAGATGTTGACGTGTCCGTATTCTTCTCCTTCTTCGATGACAATGGTAGCTCCGGTCACTTTCTGGATTTCCTGTACTACTTTTCCGCCAGGCCCGATTACCGCACCGATCATGTCTTTCTCGATGTCGATTCTCACCAATCTTGGCGCATTCTCCTTCATCTCCTCACGAGGCTCAGTGATGGTCTTCGCCATTTCGCCCAGGATGTGGAGTCTGCCTCTTTTCGCTTGTTGCAATGCTTCTGCCAGTACATCGTAAGAAAGACCGTCTACTTTGATGTCCATTTGACATGCAGTGATACCATCTTCTGTACCGGTTACTTTAAAGTCCATGTCTCCCAGGTGATCTTCGTCGCCGAGAATATCCGATAAGATTGCGTATTTTCCGCTTTCGCTATCGGAAATCATACCCATCGCAATACCGGATACCGGTTTCTTGATTTTGATACCTGCATCCATCAATGCCATTGTTCCGGCACATACAGTGGCCATGGAAGATGAACCGTTGGATTCCAGGATGTCTGATACTACACGGATAGTGTATAAGTTGTCCTCTTCAGATGGAAGCATCGGCTTCAGAGCCCTCATGGCCAGGTTACCGTGACCTACTTCTCTTCGTCCAGGACCTCTGTTAGGTCTTACTTCACCGGTAGAAAACGCAGGGAAATTGTAGTGAAGGATGAATTTGTTATAACCTGAAATCACAGCACCGTCTATCATCTGCTCGTCCAGCTTTGTGCCGAGGGTAACAGTAGTCAGTGATTGCGTTTCGCCTCTGGTGAATACAGCCGAGCCGTGAGCAGTCGGTAGATAATCTACTTCACTCCAGATAGGTCTGATTTCATCCAGTTGTCTGTTATCGAGTCTGTTTTTGCTATCCAATACATATTGTCTGACAGCTTCTTTCTGAATCTTGCCGTAGTATTGCTTGATCAGGAAGGGATCCTTTTCATGCTCTTCGCCCAATGAATCTACATATTCGTCAATGATGGCGCCGAATTTTTCGCCTCTTAATTTTTTATCGGCAATACCTTCAGAAGCCACTTTGTAACAAGGGTCATGCAACTTGGCAGTCATGTCTGCTTTCAGCTCCTCATCATGGGTTTCATGCTCATATTCTCTTTTCTCAGTGGAGCCTACCTCTTCGGCCATTGCCTTCTGAGCAGCACATTGAAGTTTGATCGTTTCATGTGCCGTCTTGATAGCGGTGATCATGTCCTCTTCGGATACTTCCTTAGATTCACCTTCTACCATTAAAATATTTTCATCTGTAGCCGCTACGATCAAATCCATGTCGCTTTCTGCGATTACTGCAGGCGTAGGATTGATCAGGAATTCACCATTGTGCTTTACAACGCGTGCCTCTGAAATAGGCCCGCCGAAAGGAATGTCAGATACAGAAAGTGCTGCTGATGCTGCGAGTGCAGCCAGTGCATCCGGATAGACATCTGCATCTGAAGAAATCAATGAGATGGCAATTTGAGTATCTGCGTGATAGTCACCAGGGAATAATGGTCTGATGGCTCTGTCCACCAATCGGCAAATCAATACTTCATGATCAGACAGTCTTCCTTCTCTTTTGAGGAATCCTCCGGGGATCTTTCCTGCAGAAGCGAATTTTTCCTGGTAATCGACAGATAATGGAAGGAAATCAACATCTTCCTTTGCGTCTTGCTTTGAAACAACTGTAGCAAGCAACATGGCGTTGCCCATTTTTACGACTACCGAACCGTCAGCTTGTTTTGCAAGCTTGCCAGTTTCGATGGTAATCGTTCTACCATCTTGTAGCTCAATCGTCTTGGTAATAACTTTTGGAGTCATAAATTAATTTTTTAAAAAAGAGTTTGTAAGGGATACAAACTGTAAGGGGGAATAAACAAAGAAGGGAATTCGTAATGAATCCCCTTCGCGATTCTAAGAAATCTTATTTTCTTAATTTCAATTCAGCAATGATTGCTCTGTATCTTTCAATGTCTTTTTTATACAGGTAATCTAATAGTCTTCTTCTTTTACCTACCAACTTCAAAAGACCCAATCTGGTAGAATGATCTTTTTTGTTTTTCTTTAAATGCTCAGTTAAGTGATTAATTCTGAAGGTAAAGAGTGCTATCTGGGATTCTGCAGAACCAGTATCTTGCTTAGACTTTACCCGACCATGATTTTCGAAGACTTCTTGCTTCTTCTCTCTAGTTAAATACATGCTTAGTATAAAGTTAAATAATTTAAAAATGCAAAATTAGTAAGTCTCAACAACACAGACAACATTAGTCAGATGTCTTTTTCCTTTTTCTGAACCTTTGTTGAAACCAGATCAGGTAGGAGTCGAGTTCAAAGAGGCGGGCATCTACTTTGGCTCTACTCAAAAAGTAAAAACCAAACGGCAGCAGGAAGATGTTGGCATACCAGACAGCATAAGCGCCATCTACCAGTCCTTCCTTGGCCCATTTTTCGCTGGTGATGTTCAATACATAGTAGATGATGAAGAAGAAAATAGAAACAATCACCGGGACCCCGAGTCCACCCTTTTTGATAATTGATCCAAGGGGTGCCCCTATGAGGAACATCACAATGCAGGCAAAGGCTTGTGAGTATTTCTTATATTTTTCTACGGTATACTTGTCAATGTTTTTTTCATCGCTTTTTACCCTCCGGTTAACAGATCTGACACCATTACGGACATTTTTCACTTTGTTGAGTGCTTTTGAAAGCACATCTGCTTTCTTGTAGGGATACCTGGTGTAATATGCATCGATAGAATCTTTCATCAACGTTACGATCATGGTGTCCAGTTTGATAATCTTATCTTTTTCCAGTTTGGGTACTTGCTGTCTGGGGTGCGCCTTTTTGATGCTGGTGGTGTCCTTCACCCTAGCGCTGTTGACTGCTTGTTGGTAATCGACAGTACTGCCTGCTTCTTCGGTATCTTCCGGGTCAATCTCTGTAACCTTCGATCCTTCCGACTCTTCTGTGCTATCTATTGCTGGCGCTTTGAGTTTAATATTGGGGTTGATGGGTATTCGTACATTCCGCTTGATGGAATCTTGCTTTAGCAGTTTTGGCTGTTGCTGGACAGGTTGGGGTTTTCTTTGCTTAAAAATTCCTGGAAGACTGAAGAGGGACGCTTTTCTAACGACTGTATCTTCTGCAGTTTTTTCTCTGATGATTTCAACAGTGTCGCTATGTAAAAACTTGTCATTTTCCAGCATCTCTGGTTTTCGGTTCTCCTGCAGGTCTAGTTCTCTCTCTTCGTCACGTTTCTTTTGCTGTCTTTCCAGCCTCTTGAGTTCATCTGCTTTTTTGCGTTCGGCTTCGGTAGAGTCCCGGAGTCTATTGAGTTCTTCTTTGAAGTGATACTTGTAGTAGGCCAGGGCGCCATAGGCCAGGTTGTTTTTACTTTCTTTGATGCGGTTGCCAAGTGAGTCTATGTCATGGGTCAACTCACTGATGTTTTTCATCTGGCGGTTATTCTGGAAAAGGTCTTTGTCGGTATCTTTTTTACCAAAAGAAGATAAGTCAAACATCATCTCCATTTTTCCGAATTTGTTGCGGATGTAACGGCTGTTGAGTCTCCTGCGTCTGGCCCCTTTAGTCGTTTCATCATAAACGTTGCCACTGTATAGCTCAAATTTGAGGTATCGGTCATTCAATACCGTGTACATGATTGCGGAGTCTGCCAGTATCACCGTCTTGTTGCCAATTTTGACTGTTTTGGTATGGTCATAGATAATGACGTCCTTGAGTGTCCTGTTGTCGGGATACTTCTTTTTAACCTTGATGCTGTAGCCGTCAATGCCATCATAGAACTGACCTTCTCTGATGTCTAGCGCAGGTTTGGTGTTTTTGATGTCATAAAGCAAACTGTAGGCACTGAGGTTGGCACGTGGTACTACGTGGTTATTGAAGAAGAAAGTACCAATGGTGAGTAGCAGCACAAAAGCGCCAATGGGTACCAGGGCGCGGATGAGTGAGATGCCTGCACTTTTGATTGCAGTTAATTCGAAGTGCTCACCAAGATTACCGAAAGTCATGAGGGACGAAAGCAATACGCCAAGGGGGATGGCTACGGGCATCATATTGATGCTAAAATACATGATCAGCTCTGCAAAGACTTCGGGTCCGAGGTCTTTACCAACGAAGTCATCGAAGTATTTCAACATGTATTGCGTGAGCAATATGAAGGTTGAAACCACTGTGGTGAGCACAAATGGTCCGATGAAGGTTTTTAAAATAAGTACATCGAGTTTTTTCATTCTATGATTGCGAACGCAAAAATAGCTGATATCGTGTACTTATCCACCTACAATCTCTTTTAAATCATGTACGAGTGAACTCCATAGCTCAGATGCTTCATCTTCGTCCATTTCGGAGTAATCTGTTACTTCGAGGTATACCGATCCGGTGAGTTCATTTTTTTCCAGTTTGAATTCGACGTAATTAGGATCCTCATCTTCGCTGACAAACTTGAATTTGACTTGTTCATTGAGGCGACTGGTTGTTATCCGGGCTCTGCTTTCCTCCCCATCCCAGAGAAATATAAATTCTTTGTCCGCATTGATGTTGACATCATCCGCAAACCATCTGGATAGTCCTGACGCGGAGTTGAGGTAAGGATAAAGCATTTTTTTAGAGGCATTGAATTCGTATTCGCCTATGTATTTGACCTTACTCATAACTTGAAAAATTTGGGTCCAATGACTATTAAATAATGACAATATAGAGCAAAAAACTTAATGTCTCTACATGCCTGTATAAACTTTAACGAATTAGGGAGTGGTTGGGATCACTTATTTGGGGTAATCTACTAAAGAGTCTGTTGATGGGTTTGGGTACTGACGGCTCAAATTAAAACTTCAATTTTTTTTTAAAGATATGTTGTGCTTTATCGCTTTATTGATACATTTGCACTCCGAAATTTTCGGGTTCATGGCGAGGTAGCTCAGTTGGTTAGAGCGCAGGATTCATAACCCTGAGGTCACGGGTTCAACTCCCGTCTTCGCTACATAATCGCAAAAACCCTTTCAGTTTAAATATTGAAAGGGTTTTTTATTGAGTTCGAGGAAAATCGTGTAAGTGATTTTGATCCGGGATCACCTAAAATGGTCTGGATAATGCTGGTAATGTGAAAGCACACGAATGATTCTCACACCTTTTGCGAGTGGACGATAAAATATGTACTTTTTGAAATGCAAATTGGGAAAGAAGAGCATACCTTTTGGAATATCTTCAGCAACTCTACCAATTCTGGGAAAATTAGCCAACAAATTGAAATTCTGATATATCTCGTCTATAAACTTGCTAGCAACGTTGCTTCCTGCATTGGTAAGAAGGTACTCTGCATAATCTTCAATGTCATTGATTGCTTCCTGCGAAACGGAATACTCAGACATTCTTGTGTTTTGAGAAAAAGTATTTTTTGAACTTCTCTGCGGTGTTTAGTGGCGAATCAGGGCTTTGATCGCCTTTTTTGAGTGCCGCATTTAACATATCTATGGGCCACCCTTCAAAGAACTGATCTTCAAATGCTTTCTCCTCTTCAGTTTGAGGTGTGGTATTTTGAACTGTTTTTAAACCCATTATGTAAATATACTGATTTTAGTTAAACAAAGTTTTTCTACTCGTTTCAGATATTTTCACTGAACATCTCTTTGTCCTTTATCTTCTGACTCAATTGTAGTGATTCCCTCCAAAACCAACCCCAAATCCCCCTCCAAAAAGTTCGGGATTTCGACCGTTTCCACTACATTTTTAAACTGC
>ERZ1740068.642-NODE-642-length-14929-cov-10.901103_pt1 | contig 14929 bp, 11 predicted proteins | sample MGYA00581735_ERZ1740068 | MGnify/ENA primary metagenome ERZ1740068 (study PRJEB43018, sample SAMN04849740) | marine metagenome | isolation source: floating plastic debris | place: Pacific Ocean | collected 2008-08-30 | study: EMG produced TPA metagenomics... | reverse complement strand
TTCTGCTGCAGTACAGGAAGAAGAGCAGGTGTGTGTACCTGTTTACAATCCATCATTTCTGTCACTTACCAGAAACCTATTTCTTATTCAATATTCCTCTTTTCTTGTTTCTTATTAATAAACAGCAGAGGAGTTTGTCCAGTTAGCTGATTGGCGTGGATATTACAGCGAGCTCAGATTGATGTGACACTTGTATCTGGTGCACTGAATTTCTCTCCTCATCATAATACTGAGCGATGAGAGCAGGTGTCTGTTTTATGGCATCTGCTAAGATCTCTCCTTTTGTCTTCACTTTCTACGGCAGGATGAAGATGTCATCGTTTATGTTTCGGTCTTCTGCACTGATCCACTTGACTATGAAATTTTTTGTTCATGCCATCTGCTGAGCTCTTTGTTTTTTCACTTTCCATAGTAGAATGATGGAGGTCTCATCAATTATATTTGGTTCTTCTGTCGTGATTCTCTTGACTTTATTTTTTTTCTGGCGTAGGAGAAAAAGAAGGTTGCAGTGGTGTCAAGGACCAGATGTGTTACTTGGTGATAATTTTCTCATCATAATCGTGTATTTGTGTCCAAAAAGTTAACTCCCCAACCATTACACCTGCAGGCGTAAAAATACACATGTCTGCTCCCCACATCAAAAAAAATTATCCAAAATTTATAGCTTCTGTTTTATGATTATTAATTTTCTAAGATTATCGTTCAGTACAGATTATCCCATTTTGAATGTACTTCTCAGAAGAATCAGACCTTGTTGTTATGAAGTTATTGGCCTTGTCTCTGAATGAGAATTTTGAGGGACTGTCGTGCGTTGTAGGAATGTTTTGTGACACACCCGTCATTCTACAATCCATACGATAGCCTTAGCCGCTGATTTTGACCACAGTTTGATGTTGTGGCTGCTCCGATATTTACGATGATGTGACGTTTAAATTTATAGCTTCTGTTTTATGATTATTACTTTTCTAAGATTATCGTTCAGTACAGATTATCCCATTTTGAATGTACTTCTCAGAAGAATCAGACCTTGTTGTTATGAAGTTATTGGCCTTGTCTCTGAATGAGAATTTTGAGGGACTGTCGTGCGTTGTAGGAATGTTTTGTGACACACCCGTCATTCTACAATCCATACGATAGCCTTAGCCGCTGATTTTGACCACAGTTTGATGTTTTGGCTGCTCCAATATTTACAATGATGTGATGTTGTGGCTGATTTGTAGTTTACGACAGCAGGCCATGGAGAGTTATAAGCGTAAAGCTATGGAGAGTTCACAGACAGCGGCAGATCTGAAGTTACATCTGGAGAAGTATCACTCTCAGCTTAAAGAGGCTCAGACTGCTGTCGCTGACAAAACAACCTCTCTAGATCAACAGTCCTTCAAATATCGACGGATTGCTGTGAGTTAGCCAGCGCTCTGCTCATATGGAAGAGCGACTACAAGGTTTCACAAAATATGTTCCATCTGCTGCCGCCATATAGGACTACACAAAAATTATTCATCAGCTAAATCTTTGATATGTAGCGTTTTAATGCAAATCGCCAAGAGTGGATAAATGTCTTAACTGCCATTATAATAGCCACTGCAGATAGGGCCGGTCATCGCTTTTTTCATGGCAATCTCAAATTTATCTAAAAAAATCTGTGCTTGAAATTGAGCATAGTGATCCCATTCTCATCAGCTTTTTTATGTTGTTACAAAATCAAAGCTTTCCAAAAATAGCCCTCTCTTCAAAACTCATGCAAATTGGCCCACCTGAGATTGGCAGACCTGGTCCAGAATGCGGGTTCATAAGTTTTCAATTGCAACTCTTCATATTGGCGCATGTCAAGTCATACAAAGCCTATAATACATATCCCATTCAAATAATTGGAGCACTTGCACAATGAAAACTGTGCTAAATAAACTTACAGTACACTGATAACCTCGTATTGCCAGGTGATGGATTCTGGATTTAGTGTGAGGGGACAACTCCCCTTCAAACATTGATATGTCAGCGATGTCAAACTTTATTGAGCGTGGTGGGAACAGAGGCCCAATCAGCGTTATCAAAAGACGTACCTGCAGTTTTGAATTAATTATGTCGGGTATATGTCGCAATATACGATGTGTTACAAAGTCAACGAGATTGAAATAGGGACTCCTACCACCCTGAGCACAAAAATCATATTCATTGATATGGCTGGCTCGCATGGACAGCCTCTCTAGCCTTCTGCTAGACACCTGAAATGCATGTTTTTCCTTTCACTTCCTTATTTCATAAAGTATAAGTGCATATATTACTTGCTAATTCGTAGATTAAAAAATGGAAATGACCATTTATGTTTAGACTGATGAACCGCAATGTAAGGAAAAGTAAACTACACAGCATTAAATTGGCAAAGTTATGTGGTAAAACACCTGCGACAGGTGTAAGCTTCCCAAACTGACAAGCAGATTGTAAATAAAGCTGATTTTGAAGCAATCCATTTCTCATTCTATAGTGAAAAATAATAAGCATCGATAACAAATTTAAATCATTTTTAAGGAAAAGGAAAGGAAATGAGATTCAGTTTTCCAGCGATTGTGAGGAGTGCCACCGATTGTTCCACCTGCCTTTCCTGGTACAGACTGTGTTTGCTTCATCAGCTAAGGAAGGAGATTTGTTTGTTGGTTGGTTGGCAGCCCCCTCGACTTGTCAACCTAGATGTCAGCTTGATCTGGGAGTGTGTGTCTGCCTCCGCTGATTACCCTGAGCTAAAATTAACTCTCTCTTTGTGACAGAAGGTTGGCTCTGGACATGCAGAGGAGTGATGGTGACCTGTCACTCTGTCAGGTGTCATCATGTTCTGGTGGTAGATATGCGAGATTGCAGAGACCATGGTACCTATAAGACACAACCTGACAGCCCTGCCTGCCGAGTACCAACTATCTACATATCTATACACACTGAACATCCTCATACTCTGCTGCTTACGTATGAAGCCGTCAATTGTAAAGTTGTGTCCTAGAGGCGGACAGTTTGTTTTAGTTTGCCAACAATTGGAAATTAATTTATCTGCGGCTAGTTTGATATTTTTCCTGGACCAATAAAGCTATTAATTTTTCGTGTTTGAAATTTTTTTCGGCAATTCAAAAGCCAATTTACATAACAATTAGAGATTGGATTCCTGGTGGGATATTAATCTGTGGCTGCGATGGGTCGGACGCTTGTGAAGTGGCAGAGTGTGGAAGTGGTGTTTGACATCTGACTGGTCAACGACTTAGAGACAGGCCCATATATACGGCACTGGAACTTCTCACCCATGTAACACGGAGATTGTATAACAAATAATAAATATGTAATGTTAGGAATTATAGTACGGTATCGTCTGCCCACACACCCTAACCCCAAACAAGCTGACACTGACAACAGGATCTAATATGGTGTAAGGCAGACCATTGAACCATTCGTCTTCCTTCCTTTGGTGCTGTGGTGAAAATATGTCTCCACAGGGGGCGGTATCTGACGTCGACATTTAACAATCAGCCAATGTACGGGCACTCAGACTACCTAAACATGTGGCCGTACCTGTCATCATACTATTATCACAGGCTGTCAATGATCCGACGACAATTAATACACGACTGAGGCGACTGTCGCCTAGCCTCCTCATTTACTTTCACTAATGTGTTCACTGATTACATATCACGACTTTGTTCTTGTTCACTCAGCCTGTATCTTGTAACCTGTTACTTCACGGAGATGAGTTTATGGTTGTCGTTCTCATGGTTACATCAGCTGATATCAATGAAATCTGTGTGCTGCACCGGAACATCAACTGTTAATTCTTAACACTTTTCAACCTGATTATTCCTTGGAGTTCGACAGTTTAGCTTTTCACTCTTCTGCTTTAGTGCTGAAGCCGGGCGGGTTGGTTGGCGTTGCCGTATTTCTTTAGTTCAGAGTTGTTGTTCACAAACCGATGCTCAGATTTGTCACACTTGGAGAAATCCATCAATCCACCTCCTCTGTTGTCGTGTTTACATGACATTGTGGCACTGAAGCAGAAATAATCACATGATTGATTAGTTCAATATATCATTGTCCTACTAACCCATAAAACCCAGAGTATTATTAACTGCAGTGTCGTCGAAAACGACTGGATAGCGCCAATTCACAAGAGATCATACAGCAAAGCGTAGCTCATCACTCATAATATCAAACGAATAAACATAATGAATATGTATCATAAAAATACTATAATGTACAGAGAGCAAAAAACAAATTAAGAACAAAGCTTAGGTAATGTTCTAGTGAGATTTATTGTAATCGATGCCTGATAGAGCTGTACTAGATAGTCTCGCCATCATCGATGAATGGTGTGATAAAATCAAATTATATGGAGCATAACTAGTAATATGTCGCTAATCTTATTGATCTCACGTGTGAAAATTAAATTTATATGGAAGTGAATTTTTTTTAGATTACCTGGTCTTATTTTTCTACGAATTATTCCTTTTTGCTGAGTTAGCTTCGGTTTTAATGATACTCGTTTCTGATCAAAAAAATGGCCTGCTTAATGAAAAAGAGCAAGCTATGGATATTAGGTGGACTTGATCATCAGAAACTGCGACTGGCGACAATGTTTCAGCCGCTGTGATAACACGATTCCGATGCTATGCAGCTTTTGGCAGGTTCTCAATTCTTGAAGTCTTAAAGTTATGTTATGTAGCCAATGAGCCGCTGAGAAAAAAAATTATTTATACATGAACATGTATGTTTATTATTTAAGACATCTCTCGGAAAACTTTCCTCTTTGAATAACAGAAAATATGTTGAAGATTGAATCATGAAATAATGGCGATGTATTTAGTATTAGCCATGGGGGACAATTTTCTTTGGAGAACTCCATCATACAAGGCACACAAACAGAACTAGCTAAATAGATCTTCATATGGATGGGTGCCGTATAAAAAAAGACTTCCCTTTTCTTGGGTATTTTTGTTACTCCATTAAGCTATTCAGGACCCCATAATTTAAATTAGATACAAGAAAGTTATAGATACATTTAAATGGTTAGTTGACTTGTAAATCAATGAGATAAACATAATATAATACATTGATCTCATTTTTGTATAAAGCTTATATTCTTTGTAGGAAGAGCTGGCGAGTGTGAAGAGAAAACTAGAGAGAAGTCAGAAGATCGAACAGATGGGTAATACAGATGAAGTCTTACTGGAGGAAATCAGGGAGTATAAGGTATACCGTAAAATTTGTATAACGAAATGATATGCAGTTTTGTGTGTCTGACTGTTTGTGCTCACAGCACACCACCATTACGCAAAAAAATGCCAATCAAACAAACTGTTTTGCGAGCTCATCTAAATTACTGGTGATATCCATTACTGCGTGAACAATTAAACAATACCTCAAGAGGATATTTTGGCAAGAAAAACTGGTACCTTGTTCTCCTATATACATGCACATACATGTAATGAATTCTGATTTAAAAACAAAAGCCTGGGATTTTATAGGGGAGAAAATGCTATTTTGGTGATCGCCGTAAATTTTTCATACAAATTTGTATTGAAAAATTCTCGAGTTACTAGTATGAACTACATGACGATGGTATTTCCTCATGGTTGGGATGCTTACAGATGCACATCGAGCACATGTAGATATTTGAGTTATGAAGTATCATGATGGAAGTTGATGGCGCATTTTCAGGAGCCGGCCTGTTTTTTGTGTGCAGACGTACACGTCTCTCAAAGCTGACAAATTGTTTCAAGTTTTGGCCACCCTATCTGTTAAAGAGCTCTTAAAAAGAACCTGCTTCTGAAGTGCTACTCAGCTCATTATCAAATTGATCTTTCGTAAGTAAATCATGTTTTCTAAACTTTTTTTGCCAAAAAGACTACATTTGAGAGGTTTTAATTGATACTCAAACGACGATGAATTACATGACCTTATCAAGTCATCAGCTAAATCACGAACTCATCTCATCGCTTACACTTCCGTTTCTTGTTGTTATCATGACACGCTGCTTGTAGGGTCGGGTCGTATGCTAGCCCTCCCGTTAATCTCTTAAGAAAAAGAATTGGATATAGCTACACTTAACCGTATCTCCCTATGTGGCCTGGCTATGGTCGTTGTGATATAATAGTTTCACACTCGAGGTATCTTAGTGATAGTTGTCATGTAGTTGTGGTTTCTGTCCTCAATCCTGTCGCCAGGCTAACTGCTGCTGCTGATTTATTAGGCTGCTGATTATTCTAAATCACCTTCTAATAGATTCAGAAGAATTCCCAGAAGGAAAAATAACCGTTATCTGATGGCAAACTTTTCAGCTAATGATCTGTGATACATTTTTATGATGCACAATTTCTTTTTAGGCTTTGTTTTGGTGAAAGGTGATTCTCTCAAGACTTTAGATGATTTATAGTCATCGTATTTGTGACGGTTAGACTGGCATTATGGGGCGTTAATCTATTGGAGATCATTGTTTTATGACATAATCCTCAGTGTTTTAATCCTGAGCCGTAAATGAGAATGTTTTTGTGGTCATCTCATGGCAGATTTCAGATCCGGTGGATGTTTTCACTGTAGCTATCAATGGAAAAGATTCCTTGTTAATGAATTCTTTGATTTATGAATGAACTGTCAGAATGTGGATCAATTCAAAAGGTGTTTTCCTCCTGTGGTGGTGTCAAGGAAAGTTATTATTTCCTCAAACAGATTTTAACCTTTTGTTTTAGAGATGCTGTGCGTTAAAAATTCAAGAAATTCAGAAGTTTTACAGGAATGAATATTTTGTTGGTGTTGGATTTTTTATAGTTCAGAGAGGCGCCTGATTATGAGGCAGGTGTTGTGACACGTTTTAGTAATGAGTATGAGGCATAGCTGTCAATCTTCATTGGTAACCAATGTTACCACTTGGCATACGTCTATCATCACCATCATCATGGGCTTCAAGGCTCGTTGTTTATTCAGTGTGTCAGTGTATCTAATGCAGCCTGTCAACTGTGGAGAATTTTAATAATTAGCTATTTTGCACTCATTATGCAGTGAAGTTTTTATAATTATGAATATGTTAACACTTCCTGTGAGATTTTTATCACTCTCACTGTTATTTGGGGTTAGTGGGGCGGGTAAGTCTGCAATGTGTGTGAGATACTCAACTCAGGAGACAGTTCGTCTCCCCTGACGTATCTGTGATTCACTGCAGCTATGCAACCACCGAGTACCGATCTGTCTATCTAGACTAGTGTATACACGCCTTGTTAACTCAGCCTGTTCCTAAGTGTCACATTGTTGGTAATCTGCATACTCATATCATACACATGCAATAATGAGTCATTCCTACCTCTTCTTGTCTCTTATTTGGAAAAATGTTTTCTGATATGGTATACGGAGAAGAATCTTGTATTTGATTTGGCAATAGATAGCAGTTTGGACCATGGGACGCTATAACGGGTTGATTTGATGACTTGTTTTTGAACTCGTTGTAAGTAAAGAACAACAAATTTACATGGAGCTACTATACAAAATCTGATAATTTCAATGTGATTAGTTTTCTGGCTATCTAAGCTGCTGCCGAATTTGAAATGCCGCCAAATTAGATGCCTGTGAACAGATCAGCAATGAGTTTTATTTTATAACAAACTTCTCACTAAATAACTGAAAAAAAAGTCGTTTTTCAAGACTATCGATAATCAATTTTCACAATTTTGATTTACTATAAAAGGGTCTGTCTGAGTATTGCTAATTGCTATGGTTTCTCAGAAATTTTCTGGGGAATCTTGATTCAAATGAATGACATCTCTTTGGTACACAAAGCTTGGCTGACGTCACTACTACAATTAATCTGACCAAAGAATGCTTAGCTCTTTGATATAACTCTTTACAAGGTTTACAAACCGCAAAACATGATTGAATAAGAGCAGCAAATCAACGTAATGTCTCAATTTAATATAGGCAATAATCGATCATTCTGTTTTTCTATCACAAGGTTCGCAGGTGTAAAGTGTAAATTTTTCACTATAAAAATGAATGCGTATATTCAGTGTCGCATTCTATAATGCGCATCATCTGTCTTTTTGACTGTTTTTCCTGAACATTTACAAATTTTGAAATGAATTAACCATGGTGTAACATTAACCATAGTACTAATAACATTATGGTATTACAAGCAGATATCAAACTTAACATATTTTATTATTATTAAATTTTTGACACATTTAGGGTTATGAAAAGTGTGATGTACAATTGAAATTGAGAATTATGTGACTGTTTTTTAATTATTTTGTATGGGCATAAATCAGAAGTTAGATAATAATGTTCACACTTCACATTAAAAAAATACATTACCTTTTTATGGATGGCAGAACCTCAACGAATACTTTTAGAATTTATGTAACAATTGCCACAGATCCTTGATATTTTGTTTCACTGGTGAAGTCTGTGCTGAAATTTAGATCAGTGGAAGGTCCATATATCCAGTAATTCATTTTTTGGTCTGCAAATTACCGTGTCTGTGATTGAAGTGACAGAGTGTCAGAGGTGGAATACTTTTCTCAAACTTTGCGCTGGTGTGTTTTAGAACACGGAGATTCTGAATAATTATGCTTTCAGCCGCGTGTGTTCAATATCACGAAGTCAAAAATGTATTTATGCTCTTTCAAACCTCTGATTCCAGTCGATCCCATGCAGCTAGCTATGTACATGTATATTGCCCTTGCACGAGATATTCATTGAATTCATATTTTATTATATCACAGGAGCAGCTAACCTGTCCGTCATGTAAAGTTAAGAAGAAAGATGCCGTACTTACAAAGTGTTTTCATGTTTTCTGTCTGGAGTGCCTCAAGACAAGATACGAAACACGACAGAGAAAATGTCCTAAATGTAATGCAGCATTCGGAGCTAATGACTACCATAGAATATATATCTCATAGTTACTCCTATTTAATGATTGCGGTAAGGTTCTAACTCTAATTGTAGTGTTTTATAGATGCTTGTTTCCGAAAAAGAATCGTCCGTCGGTAGTGAGTGGAACTGTGTACATTATACCATAATATGCTACATGTATAATATTCAGTTATCATCTTCTATGGCTAAACTGTAGAATTAGAAACGAGAAGTTGTGCTGTAACTTTGTGATTGTACATAGTCGTGGAATCATCCATTTTGTATCATAAATGCATTTTAATTTATCAAAATGAGAAATGGAAAATAAAATGATAAAACTAATCAGTCTGAATGCTTTAGTTTGAGCACTTGAAGGGTCTTAGATAATAGAACGGACATTACAGATTCATGGACGAAAGAAAATACATCACAGACTGTCAAAGAGGTGTGTGCCAACTAGCCTAATTTCTCTAAAAAATATATTAGCTCTATTAATCAGGTTGGGGAAAAATTGTAATAAGACAAGACAGAGACATTCGCACAATGGGGAATGTACAAATAATATCATTAAGAGTAAGTGAATACCTACCACCTAAGTGGAATGTGACTTCGCAAGGAATGAAAATCTCCACACAAGGAATGAATAAAATCATTCTTGTAGACTTTGATTGATCAAGCTCTTCTTATTGCAACATTTACTACCAGGTACATCCTATATCTTAAATTTAGTAGCTACTATTGTTTGCCTGCGCTTTCAGGCAAACATGAATAAAAACCAAAAGCCCACGCTGACTGAGAAAATGACAAGTTCTTTAAAGTTCCGACCACTGAATTCTACCATTCACTGAATAGTACAATTCAGTGGCTCCGACGGTCTAGCAGGCAAAATCATCTACTGAGAAGAAAATTGTTTGTCAAACTTCATCTCACAATCCCTGACTCTCTCGATGTAGTACTGATCATTGCTGATGGCTTCCAGTAGATCCACCTGGACCAGTGACATGTTGTCGTACTTGTGGATCTCGGTGTTATCCAGGCTCCTCCACTTGCCGCTCGGTTCTCTTTGTCTAATATCCACTATACTGTCCTCATGATGTGGCCGATAGTTGTCATCAAAAATGATATGCTGATACCGCTGGTCTTGTGGGTCGATCCACAAAGGCTTGGCACATTTGTGAGAGTAATTATTATTTTGCCAGTACTGGAAGTCGTCCCTGAAGCCGCACACGCCCTCGTATTCATTGAAATACTTGTATATGCTGTCAGGGTCGGATAACTCATCAACCGTCTTATCTCTCTCCATCATCTGCATGGCGTAAACAAGATTGATAAAAACTCTCTCATATTAGAGGATTGAAAACTTCTGGTGAGGATGAGTTGATAATATTAAGCTAAATTGAACAACAATTTTGCCAAAAATCATTATTTCAGTGACTGTCGGAGAACTTTTTCAGGATAAACAATTCAGATCCCCTATCCACTGACTACTTGACAAGCGTTGCCACTTTTCACTTATTTTCTTGAAACTTGAAACTCCTCTTATGTCTTGATCAAGATTTTTGGAGTTCCGAGTTCCATACCCTGGGATAACACATCAATTTTTGTCATCCTGGCGCAAATTCACAAGTTGTTGGAAGGTTAGAGGTTCTGTTGGAGAGGGTCAAATACGCCTACAATATAAATATGCCAAATGGATCGGTAAAATAGATAACTTTGGATGGAAATGCCAATTATTTAATGTTAAATTGAAAACAATCACCGAACGATGCACGTGGAAGGGAGTTGTTCGTTTTAACTGACATTTCCAGCTATTAAATTTTATTTTAAATTCTATTTTAAAGTATTAAGTTACAATTTGCAGGCAATAAATTTTCTGCCAGTGAACAAATTTTGTTTAGCGGCAGAAAATTTATTGCCTGCAATTTGTAACTTAATAATTTAAGATATTATGTATTGCACTGGAATTGGAGTATCTGGCATCTTTTCAATGAAAACTGTTGCTATATTTTCTCGAAAATTAGCCGGAACTGACAGCTAATGTTCATGCCGATATACATCTAAGGCAGCCTGATGATTTACTGATAGCTAACCTTGTCCAAATGATGTAAGCGTAATGCTTCCATGCACAATTTGGTGGAGTAAATCAATTTATGGCGAAGCAATAATACTTGGAGGAGTCCTCTCACAGCAACTTAGTATCAGATGATATGCTCTGATGTACAAGTGTAAGAGGCGCAGTTTTTTGAGATTTTGAAGTGTGGGAACTTTGAGGCCGGTTTTCAATGAGCCTCTATGGACTCTATAGATTCCCCACTGGAACTGCCGAACTGCACCTTCATATACATGTAGTTTCTCATATCTATTGCCCCTTTATTTTTTATGTGAATACCTTTACATATAAGGAGACTTGCAAAATCCCTCAGGGCCTGTAATGGACCTTAACAGGGACACAGCACTTCCCTAAAACATTAGATAAGGCTAGAATTACATTCAAAGCTGTTACCTGAAGTTTGATTTTGTTACCATCTTCTCTTACTATATGACCCGAGTGCAGACGGATTGGCATATCAGTGAGATCTGGAAATGAGGGGTGATGTTTTCCTTCGATACAGTGACTCAGACTGCTCAGAACGTTCTCACAGTCCAGTCCATAAGTCCTTATGACTAGGTTAAAGTCCCGATTCTGATCTTGCAGATGCTGTATCAATTTGTACACAGCAGGCAAAATATAGTGATAATGTTTGCCCTCACTACCTGGTAACGTTAGTTTAGGATCGGGTGACGCATGCTGCCATTCTAGTTTGGTAAGGTGTTCGGTGTGGTAATCCTGAAATGATCTGCCCACCTCGGTGTGCACAAAATCACCAACTGTCATCCGCAACTTTGTTCTATCAACAGGTTCTCTGACTATGGTTTTCTCGAGATGTTTATAGTAAGTTGTGGTTCCCTGTCAGCAAAGAAAGCATCATTTTAAACAATTTTGTTGGAATGGAAGCAAAAGTTTCTCACACAGATTCATAACCCAAGTACCATTCTGCCATTCAACTAACAGCCACGTGTCATCCTGTAAAGCCATCTGAAATAAGTGGGCCCCATTTTTTAGTAAATAACTTTTTGGAGGGTTGAAAGGGGATGAGCATCGTAAAATAAAAGTATGCTAAATTTGATTGCTTTTCAATGAGTTGCTTTCTTCATATAACCTAGGTGTAAAATTTCCCAGGGTATCGAGCTAAATCCTGACCAATCAGATTCAAGGAACATTCAGATAAGAACAGTCACACTTGTTTATCACAGATTCTAGCTGGAAAAACACTGTGGTGATAAATGATAACCATCATCATTTGGTGCATTCTGTCTGCAAAGTAAACTTACACAAGTCATATTGAATTTGACATTCTGGTGCAGGTTTTATTGTAATGTCTGAGTCACTTAGGTTCAAATTCTTGCCTGGATCACCTCTGATGCAGACTCTCACAGTTTCTAATATATCCAGACAGAGTTGAGTCAGGTATTAAAGTTTGTAAATAACATCTTACAACACTTTTTTGAAGTTTATGGCGTCATGAACTAGAAATTGAACAATCCGCCACGTCACAGGTGCTACCAAGAACAATAATACCTCTAATATCAGCTCCAGCCATTAATCGAACCGTTTCGTAACTAACAATATTCTTTTATACAATACTCACAGTCTTGGGTGCAGCTAAGCTTGGTCCATCACTATGCCACACCCAGTTATCGTTCTCCCCCTCTCTCCCCCACAACACCCCTGTCAGGTAGGCGTTCAGGGCTTGTTCCACAGTGATGCTTGTCACTGTATCGGCAACTATCAGAGTGTTACGGATATCAAAATGTAGCACTAGCTTTTTGTCACTTCTGGTATCACCGTGAGATTCAATTTTGTGCAGTCCATTTTCTGTCATTGTTACTCAGCGTCTCGTAGGATAGAGTTCTGCCTGTGTCACAGACGGAATCCAGCTATTCTAAAAACAAAATGCAATTACATGCACTACATTTATGGAATGACTCAGTTTCGCTAAGTAATAAAATTCTTTTGAGCTACAACTTTTGTTTGGAACTGTTTTGCCTACGCTGTATGGTCATTGTGCACCTATTGTATTTACTAACTCTTGAAATGAATTCATTATCAACTAACATTATTTGCCATAGATGTTTGATCATTCAATTGGTCACAGCAGATATGCTGTTTCACTTTTGAACATTTTTTAATGAAACCAAAAGCACTACGTGAATTTCCTGAGATACGAATACAAATATGTGTGTGCTTGTGTATATGCAGTATTGCTTTGCACCAATTCACCAAGAAAAATGTTTGCATTTCAATTGAAGCACTTCAGAGCGGCTCTCCTCACTTATTTTGGGTCCCAAGTTTGAGGGACTGTGCAGTCCCAATCCGATTTTCAGGAACGAGCTCCCACCCAGCCTTACCCTCATTTGGGTGTCTATGGTTTTAAGTTTAATATCTACTGTTTGTACATTGATAAGATCTGGTAAGATCACAGAGCCGATATCGTGACATAACCCTGAAAACTAGCGTGTGGTCAATCCATCGCCAGAAATGGCTTATTTTACTTCTTCTCCATATATATGGAAGTTGGTAGGGCCTATTGAGGCGCGTTTAAGGAGCAGTGACCTACTGGTTTGCAAACTACACTGTACCATGACACAAAATATCCAGAATTAATGCCAGTTATTTTTGAGCTGACATTACTTGCCAGACCCAAATCCAGGCAAATCCTCATGAACGGAGCACATACATGGTCAGGACTGTGAATGAGATTATGTGGAGGTTGAAACTGCTGGCTCTGCTTGGGTGGTCCACAGCTCCATTATTTCCTCCGTTATTCCTGCTGTGGATGATGCACTGATAGCATCGCCTCACAGTGAACTCACTCAATCAATTGCAGGTACAAGATTGAGGCGTTAATTTCTACCTTTATGCAACTCATTCAGCATCAGAACAGTTTTATACAGATCTGTGTAATCTTGGAAATGGAAGCTCTATCATACCTTCAACTTTTGAGAGCCAGATGCAGGTGTCTGTGGTACATTAAGCCTCTAACTACATCCTTCTTTCCATTCTTTCATTCAGTGAGCTACTACAGCAGCCATCTTGTATCCAATGTAAACAGCTACTAAGCAAACACTATGTCGCTTTGTGTGAACATGCATAATTCAATACTCTCATTCTAAAGCCCAGTCAGTATGCAGAGCGCTGCGGCTTTTCACTCAATACTATTATCGGGTAATTTTCTTATAGAAATACTGATCAAAATGATCAATTAATCAGATATTGAACCTGCTGAGCCAAAATTACTGAGCGCCGGAAATAATTTGACTAGTTGCTATTTGCCAAGATATCTTTGGTCAATTCTACCGTTTTGATTTGCTGGAGGTTTCAAGCATCTTTGCATCGGAATTTTCATATTTTGACTTACCGTAATTTATCTGTGGATAAATGGTTGAAAATTTTCCGTATTTTTTACATAAATTTGACGGAAGAAGAATGATGTGAGCATGGAGAACTGAATTTAATGTGCGCTAAACATATCATACTTACTTTTGTTGTACAGCCATCTTTCATCTTTCATTTCATATCCACAACTTTTTACATAAAACTGACTGTCATGAAGCAGATGAATAGAATATCATTCCTTCTGTGCCATCTATTGCAATTAAACTTCCGAATTTTTATAATCATATAATACACACTAGAAAATATTCCATATGCTCACAAACTATAATGCAGTGCAGGTAGTTACACCATCATAATGATAAGTTCTGTGTTAATGTGTACACAATTTATTGATTTCTCAGGTTAAAATGCTTTGCTTTGTTCTACACTTTTACTGGAAAATGATGACAAAATTATTATGAACCCTGTGATGACATGATTTTGCATAATATAAAAATGTTAGTCATGAAATACCTCACGCTAGATTGATTTATTTAGATACCGGTAATGCACGGCTTGTTGTGCAACTGGAGTTTGATTGTTAGCTCAATAGAGGGAAACTTTCTCACCTTGATCAGGGGATGT
>ERZ1740068.641-NODE-641-length-14934-cov-8.554338_pt1 | contig 14934 bp, 8 predicted proteins | sample MGYA00581735_ERZ1740068 | MGnify/ENA primary metagenome ERZ1740068 (study PRJEB43018, sample SAMN04849740) | marine metagenome | isolation source: floating plastic debris | place: Pacific Ocean | collected 2008-08-30 | study: EMG produced TPA metagenomics assembly... | reverse complement strand
CGGGCCTTCACACAATAGTTGTAAGCAGTATCTTTCAACTGCTTGGAATATGCGTTTTCCAGCAGTTGATTCAATCCGGCAGCGGCTTTTTCAGTGATCAGGTCACCATCCTGGTATTGCCCGATCTGAAAGGCAATGTTTTTATAGCTCACCATGTCCTGGTCCCATCGTCTGGTTTGCATCTGGCTGATCTTGCTACTGATTTTGTCAGTATACTCGTTGGTTTGAAAATCTTCAACGGCAATCTCAGCGCCCTTTCCTGAAAAATAACTGATCGCGGTCACTACGCCTACTATCACCAACAATATGACCAGACCTGTCAATAAGCGTTGTATCATGGTGCCTTATTTATTTGATAGATGTTTTGCGCTTGCCAATCGGCATATAGCTGTAAATTACTCGCATCTGCTCCCTCAAAAGTACTTTTTTTGTCTTCCCAACTTCTCAAAGCCCGGTCTACCAACTGAGGATCTCTGGAGTTGTTGATCTCCCGGATGTTGATGGCACAGTCGATGTGCAGCCTTACAAATCTCCCTGCAATGCCTTCGGGATCGTTACTTTCTACTTCTTTCGTCACCTGATTGAACCAGGGCAAATCGGGGATCACGGTGAATTCATCCTGCCGGGCACGAAGCTTTAGCAAATAGTGCTTAATGACATACATCACATTGCATAAACGCTCTTTGCTGGAGGTATTGGCATCATAGTCCTTTGCTCTTTTGATCCAGGTACATGCCCGATAGTAAGCCCACAGCTTCTGCGGCAATTGAGAGGTTTGATTCACCAACGGAGGCCTTTGATCTAAATTGTAAGTGGAATCAATCAGAAACACCTCTTTGACCAAATTTGCTGTCTGCTGAAAAGGGAAATCGGTATTGGTTATTTGATGCTCGATGACTGATTTCATGTGGTCGCTGATCTTAGCCGCAATCTTTCGATGCAACGTATCGATCTCGTCATCTATGAAGTCTTTGGGCGTCTCCCGGTAAGATTTAGAAAGCTCAATGAAGGCTGTCGGATCGGTGGTGGGCAATGTAGCAGCCTGCTGATAAATATTATCCAGTTTCTCTTTCATCGCGACCTTCCTTGGGTCTACCTCATCCCCTCGTTTAGCCATGAACAAGAAAGCAATGACCAGAATGACTCCCACTGCCACTCCTCCTAAGACCAAAATCAGGTTTTTATTGATTTTCTTACCGTCGGCATCTGTTAAGGACTCATCCTTAGCGTCATCTCCTGTACTTCTCTCCGCTTTTTGATCTTTATGCCGATCAGTATCTGGCTGGCTGTGTCTGATATCCTGCTGATTGGCAGGGGTTGTTTTTTCCTGCTCCCTCAGCGACTGCTGATATGACGAGATTTTATCCGAAATGGACTTTTTCATGGTGTCATCGTCCCTGCCGCTGCTGACGCCACCCGATGACAAATTACGCTTCGGAGCTGCCTTCGCATCTTCATAGGAACATTTGAAGTCACCAGCGTTGGCCGAGGGCATCCATATCAAAGAAGCATAGGCAGCATAAGCCCCCTGGAATACATCATCGAAGCCGGAACCAAGCCCCGCGCTGTGATCATAAAACTTCTTCCCTACCTTATTTTCTCCGTCAGATACACCTCCGGTGGATTGTCTGCGTAAACTCACCCGATCCACCATGCGCTCCATAGCAGCAAAGTCTTCCTTCCGGGATTTATCGATCCGGTATTGGTCTACCGCTCCCGTTTTGATCACATAATTGTCCCAGTAATGGTCATTGAGGTCATTGAGCAAGCTCACGAGGTCAGTGCCTAGCAGACACATTTGCTTCGACACAAAAACGGAGACGGCAAAGTAGCCATCACGCCCCCTGCTTTTACCATAATCTGACCAATCGCGGATGGTACGATAAACGGTGAAGCTGTGACAATCGGAGGCTGCTTCGTAGGAGTAAAAAACCTGATTGAGCCCGTTGACATTGAGTCGCTTCCGTACGTCCTTCAAAGTTTTCCGTACCTGATAATTGTCATTATTCAGGTTGTGCATGTGAAAGAGGTACTCTCCCAATTTGGTACCCCAAACCACCAGTCCGCATTTATTTGGATCTTTTAACATCAGGAAAACCTTTTAGTCCTTATTAAAAATCTTGTCGATGAATCCTTTTTTTCTTGCTTCAATAAATGGAACGGTCTTCATTAAAAAATCAGTGGCTTTCTTAGAGTACGTCTCTTCAAACGTATAGTAGTTTCTCCGGTCAAAGGTGCCGAGGCTGTAGGGGAGTATCTTGAATTTGATGCCGTATCGCTCTTCATACTCCATCAGCCTTTTGAACAGTTGCCGGTAATTGTTGGAGATAAAATCATCCAGTCCGTCATCCGTAGGATTGGGGTTTTTAGGGTCTGGATATTGATCCCATTGGGTCACCAACAGACAGATCGCCTTGATCTTCTCTTTCTTGATCAGTTCATGATGTCTGAGGAACTCCAGAATATTGTCCAATAAGCTCGATTGGAAGACCGGAAAACCTTGTCCTTCCTGATTCTTCATTTCCATTTTTTTCACTTTCCAGTTGAGCGCCAGGAAAAATACCTTCGGGTTGTCACTGAATATGTATTCAATGAAACTTGGGTATAACTCTGCGATCTCACTTTTACTTTTAGCAAAACAGAACTGAAATACTTCGCCAGACATGTCAAAAATATTGATCGGCGACTCAGATTTATTGGCTTCATCCTTCATGTCTGCACAGATGTACTGAATGGCATCTGTAGGAGTTCCCTGAAAAAGCCTTCCCTCATCCACGGCGATCCTGAGTTGGTCTTCATAGATACCGCCACCGGGATTGGTAATCCTGTCGACAAAGAGTTTTCCGGTTCGGTTACCGTATTCTAACAAACCGGCCAGAAAACAGGTTTTCCCCGACGATACACCACCTACTACGAAGATGTCTGTCCTGTTGGGCTGTACAGGTGGGACTTTCTCCCATACATCATTGGGAAAATCTACAAGCGGCAATGGCTTCATTTGGTCCAGTTCGGCGTCATTGATCACTCCTAAAGAGCGCAATTCTTCTACATCCAGGTTGTTTTCTTCAATCTTTTGCCATTTTTCCTCAAAAGAAAGATCGCGGTTTGTCAGAGACAGGTGCAGACGCAGTTTGTTCAATTCTTCCAGCTTCTCCTGAGACAAAACACCCACCAGCCTCAGCTGCTGAAGGTTGATTTTGCCATCGTCATCCAGTTTCAGCAATTGAAAATTATCAAATGCCCCTGCTTTTATTTTCTCCTCGTAGTTTACTTCAAACTTTGCCATTTCTTATTGCGTTTAGCTAGTTTTTGATCGGTGTCGGTATTAATTATCCCCTCTTGTTTTTTCCAGAATCCTTTTCTTCCTCAGGTCATCTTCGTCTTCTTCCGCATCTGCACGGTCTACCAGGCGCACTGCCGGCAACACTCTCTTGAAAAACAGGTAGTCACTCAAAATGAGAAAGCTCAGCACCCCTGCGGCAATCAGGCCAAAGAGGATCGCCATCGCGTTGCCATTTTTCAATGCATAGAGCGGGTCATCCAGTTGCAGGTCATAGACAGGAAGCGGGTCAAAGAAAAAGTCTCCCATTTTACTCCTCGCTTTCACATAGAGTGCTGCATAGTGTTTGTCAATATCATCGTATGCATAATTGATCTCCATGAACTGCCAGTCAGTGAAGACAGGGCTGGTATTTTTGATGTAAGTGCTGTTTTCTGATCTGAGGTCGTTGATATTGTAGTAATCTCGCTTGAACTCAATTTCTGTTGCTTTGGCTTCCGCAACACGTACCCTGAACTGCCGTTCTACCCGATTGCGAAGTGAATTATAATAATATTTTTTTCCCGCCAGGTTTGGTTTAATCCTGGCATCGCCGTCGGAGAACATCGCCACCAGTTCATTCCATTTGTTCATGTCGTTGTAGCTGTTATTCAGGTAGCTTTCCAGCTTACGGTCTACGGTGATGTCAAAGCTATCTACTTTGTCCTCAGCAAAGTTGATGGCTGTTTCTACCATATTGGAAACATAGTCGAGCTTTTCTCTACCCTTGTCTTTGATCTGCCCTTTTCGTTCAAAATCAATGTTGATGTAGTGAAGCACAAAGACAAAGCAAATCAACAGGATGACTCCAAAAACGCCGAGAAGAATCAGTTCGGGCTGCTTATTTTTATAGGATTCTTTTCGTTTTTTCAGTTTCAGCAGATACAGTCGCAAGGCCGAGGTCAGTAGTAATACAACCACACCACCTACCAGCGCCACCCACACGTTTCCGTAGGCATAGATCATGCCCATGAATACGGCATAGGCCAAACCAATTGCTCCAAGCCACGAGAGGGCATCTGTCAACACGTTTCTGTTTTCTCCTGATTGGTTACTCATTCTCTTATGTCAATTAAGTACGTTGTGCGTTCTCACTAAATTAAATTCAAAGGCGTTGGAAGCGTCTTTTTTACTCCTTGCAAAACAAGCGGCCCTACCGCTGGCATCCGGAGAGCAGGTGAAATTATACGCCGTGTATTCAGTTCCACTGTCGCATACTGCTGCCTGTAATTGCTCCATGTTCAAAGCACTGCTTTTTAACTCCACAGACAGCGGTGCCGTGCATACCACCCCACCAGGTTCTATGAGCTGCAGTCGACCGCTACCATCTGCATAGAAGTCAAACCATACTTCCAGCTCTTCTTCCGTATTCACATTGATGATCTTGGTGGTGCTTTTCCATCGTCCCAGCGCAAACCGCATGTCATCTTCGTTCCCCTGTACCGGTAGTTTCAATGTATCGGTACCAGCCACAGGACATTGTTGTCTCAACTTTTCCACCAATAAAAGTAGCGAATCTATCTGGTCTTGTACGCTGGGGCAGCTCACCTGATAGTCGGGGTTTTTATCTTCTTCGGCAAAACGAAAAGCCTGGTCTAGCTGTATGATGTTACCCATCTTCTTTTCCGTGCCATTGCCCCGCACTACAGGGATTCCCGTTTTCTGTAGCAATTCTATCAACTGCGCATTGGTATAAGTGGAATTGATTGACTTGATAAGCGCCATGCTTCCTGCCACCACAGGGGCTGCCATGCTGGTGCCATCGCGGTAGTCAAACTGCGCATTGGGCAGAGAACTGTAGATCGCCACTCCAGGAGCCGACAACGTAGATAGCTCTCCATAGTTACTAAAGTCAGCCTTTTTATGACCGGCATCGGAAGCGGATACGTTTACGGTGAGCCTGGAGCGAAGCATGGGGTCCAGCCCAATCAAGACATTGTCATTTCCTGCTGCCAGGACTACCATCACATTCTTGTCTCTGGCTATTTCAAAGACACTTTCCCAAAATGCCTCTTCCTGCTTAAATGTATTATCGATCATCTCCTGCTGACGGTGATCCGGAAGCTGCGCAATGCGCGGATCAGGTTTCATGCCCAGGCTTACGTTGATCACATCTGCTCCATTGTGTATAGCATAGAGGATCCCATCTACGATGGCAGTGGAGCTGAGTCGTCCATAATAATCACCTACCTGCACCGGCATGAACTGACAACCGGGCGCCACTCCCGCAAGCCCTACCCCATTATTGGCCAGCCCAATGGCGATACCTGCCACGTGCGTACCATGCCTGGAATTATACCCCGTGTTGACATCGTCTGAACGCTCCGGAATATTCCTCGGTTTGTAAATTTTCCCCTGAAGCTCGGGATGATTCAGGTCAAAGCCATCGTCAACTACTGCCACCACCAGGTCACTGTCTCCCGTGGACCGCTCCCATGCCTTGTAAGTTTTGATGTCCTCGTGATACCAGGATGCCGCCGGGTTTTGGAAGCCCGGGTCTCGTGGTTTGGCCTGGTAGTCATAAACTTTCTCATACCAGATGAGCATATCAAACTGGCTCAGTTTGGACTTCAGTTCAGCCTTCACCTGCTCCCTCGCACTCTCCGGAATCTCCAGTTGCAACCGATAGGTCAGCGTATCATAATAGACAATTTTGTAGCTATCTTCTGGATAGGCCTTTTTAAAAGCACTGCCGAATTCCTGTAGATCCTTATTTTGCCCGGTCAGTGCCACATTGAGCCGATTGGAAAGTATGGTCAGGATGCTGTCCGGGTCACTGACAATCTTGGTGGTATCAATGGGCGGAATGACACCCGGCTCAGGAGGTAACACCCGGTCGCGATCGCTCAGGAGCCACCAAATCAGCGGAATCAGGAGCAAAAGCAACAGCCATAACCAATTACGGTTGAACTTTTTACCCTCATCGCCATCACCATTATCCGGCGGAGGCTCATCAGTAGGTGTCTCTTTCTGAATCACTGGATCATTGACCCGTTTTTCCTCAGGATCTGATATTTCCTCTGCTGGAAGCGGGGTATCCTCAGGTTGTGATGATTGTATTATCACCGGTGGTACAGCAGACGCCTCCGGCAAGGTCTTCAGCATGTTTTTCAGGTTGATGGCCGGCTCCATGTCATCGGCAAACCCAAATCCCCAGACCGTTAGCACCACTTTACCATTCTCTGTCCACAGGTGCGACGTATCAGGAAACTGAAAAGCCAGGTCGATGAGTTCGGCCCAGTTACGCTCTTCGCTGTCAGTAGATTGCTGGAGTCTGGCTACATATTCTGAAAGCACCTGAAAATATCCTGAAAGCTTCTGGTCTATCGCGGCTCTTTGATGATCTGATAGTTCCGTATACTGAACTGCACCATCAGCAGTAAATTGCTTTGAAATCCACTTAGCTTTCACCTTCCCTTTGACTGCTGCATCTGAGATGACTGGTTCTGCCAGCAACTCCGCGATCTCATCTGTCAAATGGGATCGCAGGTAGTTACGGATCAGTGCATATCGGCTAAAAATGCTCTGACCGTGCCAGATACGGCTTTTGTAGTCATCCAGTGAGGCCGAAAAACTAAATGGTTTACTCATGCTACTTATACTGAAAATTCGTGTTGTTCCACCAATGCCAACGCTTCTCCAATTTTCTGATTGGCCACCGGATCATAGACCGGTATGTCACAGTTGGAGATGAACAGAACTTTCAACAAGCCTGTCCACTTCTTGTAATTCTTAATCATGGGAATGTAGCGGGTTTTGGACGGGTCCAGTCGCTTGTTGTTCTTATTATCCTCGTTGATTTCTCTGAGGATGCCATAGAGCTCCTCCAGCGAAGAACGGTCTACCGGTTTGAAAACCTCTTCTTCCAGTGGCAAATCGAAGGTGAGATCTGCGATTACCGGCTTGATGGAGGCTACTTTCTCTTTTTCTGCCTGGCTGAAGTAAGTCCATCCCAGCGAGCTGACAAACTCATTGATGACACCGGCGGTGATGTGGGCAATCATGTCTTCGGCCGCATCTATGCGATTGTAGCGATCTACATAGGACCGTATTTGCGAAGCGATTACATCGGTAATCTTCAGCTTATCAAAGCTCACCCTCAGATTTCTGAAGAGGTTTTCCAGGTAGGCTTCTTTCAGTCCCATGTCCAGGAAGTATTGAAAATTCTCCGGTTTCAGTTTGTTGTCAAACCAGAACGCTCTCGCTTCATTGGCGAGAATATCGGATTTATTATCCAAACCACCGCTTCTTTGGTAGAAGAACCGATGCAAGTCAATGTTCATTTCTTCAAAGTGCCTTTCGGTGTCGGCGGCAGTGGCGAAACTGTAAGACTTACGCAGTATCTCCAAGTTCTCTTCATAAGTTTTATCCTTGCTGATACCCTGCGCCCGCTCATAGATCAGGTGGTGGGGTTTGTCGTTCCCGTTTTCTTTGGGCACTCCCCCCCTGATCTTATTGTGGAAATGCCGGTAGATTTCCTGCTCTGCCAGGGAAATGCGCTCAATGAACTTCCCAAAAAGTGAGGTATAAATCTTGTCGATGTCGAAGAGGGTATCCATCGCCATCGTAAGCTCGCCACACTGCATGACTGCTTTCCTTATTTGCTCGTCGGCCTTGTCGCTGTGGTGGAATTTGTTCATTTCCTGTAAAACGGCGCGTTTACACTGGTCTATGATGGTAATGTATCTCAGGGTCCTGGTGTGGTTGTTGGCGACCATCTCCAGGTTTTTTATGATCAGGTCAGCGCCATCTTTTCCAGGTGTACTGGACTCGTTCCATGCCAGTGACTTATCCGCAAAGAACCTTGCTACCAGGGAAGAGTCCATGAACAGTTTTTGGAATGTATCCATGAAGTCCACATGATCATCGTCGATGGCCGTTTCCTCGCCATCATCTGAGAGAAAGGTCTTGTCAGAATACAGGAAATCCCTGAGTAGGTAGAAATTTTTGAAGGTCTCAGCTCCTGCAATGGTCGTCCATTGTTCTGCCCACCTGGTTTCGCTTTTCAGGTCTTCTTCATATCGGGTGACAAAGGTCTTGGTGAGTCTTTGCTGAAAATCTGACCCGTCTGTTCGTTTGTCATATTGCAATCGCTCGTTCCAGAAGGTGAAGATGACGAACAGTGGTGGAATAGGTGCTTCTTTGAGCACCCGGCCACGTTCAGCTGCCGATTCTCCAATATTCCGATCAATCCACCCCTTGACCAGCCCGGGGACTGCCCGTCCATCTGGCTGCCTGGTACTACTGGTGCAAACGCAGAGGTTATTGATCTCATAATTTTGCGAATAGGTATTGAACAGGTAAGAAACCTTGCCTCTGAGCAGCATCTGAGAGAGGTTTTCCGGCTCCAGCTTTTCCTGCTCAGTCAGTTCCAGTCGGGATCTGGCGCCCGGGAAGTCCAGAATATCGTTGCTTTTGATGAAGCTACGCCGCTCAACGGACTGGTCTGCGATGCCGATGATCAACTCCGCACTGAGCGCGCACAGGTATCCGGGTCTGATTTTAAAATCACCGGCTGCAGTCTTGAGGTTGTAAATTGCCTCTTCATTGGACATTAATCCATTGAGGGTAGTGACATCAATGATGGATTTACCTTCCTTTTTCACAGCCGTAAAATCAGTATATCCAATTGCAGCAAATCCTACTCTTTCCAGCTCAGCAATCAAGCTTCTGAACAAGGCACTGAGGTCTGGGTTTCTGTTCCACAGGATTTCCAGTACGGTGCACCAGCTGGCAGCTGGCAATCTGTGCATGTTTTCTCCAACTACCTGCCAGAAATGTGCATCTCTGAACTTACCCAGGAAATCATCCTGCGTGATATTGGCCTCCAGGTATTCCTTGATGTCGTAGAGGTCGTCTTCAGACAAAATCTCTTGTGACTCGTTTGACAACAAGCCCGGCAACGTCTCCAGGTGTTCAGATATGTCTTCCTGCCTCAATCCTTCTCTTCTGGTTTTGAAATCAGACAAGTAAGTATCGCAAAGAATGATTGCCAGGTCCTTTGGACTCAACAGCTTCACTTTGATAGGTGGCAAACTGGCATCCTGTACACTTTCGGCGGTAAATCTGGTCACCAGGCTGGTAGACTCCGCCCCTTTGCCATCCGGGTTGATCTTGCTCAGAAAATCAACAGGCTCATTGCTATGATTTTTGATATTTAACTGCCCATGCTCATCGCACAGCAGGTTTTTCACCATGTAGGACTTACCCATCTGACTGGCTCCAAAAAACGCAATGGCCGGCTTTTGCGTGACCGCACTTCCAATTTTGTTCAATACCCTCCGCTGCTTTTTGAGGTGGTAACTGGTCGTGTATTTGGTCTCATCATCCAAATATTGCTCAGCCCAGGACACACAATTATTAATATCATCGACCAATCCGGTGACCTCTTGCTGGATGGCCGTCAGTTTTTCCTGTGGTATATTCTTCATTCCGCTAGTGCTGTGTTGCCAATATTTAAAGTAAATTCTCCCGTATCGAGCCAATAGCCCTTTTCATCAGGAAGGGTACATGGAAGCAATTCTAAAACTCCTTTTGCCACCGGGTTTTCATCCTTGTCTTCAATCTCCACGATTCTCAACTCTTCCTTGCTCTCGTCGAAGATCCGCTCCAGGGTGACCGTCAACGGAACACGGTTCATGACTTTGATCTGTTCTTTTTCAACGGCCATGGTCTCGTCTGTTCCTTCAAAGCCATTATTTCGGGCCCGCTCCAGCAGCCACTTCCTGTTCAGTTGAATCTTGTACATTGGCCTGCCATCGCATTCTCTGTTGGCGATCTGCTTGAAACCCAGCGTCATCGGAGAACCATTGAAAACAATGCTGTTTGTATGTTTCTCCGGGCTCAGGAAAATCTGCTCAATGTCATTGGTATTCTTGTTGAAGGGGCCAATGTAGTCCGCTGTGGAGATCAACTGGGTCTTGAGCAATTCGGTATCCAGGCGGAAACCTTCCAGTTTATTCGTCTGTCCTGCGGTGAGGGCAATGAGTGCGCCCGTAGCGACAATGCTCTTGGGATCGTCAAAGAAGCCATTGTCGGTTGCAAAGGGATACCAATGGCCTACTCTGTAATCATTGAGCGTAATGATCCTGTCCGGAGATACCGGATAATATTTGATGTACATCTCTTTGATGACGGACAAAGTTGTGGGCTTGCCTGCCAGCAGTACAAAATCGCAACCGTATGCAGACATGAGCATACTGGTCTGGGTGAGTAAACGGTCAAATGTACCTTCTACCAGTCGGAAGACGCGGTCTTTGGACAACTTCCACCGGATGTCCTGGAAGACAAACGGCTGGTCGCAATACTGAGAAAAGTGGTCATTGACGTACTTCAGCAACTCTTCATTGGGCATCACCTTTGGAAACAAATCCTCAAAACCAACTTCGGTATCTTCGGCTCCTTCTCTAGCATGGTTCAAATAATACTGCGCAATGGGTACGGCCACCTGAATGACAAAGTTCTTGCGATAGATGCGCTGTCTGTAGTCCTGCCGGGTGCTGTCATGGCCAAAGAAGTTATTGAGCATTTCTGAAACCTGCGGACAGCCCAGGCGTTTTGCATGCTTTTCAATGACACCATTGCCATAACTGCCATTTTCATCACTTTCACCACTGTCAAACTCTGTATTCTCGATGATGATCTCCTGGATCACATTCTTCAGCAGGTCATCTCCGGCCAGGTTGAAACTTTCCCAATACAACGGATTGGCCTTGATCACCGCTGCTGACTGCGAAGGATCATACTGATAGGCACTGATCATGAGATCCGTGGTACCACCCCCTATGTCTACCGTACCAATGGTGAGGCTGTTGGTCTCGGGGTTGGAGATATCCGTCCGTTTCTTACCATACAGGTCAAAAAACGGTTTGCAATTATTGAGGTAGCGCCTGGATAACTCGCCATATAGAAAAACCAGCTGACAGCAAGTAGCTTCGTCGTAGATCCAGTCTCTTCTGGTTTCCAGCATGTTGAGCTTCTTGCCCAGGTCTTTGGGCCTTGGCACAATGTCAATCAGTTGTTCATCTTCATTGTCATCGTCCATGTGCAGGAAAGAACCTTTGAAGTATTTGTCCAGGGTTTTCACTGCCGTTACCGCCAACTCATGCAATGCCAGTTGTTCCTTTTGTGTAATGGAAGTAGGACAAGTAATGGTAATACGCCGGATGCGCCGTCGCTTCTCCAGGTTTCCATGGCTGTCTCGGAATTGATGGGAATTGACCTGTGTGAAGGCTTGCAGGATGATCTCGATATAGACGAATGTCATCAGCGACTGTCGCGAATACCTGGGTAAGGTACCAGGAGCGCCATCGGTGGCATAGCTCCCATCTTCCTTGAACTGCTCCGTGATGCCTTCATAGTAGATGGATTCTATCCTGTCTGAGTCTTCTTCGGTGATGTATTCCCATGGGTTTTCTGTTTTAGCAAGGTCCCACAGGTAGCGCTTGGGGCTGGAGTGCGTAGACACTGTTTCCACACCTTTGTCTCCCAGGTGGTTCTCTCCCACCAGTCTTGCAGCTTCTTCACCTACCCTCAACAGGCTGGGCCATCTGAAATTCTTGTGATCGGGAATGAATACATCGCCAAATTTCGCCTCCTTAAAAGCGAGTCTCATAGAAAAAGCCTCATTGTAGTCATACTCCGGCTGGGAGAGGTCTCTGAGCTGTAGTTTTTTAACTGCGGTAAAATCAAAATACCTGTTTTCTGCCGGGCTTTCAAAAAGGATACCACAGGTATCTGAGTTCCCGATATCCAGCACCAGGTCTACATCTATGGGGTCTTTGCGATCGGTGTAAAACTCCACTTCCGGGAAGATATCCAGTGCCGCCATGTACCTGATCAGGTACAGGTATTCGGCCAGGTGTCTGAGGTGAAATGGATCGTCCATGCGCTTTTCGGGCATGATGGACCTGATGTATTCTTCTACCCACCCACAGAAGTACTTTTCATCGCAAAAGTTGAGGTTTCTGTCTTCATCTGTGCAGAGGGCAAACTTGTTGTCGTTCTCTAATGTATCATCGTACCTGGGGGCAAAGTAGGCTTCATGCTGTCCTTCTACTACTTCCGTATCAAAAGCCAGTACGATCACATGGGTGACCTCTTCCTCATGTTGCTCCTGCTCCTGCTTGCTCAGCGGTTTAAGGATCATCCTTGCCCAGGTAAGCGGACCAAAGATGAACTGCCCTTTCTGGTTTTTTTTGAAATAGGGGATTGGCAGCCATTGGTTTTCCAGCTTACCACTGAGGCATTTGGCGATGTTACTCACCGAATAATACTCGGTTTCTTCATCCAGTCCCTGTATCCTGTTGGGATTGATTTCATCGTCTTTTACCCTGTCTTTTTCATCCAGATAGCCCAGCTCTTTCAGGGATTTCTTGGGCACATATTGTTCAATGGAGGGAACGTAATAGGCATATTCCAATACCACTGTACCTTCCATGTCATCTTTATCTTCCGTGAATCCTATCCGCTTGATGACCTTTTCATTGGGATCAATTTTGGTGTAAATCCGATGAAACTGAATGTTTGAGTTCGCTATCAGCGTAAGTGATGTCATGTATGTTAAAATTTCAGACAATAAAAAAACCAGGTTAAACCCAGATTGTACCTTGTACGAAGTCTACTAAGTATCCAACGTCTCTCAATAAAGTGATCATGCACAACCGGGGTTAAATCTATAGGCAATTCACAAATAATCATACCAAAAGATTATTCAAATTTCATTCCTTCTAAAACCGAATACCGAACTGACCAAAAGCACTCGATCCGGTGCTACCTACATCAACTTGTTGTGCAGACCAGAATCATTGCGGGGATGCAATAAAGTAATGACCAAATAGTTCTCCGTTCCCAACAGCTTTATCATCCTTTGAAGTTAATGTATTTTCATACTAGTTGATTTGAGGTACTCAGCAATTCACTGCTTTTAATACTTAAAGTCTATCCATACTTGAAATAGTCCAAAACAACACAGAATTACTTGGTTGCTCTTTATAATTACCCCACTCATCCCGGCCAAACCCTGTAAAATAGCAACGCTTCAATTTACCTTTTCATGCCTTAAGCATTCTATTCTGCCCTCCTGAGAGGCTTCCCAGAGGCCATCAGATATGGAATGAATTAGAGTTCAACGAATAAAAGCTTTCATTTGAGTGAAATCAATCCTCAGATGTGGGGATATTTGGGTGAAATAAAAAAGCGACCGAGGATAGTAGCAGCCAATGCTATCCCCGGTCACTTTTCACCCATTGATGCGCTGATCAATGATGAATACCTCTGTCGGTTACTTACTTTTCAACTCACGAACTGTTGCCTTGAGTTCGGCATTTTCTTGCTCCAATTTATTCATTCGTTTATTGGACTGAATCATGTACAAAGTCAGTTCTTCAATTTTTTGCAGGAGTTTGGCATCCATCTCGCCCAAATTAATGCCTTTATCCAGTACCTCTTTTTCGCTCGGGATTTCAGGCAAGTGACCATTCTCTGCGATATGCTGCTCTACTGCCTCAAGTGTTGGCAGTTGATAGTCAGGATCGAAAACGAAGTCCGCCCAACCGCCGCTAGGGTCACAGACTATCATTCGTGCCCCAATAGATCCTTCTACCGCCAGTTTATGTGAGCCGGGATTTTTGGTGCCGAGCCCTAGGCTGCCATTCGCGAGCATCGTCATATGGGTGGTAGTAAAATTATTCCATTGGAAAAGAGGTCGTGTAGCGATGGTTGACTGGGCTCCGTTGATGTTTCTAATTCTTGCATCAAAGGACATCAAAGGAATACTTCCATGATCATTTGAGGACGGGGTAATTGCTGAAAACATCATGGAATACCTGTTGTCTGAATCGCGGTAACCTTGAATCATGGGGATAAACTGGCCAGAAGAACCAGTCGCGTTTGAAATGTTAAAGTAGTCATTGCTTGCATCAGACACTTTCAAATTCAGAAGACTCTCGCCTCCACTGATGGCACTGCCTACTAAATCAAGCGTACTGGAAGGAGTCGCCACTCCAAGACCTAGTTTACCACTGTTAGAAAGAGACATTTTAGGGATGTAATCTGTACCGTTGTAGTGTTTCCACTGAATGTGATTCCCATTGTAGAGTACCTGATAGTAATTGGTCCCATTTGCTTTGAATCGGTATCCGATATCTGCATACCCGGTCCCTTCGAATGCTATTGCCACACCTTCGTTTTTATTGGTATTGGCTCTTGAATAGATGGTAAGCGGCGCCCAATAGTTGCCGGTACCGAGCGTCAGCCGGCCAGTTTTATAGTTATCGCCATTGTTGAGCCACTGGGCCTGAACATTCATGGCCAGACATAATACGATTAGGGAAGTAAATAATACTTTCTTCATTTTTTTGGTTTTTTATTTTTTTAAAACAGAACTGATGTAAAGATAAGGAACAAAGAGGAAAATTCCGGCATGAGGCCTAAAGTGTGTACCTGATATTTTCCACAATGAATAGTATACCTAAAACGAATAAAGAGGAAAATTAAGGTATGACGCCTAAAGAGTGGAATATGGAATTATTGATGCGTGATGAGTAATTATTGCATAATCTCTGGCTTAAGGCTGCGCCTTAAGCCTACAAATAACAGCCAGCTTGTAGCTGGCT
>ERZ1740068.640-NODE-640-length-14944-cov-9.027067_pt1 | contig 14944 bp, 9 predicted proteins | sample MGYA00581735_ERZ1740068 | MGnify/ENA primary metagenome ERZ1740068 (study PRJEB43018, sample SAMN04849740) | marine metagenome | isolation source: floating plastic debris | place: Pacific Ocean | collected 2008-08-30 | study: EMG produced TPA metagenomics assembly... | reverse complement strand
TAGAACCTATCAATCCAAAAAATACAAGATAGGCATAACATGCAACCGGAACCAAAAACGACACCTGAAGTCCGCTGGCATCCGCTATGTTAGCCTGTAAATAGGGAACCAAAGCACCACCAAGAATCGCCATTACCAATAAAGAGGACCCCTGACTGGTGGCGTTCCCTAGTCCTGCAATGGATAGGGCAAAGATATTTGACCACATGATGGAGTTGAACAGCCCGATGGCCAATATCGCCCACATGGCTACTTCACCCTTCATGACTACCCCAACTACCAACAGAGAAGCAGCGAGTAATGCAAAAACGGCCAGGGTACGCGAAGGCATCCCCTTACTTATAAGGAATAAGACAAGATTGATGGCAATGAAGAGCAGAAATGGCGCGCTCTCGCCGAAAGACAGTCCTGAAACCAGTGTGATGACTGCATATAGCAATCCCGACGCAAAAACCATGTACACAATTTTATTACCCTGGGCCAGGGAATTATTCATGGAAATTGACCCCGCGAACCTGCCAATCATCGCACCTCCCCAATAAAGTGCCAGCAGCCTGGCAGCCTCTCCTTCTTCCAGCCCCATAATCTCTTCCAACCCGAGAAAATTGACCAAAAAACTACCGATAGCTACTTCAGCACCCACGTAGCAAAAGATCGCTCCAATACCAAAAACAAGGTTGCTGTAACGTAATGCCGATTCTCCACCAGTACTTTCGGAGTTATCTGAACTGACCTTTTTAGGCAGCGTTGCGCTCTTGATCATGGCAGCCAGCAGTAAGAATGCCACCGCAAGGAAGATATAAAGCGGTTTCACAGACTCTATACTCACTTCGCTACCCGTTTTGAAATACTCATAAATGAGGTAGGCCCCGATAGGAGGAGCAATAGTAGTTCCAAAAGAGTTGAAGCCCTGTGTAAAGTTCAACCTTGAAGAGGCAGTCTCAGGCCTTCCCAGCAAGGTCACATAGGGATTGGCTGCAATTTGTAATAAGGTCAAACCCAGACCTAGTGTAAACAACGCTCCCAGAAAAAATTCATATACTTTATACTCCGCTGCCGGATAAAAAAGTCCACAGCCAATAGCAGCAATGATTAACCCCAAAATCAATCCGTTTTTATAACCAATCTTAGCAATGGGGTCTCCACTGGTACTGGAAACAATAAAATAGATTAAAGATCCGAAGAAGTACGCACTAAAGAAAGCAAACTGTACTAACAACGATTGCGAATATGACAGGTCAAAAGCACCTTTTAGGTAAGGAATCAACACATCGTTCATGGCGGTGATAAACCCCCATGCAAAAAAAAGTGTCGTCAAAATGGCCAGTGGATAGGCATAATTCTGCGGTTTGCTATTCATTGTTTTCGATTAGGTCTTAAAAATTGTTGGTAAAATAGGTGATTTGTTAGTATTCAGGAAATTGATCCGTCATGTAAAAGACCAATTCCCCTCCTTCCATCAGTTGCGCATGTGTTATGTCAAAGCCTTCAAGCATAGTCCCGTTGAGTTCAACTCTGTCCACATAGCGGTTTTCTGCACTTTGATCTACGGCCCGGATTTTGAAAGTTTTTCCATCACCCAGGTCAATCGTCGCCTTCTCAACCACAGGACTTCCCAGCACATAGACACCACTGGCAGGGTTGACCGGATAAAAGCCCAGCGCGCTGAACAAGTACCAGGCCGATAACTGACCACAGTCTTCATTGCCCGATAAACCATCGGGTGATGTTTTGTATAGCTCGTCCATCACCTGCCTTACTCTTTGTTGCGTTTTGTGGGGCGCACCTACATACTGATAGAGGTATGGCACGTGGTGGCTTGGTTCATTACCATGTACGTACTGGCCAATGTAGCCAGAGATCCAGTCAGGTGATTCCTCAGTACTTTGTTCCGTCTCAAATAACGCATCGAGGCGTTGCTCAAATGCCTGGCCTCCACCCAGTAGCGATATCAAACCAGGCACATTGTGGGGCACATACCAGAGATATTGCCACGCATTGGCCTCACAGTAGTCTCCGGGATGATATGCCAGCGGATCAAATGGAAGCTTGAACTGCCCGTTGGCAGAGCGGGCGCGGAAAAAACGTGTCTCTTGATCAAAATGATATTGATAGTGAGCGGATCGCTTCGCAAAGTGCTGTTGATCTTTTTCCTGCCCCAGTTGTTCTGCTACCTGGGCGATACACCAATCGTCAAAGGCATATTCCATCGTCTTTGAGACACTCCAGTTGGTCGCCTCATGCGGAATAAAACCCTGTTTACGGTACAATCCCAACACGGAATCTGCCTGCATGCCACTTTTTCGCATCGCTGCATAGGCCCGCTTTGCGTCAATGCCGGAAATTCCCTTTTTCAAAGCATCGGCAATGACGGGTACTGCATGGTAGCCAATCATCATATTGGTCTCACCTCCCCACAGATTCCACACTGGCAGCAACCCACTCTCTTGTTCAAAGTCCAGCATCGAGTTGACCAGACCTGCCACACTGTCTGGTTGTGTGATGGTGAGCCATGGATGTAGTGCCCGGTAGGTGTCCCACAGTGAATAGGTAGTATAGCGGGGATGCCTCTGGGACGTTCGGATGAGTCCGTCCGTGCCTCTGTACTGACCGTTGACGTCAGAATAGATGGTTGGAGCAATCAGGCTATGGTACATGGCGGTATAAAACTGTGTCATGGCCTTTTCGTCGGCCCGGATTTGAACCGTTTGCAGCTTGTCCTGCCATTTGTTTTCTGCCTTTCGGCGAATGCCTTCGAAGTCAAACCCCGGTTGCTCAGTATTCAGGTTTAATGCCGCGTTAGCCACACTCACGGAGCTGATGCCCGTTTTCACCATGACCTCTTTGCTGTCAAATGACATCTCCAGCAGGATATTCAGTCCTCCTACAGAGTCTGTCTCTACCTGATAGCCATCATCGCTGAGCTGATAGGTAAATGGCGCCGAGAAAACCGACTGAAAGTACACATACTGATCTCGCGCCCACCCGGTGGACCGCCGTAACCCTACAATTGTTGAATCATTAAGTACCTGCACCCAGCTATCAGTGACAGTATCCCAATTGCGTGCGTAACCGAGGTGTAATCTTACGTTTGCCTCTTCTCCTGCAAATTGATAACGCTGTAGTCCCGTTCGTTCCGTTGCGGTCAACTCTACGTTGACTTGATAATCCGGGAGGTAAACCTGATAATATCCGGGGGATGCTTCTTCCTGATCATGCGAAAAGCGGGAATAAACCGTTTTCGTGTCATCTTCTAATCGCTTCAACACACCACTGGTGGGCATGAAAGACAAATCATACAAGTCTCCGGCCCCTGTGCCACTTAAATGAAGGTGACTGAAACCGGAAATGATGCTATCAGGGTAGTAGTAACCAGGAATCCAGTCCCACCCGCTTCTGCCATTGTCAGGACTCAATTGCACCATGCCGTTGGGGACGGTAGCCCCGGGAAATGTATTGCCTTTTCCAGCGGTTCCAATGAAGGGGTCCACATATTGGGTGAGCGAAGCAGAAAAGTCTTCTGAGTCACCACAACCGGCCAAACCAAAAACTAAGGTAAATAGCAGTGCCATTTCAGCCACTAGAGTTGCTGGTGAAAACACGCAGCAACGGCGCGCACACTCCCTCAAGGAGCCAGGAGATGCAGAGACTGAATGGCCTTGCGCTAACTTCGTTTTTTTCATAAATAATGGCAGCTACTATTTCGATTTTTGCTGAGACATGGAAAACGGTGCCGCAGCAGCACTGGTTCCCCACTGTAGATTCGGTGTACCGGAAAGGTCAAACTCCAGCCGCCCTCCCTGCAATATTTCACGGTGATCAATCCAGGTCTTATCCAGTGCAGTGGCATTGAGCCTTGCCGATTGGATGTAGGGGCGTCCTGTTCCATTCTCAGGAGCTGAAATCTCAAACTGCTTCCCATTTTCAAGTGTTAAAGTGGCCTTGCGGAACAGTGGGCTACCAATGACATATTGTGTGGTTCCTGGCGTCACAGGGTAGAATCCCAATGCACTGAAAACATACCAGGCAGAAGTCTGTCCGTTGTCCTCATCACCACAGTAGCCATCTGGTGTGGCAGCATATAGTTTCTCCATCACATCACGCAGTCGTTCCTGCGCTTTCCAGGGTTGTCCGGCATGATTGTAAAGATAGATCATGTGTTGGATGGGCTGGTTGCCGTGTGCATAGTTGCCCATGTTCACAATCTGCATTTCCCTGATTTCATGAATCGTAAAACCATAGTACGAATCATCAAAATCGGGAGGCATTTCAAATACGGCATCTAGTTTTTCCGCAAACTGGTCTCTTCCTCCCATCAGATCAATGAGGCCGTCAATGTCATGAAACACCGACCAGGTATAGTGCAGGCTATTCCCTTCCGTAAAGGCATCGCCCCATTTCAGCGGATTGAAGGGAGACATGAAATTACCATCGGCATTTTTACCCCTCATCCATCCAGTCTCAGGATCGTAGAGATTTTTGTAGTTGTTGGCGCGCTCAAAGTGCGGATCCGCCTTTTCCGGCAGCCCCATTTCCCGGGTTAGCTGACCGATGGCAAAATCGGCAAATGCATATTCCAGCGTGCGCGCTGCATTTTCATTGATGCCTACATTGTATGGTACATACCCAAGCTCATTATAATATTCCGCACCTTCTCTTCCCACCGACCGGATCACATTGCCGTTGGAAGAAACGGGGCGTCCGTCGCTGGTCGTCGCATTTTTCAGTACTGCCTCATACAACGTTTCAATGTCATAGCCGCGGATTCCCTTCACATAAGCATCTGCAATATTGATGGCAGAATTGGAGCCAATCATGCAATCGCGATGGCCGGGACTCGCCCATTCCGGCAGCCAGCCAGACTCTTTGTAAGTATTGGCCAGCCCGTCCATGATCTGAGCGTTGAGTTCAGGATACATCAAGGTAAAGAAGGGGAACACTGCGCGGAAAGTATCCCAAAACCCATTGTCAGTAAACATATAGCCCGGCAGCACTTCACCATTGTAGGGACTATAGTGCACCACCTGATTGTCTTTATCCAGCTCATAGAACTTTCGTGGAAAAAGTAACAAGCGGTATAAGCAAGAATAGAAAGTACGGATATTGTCGATGTTTGGATCTTCGATCTTGATTTTCCGTAGTTCGGTATCCCAGGCCTCAAAGGCTTTTTGCTTAACAGCCTCAAAAGTAGCGCTTCCAATCTCCCGGTCGAGATTCAGCTGGGCCTGCTCCGGGCTGATAAAGGACGAAGCCACTTTCACGTGTACCTGTTCGCCTCTTTTTGTTTGGAAACCGACAATGGCACCCACGTGATCGCCTTCACTGCCACGCCCCTTCGGAATCAATTGCCAGCCATCACCCCATGCGTGGTTGACTTCAAAATCTTTGTCAAATTCTGCGACGAAGTAGTTGTGAAAGTTGTCAGGTACGCCGCCGTGGTTGTTTCGGCAATAGCCAATGATTTTCCGTTCTTCCGGAATGATCTTCACCATGGAACCTCCGGCGAAGGCGTCCAACAGGATGTAGGCAGATTCGTTCTCGGGAAAAGTAAATCTGAAATAGGCAGCCCGCTCCGTGGGCGTCACCTCTGCTTTCACATCATAGTCCGCAAGGTATACCTCATAGTGATGCGGTGCTACTTTCTCCGCCTTGTGCGAAAACCACGACGCACGCCGGTCTTCCTGAAACTTCAGATCGCCCGTGAGTGCCATGAGCGAGAAAGCCGCATAGTCGTTGATCCATGGGCTTGGCTGATGTGTCTGTTTGATGCCACGGATTTTATTTTCATCATATTTATAGGTCCAGCCGTCACCCATCTTACTGGTCATTGGTGTCCAGAAGTTCATGCCCCATGGCGTAGCAATGGCGGGATAGGTATTGCCATTGGAAAGGTCAAACTTTGAGTCAGTGCCCATCAACGGATTGACGAGATCTACGGGACTGTCATAAGGTGCCGAAAAAGCAGCAGACTGATCTTTTACAGGAGCATTGCAGCTTGTCAGGCCCAGTATCATCAGCACCGGGAGACAAACCCAAAATCGGATTAAGTTGTTCATTGTTGTTATTATTCTTTGCTCATAGAAGGTGGAAAACCGGCAGATGTCACCGCCCATCGTTCATTGGGCGTAGCACCCATTTGCAGTTTGAGCACCCCACCTTTCATGATTTCATCGTGCGTCAAATAGGACCTGTTCAGCGCTACCTCATCGAGGGTAGCCGATTGAATGTACTGGTTTTCAAAAGAGTTGTTTTCAGCAATTACTGTAAACGCTTGGTCACCACTCACTTGCAAACTGGCCTCATCAAATAGCGGAGAACCGATCACATAGATGCCTTCTGCCGGATTGACCGGATAGAAACCCAATGCACTGAACACGTACCACGCAGACATTTGCCCGCAATCCTCATTGCCACAGAGACCTTCGGGCTGGTCGTTGTATTGCGTGAGCAGGATTTGCCGCACGGTCGACTGGGTCTTCCACGGCTGGCCGGCATAGTTGTACAGGTAGGCTATGTGATGACTGGGTTCATTGCCATGGGCATATTGACCAATGAGTCCTGAAATATCGCTGGATATATTTTCTCCCGTGATCTCAGAGTCCTCAGAAAACAACTGATCCAGTTTAGCAACAAAAGGCTGTTGTCCACCGTGCAAAGAGATCAATCCCTGTACATCATGAGGCACAAACCAACTGTGCTGCCAGGCGTTGCCTTCGGTATAGTCTGTTCCCACCCGGTGAGCAGAGTGCTTCGGATCAAATGGCTCTCGCCAGTTACCATTGACCAGTTTGCCACGCATAAAACCTGTTTCCTGATCAAACAACTTGCGGTAGCTGGCAGCTCTTTCCATGAAATATTCATAATCTTCTGTATTGCCCAGGTCTTTGGCCATCTGTGCAATGCACCAGTCGTCGTAGGCATATTCCAGGTTTTTGGTCACCGACTCCACCTCCAGTTCCGAAGGGATATAACCATATTTCTTGAAAAACTGTACGCCCCTGATGTCCTGCATGGCACTGACGATCATGGCTTCATAGGCCAGCGCAATATCATAGTCCCGGTAGCCTTTGAAATAGGCATCTACAATGACTGGTATGGCGTGATAGCCCGTCATGGTATTGGTTTCATTGCCCAGCAACGACCATACCGGCAGGTAACCATACTCTTCATAATGCGCCAGCAACGACCGTATCATGTCGTTGACGCGATCGGGTTGCAGGATGGTCATCAGCGGATGTGCTGCCCGAAACGTATCCCATAGCGAGAAGATGTCATAGCGGGTGTAGTCCGCATCAACGACACTGCTGTCTGCTGCTTTGTAACTTCCTTTCGCATCGCTGTAGGTCACAGGTGCCATGTTGGTATGGTAGAGCGCCGTATAAAAAGTGCGTAGCAAAGCCGTATCAGTATCTGCTACCCTGACTTTATTGAGTTCTTTGCGCCATTCGGCAGCTGCCTGTTCTTTTACCTGTTCAAAATCCCAGTGAGGCACCTCCCCAAGTCCGGCAATGGCTCCTTCCACGCTGGCGCTTGAGATGGCTGTCTTTACCATCAGTTCTGAAGCATTTTGGTAGGTAGGAAATGAAACTGACGCACGGAGATTGCCGCCAATGAAATCATAAGCGCCTTTTGGGGATTCTAACATGTCACCAATCACCGATATCGGGCGAAATGCTTCAGAAAACGCAATCGCAAAATAGACCCTTTGATCTGCTGCCCATCCTTTGGAGTAGCGATATCCCGCAATCAAAGTATCGCTAACCCTTGTGATTCTGGATTGCATGGTCCTGTCCCAGTTGAAGGCAAAGGCCAGGTCCAGTATGACTGTCCTGGCAGCGTCTGCTGGAAAAGTATAGCGGTGCATCCCTACTCTGTTGGTAGCCGTTAGCTCCACATTGATGTCACTATCTGTCATCCTCACCTGATAATATCCCGGCGATGCAGTCTCGTCTTCATGGGTGTAGCGGGCCGCATAGTCAAGGTCATTTCGGTTTTTATAAGGCTTGATCAAATCTACCTCAATACTGGCAGGCATGAGCCTCACATCTCCCAGGTCCCCAATTCCGGTGCCGCTCAGGTGCGTGTGGCTAAAGCCAATGAGGATGCTGTCTGAATAGTGATAGCCCGAGCACCAATCCCAGCCGCTGGTACCATTGTCGGGACTGAGTTGTACCATACCAAAAGGAACCGTTGCTCCAGGGTAAGTATGTCCATGTGCACCAGTGCCAATGAAAGGATCCACCAATGCCACAGGATCCCAGGAAGCTCCATTATCAACTTCAGCGGTGGTACAGGCGGTAAAAATTAATAGCAACGCATAGCAAAGGTGTCTATTCATTCTCGATGAGGTTTGTTGTTATCCTGTCGCTAAAACTACGTTACTCTGCCCGATAAACCAACTGATCTATGACAAGCTACCCCAAATCGTTCTTGATGCCATCTTTTGGACATCATCAGGGTTTTGTACGGTATGACGGTTAACGATGCACATTTTGCCTATATTCGTTCAGAGGCGAGCAAGCCAGCAGTCTGTGAGGACACTGACTGTAGCGACACTCGCGCCAGTTTAAAACTGGTGCGTAGCGACAGAAGGCAGTTTGAAACTGCTATCCAAGAGTAGGAAATGGTTAGTGGGAAAGGAGTACGAGGGAAAAGTCAGTGGGGACACTGACTAGAGCGTTCAGGTAGCACCGGCAACTATAAAAAACAAGACATGAAACAACACAGATATAAAATACGCAATACCTGGACTGGTAATATTGGCCTGGGCACCTACGATTATAAAAGCTATGAACGCGCTTACACCATCAGCGTGGAAGGTAAGCCAGACCTGTCGGGTAGCTCCGACCCTTCTTTTCGTGGAGACCGGAGCAGACACAACCCGGAAGAACTTTTCCTGGCCAGCATCGCCAGCTGTCACATGCTTTGGTTTTTACACCTTTGCTCTGTGGAAGGCGTCGTTGTATCGGCCTATGAGGACGTTGCCACGGGTACCATGGTGGAAAAGAAAGACGGGTCCGGGCGGTTTACCGAAGTGATTCTAAAGCCCGTAGTCACCGTTTCCAGTGCTGAAATGATTCCAAAGGCGGAAACACTGCACGCCAGGGCCAATGAGATGTGTTTCATTGCCAACTCGTGCAATTTCCCCATTCGTCATCAGCCGCAAACGCAGATTGTGTTTTGACCCACACTTCGGTGGTATTGGGCAACGCAAACAATTACTAAATACCACGAATTTGTAAACCCAGCACATCATCTGTAACGCAAAAAGTGCCTAAAAAGAGATTCTTCACCTACTTCAATAATTAGTGTGAAACGTCCAAACAAACCGCCTTCAAGTTGTTAATAATTATCAAATGATAAATAAATTAAAATCAATTTCCTACCGGATTCCCCAGTTGATGACAGCATCAAATCATCTCTAAATACCTGTTTTACAATTACTTAAAACAACATCCACATACCAAAACCTTCCACTCTCACTTCAGCAAATTATGTTAAATATTTCCTAACATCCTGTTATGCTTTGATTTTACAAACATTCAACCATACATTTGATTTGTATAATTAACTAAAACAGCTGTCAGTCCTTATTTCGAGCTATGCAGAAAAGTGGTACGATGATGCTAAACAAAAATTAAAATCAACATGAATAATCTCGAAGAGTATAAAATCGATACGAAAACACAAGTAATAGGTGGTAAACCCAAATTACCTAAGTTCGGGCCTTGCATCAGGTTTATTGGATTTTTAGATAAAAAAATCGGTAACGAAGAGATAGAGTTAGACTGGACTAAAATAGATGTAAGTCTTTAAGAATAATTTTGAACTGAGAATGTTGCTGTCATACGATGGCAACATTTTCCATGATTTTCCTTCACTTCCCATCAGGCCATTGTAGCAGTAAATGAAGGCGTTGTTTTCTTCAGGTACCTAACAAATGAACCTACTCAAGGGTACGGGGTACCTCAAAGTCAGAGAAATTTCTGATCAACCCGAGGGACGGAGTACACGACCTACGAGGTTCGACCTACGCGGTCCGACCTACGCGGTTCGACCTGCGCGGCCCGACCATGAGAAACTTGCTGGACGGCAGTCAGGTTTGGCATCCTTCAGGGATTAAATCACTCAACTGAAAAGCAAGCACTCATCCCGGAAGGCCAATAAACCCAAAATGACTACGATTATGGTTTTACTAATTTCCAGCCCAAAAGATAAAAACACAAATGCCGTCATTGATTGGCTGGCGCGATTTAACTGTGATTTTATGCGGGTAGACCTGGATACAATTGATTTTAATGACATTCAAATCACTTATCTCCCCAGGCCAAAAATCTTGTTGAAGTTACCAGGTGAACGTATGATAGACTTTGACGAGGTAAGCTACTTCTTTTACCGGGGTAGCTATCTACAAGCAAGGCATAGCGATGTTGAAGTACCTGAAGGAGTCTCCTCAAAAGAGGCTGTCTCTCATCTTCAGTATGAAAGTTATACTACCACAACCTACATTTATCAGCAAATTGCTAAGCGATGCATCGGACTTCCGCACAACAAACCACTTAACAAACTTAAGCAGTTAGACTACGCAAATCAGGTAGGCCTCAAAATCCCAAAATCATTGGTTACTGGCAGCAAACAGGAACTACAAGACTTTTTTGGCAGCCAGTCAGTCATTACCAAAGCCATACAAGAAGCCGTTTTCTATCAAGCTGATGACAAAATCTGCTATTCCCGAACTCAAAAAGTGGACCTTGAAGCATTAGAAAATCATTTTTTCCCCACCATGTTTCAGGAAGCCGTTGAAAAACACTTAGAAGTCCGAACATTTTACCTCGATGGAAAGACCTATTCCATCTCTATGAATTATGCCCAGAGCAATACCTCAGTCGACTACAGAGATCACTATCATGAAATGGAGTACCTGCCATTTACTTTACCAACTGAAGTAGATGAAAAGCTACATGAACTCATGCAGAAACTCCATCTGATTTCTGGGTCTGTAGATTTCATCTTGAACAAACAAGGAGAACTACTATTTCTTGAAGTAAACACACAAGGTCAATATAAATGGGTTTCAGGCTATGGCGGTTATCAACTGGACAAAGAAATTGCCACATTCCTAACTTCACAAGAACAAAACTTTCAATATCATGGAAACTAAAAAAATCAAAGCGATCACCCTGGTCAATGCCAAAATCATCGATGGACCAAAAACAAATTTAAGAAGTAGCTTCAACGAATTTTATCAGGATAGTCAGTTTGTCGGCATCCCCTATCACAAAGCCATTGTCAAACTATGAACACATTCCCAAGCAAGGCTCTGGTATATGGCCACCGTCATACAATTGTACATAACCTGGTAGAGGGTACTTATGAAAGATTGGAAAATGAGCACTTCAGCGACCTTATGCCAACAGTAAATCCCAAACAGCTATCAGACGAAAACCTCGCTCCCTGGGAAACGCCTTCTTATATTGATAACAGCATCATTGAACTATCAAGAGCCAACCAACTACTGACTAAAGATCAAAAGCTCAATGAACTATTTGAAGCATTACAGTCGGTCATTTGTAAAAACCTGGTACTGGTCATCAGAGAGCCCGTCACGCTTACTGACATGAAGAGGATCTTAGAAAGTTCTGAGGGTTATTGTTTCTCCTCTATCACTTTGTTGATGACTTACGATGAATCACTTTACTGCAATGAGTTCTCCCAACTGGTGCTGGATACCCCTTCCGTTTTTACCTGTGTGTTTTATGAGAGCCCATTCAACAAGAATTTTGCAGACCTTATTTATTTTGTGGATAATGAGTTAGGGTTTACTAAGCTCAAAAAACCCTTTGAATTTGTGGCAAACATCCCGCTATATCAGGAAGCCATTCACTTCAATCCCTACTTCAACAAAAAGCTTTACATCGATGAACAGGGATATATTAGAAACGCTCCTGAAACCAGCAAGCACTTCGGCAGTATCCATGCGGACTACGATTTAAAGGAAGTCTCACAACAAACCAGCTTTCAGCAATTGTGGACCGTCAGCAAAGAACAGTGTGATGTTTGTAAGGATTGCGAATACCGTAGAATGTGCGTAGACAACAGGGTTCCTAAGCGGCGAGATGAACGACACTGGTACTTCGAAGACCCTTGTAACTACGATCCATATACCGGAGAGTGGCAGCAATAATCGGGCTTTAATAACACCACATCACCTCTTCAACTGAGGTCGGAATTTAGACGGCTTAGCCTATTATTTTAAGCAGTTCAGTCAGAAAGCGATAGACATCCGGGCCCAAATGGCTGTTTTCAAAAACGTAATCAAAATACACGTTATTAATGAAAACAAATCGCAAAAACCGCAACAGAACCTACGAACTAAAGATAGTACTGGGCGTCATCATGGCCTTTTTTATCTTTCTGAGCTCTTGTAATGACGACGAGCCTACAGATCCGGATCCTCAAGACATTGTGGATGTGGCAATTGCCAACGGATATAACGTATTGGCAGCAGCCCTCACTGAAGCTGACCTGGTAGACGACCTACGCGCTGCAGGTCCATTCACCGTTTTCGCTCCTACCGATGCTGCTTTTGCAGAATTGGGAATCAATGCGACCAATGTGAGTACAATCGCAAACCTGAATGAAATATTACTGAGCCATGTGGTACGGGGAAGTATCACATCTGAAGAATTAACTTCCGGCGAGGTTAACACACTCAATGCAGCCAACCCCATCACTATTGATGCAGATGCGCTGACAGTCGATGGCATCAATATCATTAGTCCTTTTGATGTAGAAGCTTCTAATGGCATTATTCATACTATTGACGGTGTGATCATACCTGAAGCACCAAATCCTGGTTTGGTGGAAGCAGCTACCACAGAAGGTCTATCTGCACTATTGCTGGCATTGGAAACTGCTGATGTGACCAACGAAGTGCTGGGTGCGTCTGACATCACTATTTTTGCGCCAACAAATACTGCGTTTTTCACCACACTTGCAGGATTGGGCGTTGAGAACCTGGAGCAGGGAGTGATCAAACTTGGTGGTCCGGAAGTATTGGCAGAAATTCTGAGATTCCATATTGTACCAACTGTAGCTTTTGCTGCTGATCTGAGCGAAGGAGATCAAACAGTCACTACGCTGGCAGGCGAAGAGCTCACTATCAATAAAACGGGTGAAGCGGTGACTGTCACAGATGTACTGGGTAATACATTCATGGTCACAAAAGCAGATGTTGCCATCTCCACTGGTGTAATCCACATCATCGACGGTGTACTATTCCCCACCATTGAAACACCAAACCTGGCACAGGCTGCGAATGCCGCAGGATTGACTACACTACTAGACGCTGTTGAGGCAGCAGAATTAGGAGAAGATTTACTGGCAGCAGAAGCTATCACTGTTTTTGCTCCTACCAATGAAGCATTCGGAGACTTACTGGATGATTTCGGGGTTGATAACCTCACTGATCTCGTCACTGAACTGGGAGGTATTGATAATCTGGAAAAAGTACTAGGATTCCATGTGGTACCAGCTACAGCATTCTCTTTTGAATTGATGGAAGGCGAGCAGGAATTGACAACACTGGCTGATGAGACACTGACAGTCACCAGAACCAGCGAAGGAGCCGTAACCGTAGAAGATGCAGCTGGTAATGTATACAATGTAACCACACCAGATGTAGTCATCGACAACGGTGTAGTACATGTCATTGACGGTGTGCTCATCCCTACTATTGATCTTCCGGATGTAGTAGAAGCCGCTACAGCTGCTGAATTGACTACTTTACTTGCAGCAGTGGATGCCGCTCAACTGGGTGAGACATTGCTGAATGCTGAAGCAATCACCGTATTTGCTCCTACCAACGAAGCATTTGGTAAGCTGCTAGAAAGATATGAAGTAGAAGACCTGGCTGGCCTGATCGAAGTACTGGGTGCTGAGACAGTATCCAACGTATTGCAATACCATGTAGTACCAGCCGTAGCATTTGCCCATGACTTGGCAGATGGCGAGCAGACTTTCGAAACACTGGAAGGACAGGAAATTACAGTCACCAAAACAGCAAACGGTGTCACCGTCACAGATTACTTAGGCTTCACTTACAACGTAGCGGTCGCTGATGTAGCCATCGATAATGGGGTGGTACATGTAATTGATGGTGTAGTATTACCAGACATCAGCGATGATCCTAACATCGCAGAAGCTGCAGATGAGAATGGCTTGACTACCTTATTGGATGCTGTAATTGCAGCTGAATTGGACGATGACTTGATCCAGGCAACAGCCATCACAGTCTTTGCACCAACTAACGAAGCATTTGCAGCACTGCTGGCTGCTCAGGAAGTGGATGACCTTGCAGGTTTAATCGACAAACTGGGTGCTGATAACGTAGCGAAAGTACTGACATTCCACGTGGTACCTGCAGTAGCATTTGCAGAAGACCTACAGGAAGGTACGCAAATGTTTACAACGCTCGCCAACGAAATGCTGACTGTTACTAAAAACGGCACATCGGTTACTGTTACCGACGCAGCTGGAACTACTTACTCAGTAACCACTGCTGATGTACCCATCGAAAACGGCGTAGTACACGTAATCGACGGTGTACTGTTACCGACATTGTCAGAATAGACAAGAGACATTAGATACCAGATGTTAGACAACTGTTATTCTAATCTCCGATCAAAGGATGTCGAAAACGGAGTAGACAGTATGCAAAAAATAGTAAGCATTGTTTCATCAATAATTACAAATCATGTATTGCTCCACATTGATATCGGTCATCAGAATAAGTCTACATCTAAAGTCTAAAATCTAGCGTCTATAGCAAAGCTCCTATTAATTGATACAGATTTTGGCGGGGGCACACCGAGTGACTCCTGCCAAAACTGTTTTTTTGATCCCGACCGCACTACCCGATAGCAATATCGAACCTAACTAAACC
>ERZ1740068.639-NODE-639-length-14952-cov-10.346848_pt1 | contig 14952 bp, 7 predicted proteins | sample MGYA00581735_ERZ1740068 | MGnify/ENA primary metagenome ERZ1740068 (study PRJEB43018, sample SAMN04849740) | marine metagenome | isolation source: floating plastic debris | place: Pacific Ocean | collected 2008-08-30 | study: EMG produced TPA metagenomics assembly... | reverse complement strand
AAACCATATATCAAACCCTTATATCGGAATTATCGAAATGTTTGAATCGGAAAATCGATAATCGTCCAATCAGAATCGAAAAATCGAAATCGGGATAATCGAGGCTGAAATCGGAATCGAGGCCACACAACTAACAAGAAGAATCGTGACAGCACTACATCAGAGATAGCACTCGTCGGCTTTTTTGTAATAGATAAACACATATTACACTAGTAATCCTTCATTAGGTTGTCATTGTAAATGTCATGGATATTGAGGAAATCCTGTCAATTAGGATTGGTTGGATTTCTAACCAATCACAATTCTGTTTAACGAACAGTAGTTATCCTTTCCCACACACCGGGTGGGCCTGATATTGTCGAATTATTTAATTTTTCATACTATTCAATATCTCTGACTATTATTTAAAAACGAGCACACATCTGCAAACAACTCCATCTTAAGTTTGCCATATCGATATTGTGACGTTATTGTGCTTTCGAAGGAATTTCAGAACAAAACATACGAAATGAACTCACAAAACAACAGGCCATTTTTGACATTTCCTGATCAAAACACTCAATTGTAAACTGACAAGTGTTCAGAATTTCTTTTGACACAAGAATTGGAATGATTCTGAAAAATCATCAATTTAAAGAAATTCATAACATATATTAGTAAAATTCGTAGGTGTGGTTAGGTAGCTGGACAGTACAATAAAAATAATAATTTGATCTCAGCATGAATATGTGCCAGTATTGGGACATCAAACCACATACAGCTTTAATGACCCAATGCCGGGACAGTTATATTGCAAAATATTTATGCTGAGATTAAATTTATTATTATTTATTGCACTGTCTAGCTACCTAAGTGCACCAGTATATTTTACTACTTATATTAATTTTAAAAATGATATAAGTAAAATTCGCTGGTGTGGTTAGCTAGCTGGAGAGTGCAATAAAAATAATGAATTCAATATCAGCATGAATATTTTGTAATGAAATTGTCCCAGCATTGGCACATCAAACCCCATCAAACAATTTTTATGTCCCAATGGTGAGACAATTTTATTAAAAAATATTCATGCTGAGATTGAATTTATTATTTTTATTGCACTGTCTAGCTAGCTATCCATACCAGCAAATTTTACTAATATTTATCATGAATAATAAAATAAAAATTGAAAAAATAATTAAACAATTTATTTTATTTATTCATTTATTAATTTGAAGTAAAGTTTGTCGTATGAAATTTATAAAAAGCAGCATGAAAAACCAATGATTTCAAATAAACGCTCACTGGAAATGTTCATAGTAATTTTTATCTTATCGTATTAGGCATGAATAATGGAATTTCTTTTTAAGTCGCGTACAAGTAATTCTAATTCATGACCTATGTGTGATTCTAATTCGTGACCTATGTGTAGAGTCAGCGCCACCTAACACCACTTACAAACTGTCGATGAGACTGTACTGGTATAACTCATTGGTACGTTTACCACTGTCACACACTTATTTATGACAAATATACCAATCCGGGGAGCGCATGAGTCAGCGATAGCAATCGGGTAACATCATTATTATACCACGTGTTATAAGAAGAGTAGGCAAGTCACCAGGAATATTACTTCAGTTGAGTCAGATTTAAAGACACATTCACACCTCTATCAAGGAGCTTCAACAGCTGGAATGACTCTATCCATTTAAAACTGAATTTGGTATCATCTTTGCTTCAGCATCCCTATTTTAATAGTCAGAATATTAGTCATCGTATCAGCGGCATTGGTCCGTTGAGGGGTGGAAATTAACGTTGATGAGGCAATGCTCAAAATTTTCCACTACCTATTATTGGTATTTTTCTGTGTACCTGACCTCACACTGCTGAATGAAGCATATGTGTATGGAGTTTGATAACCATCTTATGGATGAGTCATATCGGAGTTCAGAATTTAATTCATTTACAAAATACCTTACATGAAAAAAAGGCTCGTGTTTGTTGATAATTATTTGTTGTTCAATGTTTTTGTAGAATTCGAGGGAGAGAATCTCTTGGTATAATCTGAAACAGAACGAGTAAAGAGGCAGTGTATTTCAATCAGTTTTTCTGGTGATATCTAGAGTAAAAATTCTGTGTACTCATAAAATTTATTATTATCATGTAGTAATCAGAGATGCACCCTGCCCTTCCCCTCGACATAATATTTAAGATTTTTTGAACATGTCAACATTCTCCGCAGGAAAACTCTGTTTTCACAATTACAGCCTCATTTAAATTGAGGTTATCATCGGATAAATACCGGTAACAATGAATTTTCACTCGTGGCAAGGATTCATCTAAGACTAAAGAAGCATGACTAACATACCTTGCACTTCATCATCACTGCTAACGCTCTGCCGGTTGTTGTTCATCATCTGGTTGGAGTTGTACGGCACAGGCATACCAGCGGCAGCCAAACCCTGCATGGACATAGACAGAGCCGGGTGTGGCACCTGCATAGCCAAAGCCTCCTGCACCAGTTTCTCCTATAATAAAACAAAATGTTGATACTGAATCTTATCTTTATAACCTGTAACCAAATATATGGAATGGGAACAGAAAGCAGGTCTTAAACATACAAAAAAACTAAATTGATTCACATTATTATTTGGCTCATATGAATTACCTTTGTAATATCATCATTGCTGGTCAATGAGATAAATATTTGTTTACATTCACCTCATTGGCTTGGTTCAATGAGACAAATTTTTATCATTTATATTCATTTCATGGATCGGTTAGGGTTTGTTCTCGGAGTTATCCTATAACATGAGACTGAAAAGAGAAATTTAAACCTTTTGCCCTCACCCTTGATGGTGCATATAAAATTTCATATCACCGAAACGCTTTTACATGGGACCATTTTATGACGCAAAGATACCAACCAACTTTGCACACTAAACTCAATATATAAAAAGGTGTTGTTGTTGAACCAATCTTGTGAGATTGACAATAGTATTCTTCGAAAATAATATTAGCTTGGGATTATCCAAGGTTCTCATTAATACCCATTACAAAAAGGGTCAGCTATACAGTAGAATGACATCATAGGGTGCTATTTGATTGACGAAGTTCAGAGCATCGCTAAAGTCAGCACAGGGTCAGTGAAATGATATCATTCAGCCAGGTCATCACAAGAAAAACAATGATACGCTGTCAGCTTACAGAAGTATAAATATTTTCCTTTTATATCTTTGTCTGTTGTCCAGATGTGTATGTTAACAGAACAATCAAATGGATGTTTAATCACGCAAGTATTTTTATTACATACAGTTAAACAGGGGAGTTACCCCTCCGTTTCACTCATGCAAACTTGGGAATATAATGCTTATTGCTTTTAAATTAGGTCGGAATATTTGCAAGAGGAGGGCACATGTAGTACATTCTTTGGACCGTTTTAGTTTAACTTTTGGGCTAGCCTCAGTTTGAAGACAGCAAAATAATGAGACTTTAGCAAACTTATCGTGGTACCTTACAATTGAAACCACATCAATCACCTGTAACGGTAAAATCCATGGTCCTTTTGGCGTTGCAAGTCATTGCTTGTATGTAAAATAGGGGTACCAGTCCTTCAAATCAGGTCATGGTTGGCTCACGTTTTGCATCACTTCAAGCAGGTAAACTGATTATGATTGTTTTGCAACCTGCTGGCTGGTTGTGTCCTGCTCACGGTTCTGCTGTATTAAATTGACCCACCCAGGTCAACCACCTTACCATGGAGTCCATGCTTGCCAGGCTGCTATCCATACTGTTCCACAACCATAAACTAGCAGTATTATACTTTTTGCACAAAGTTTTACATGCTGAAATAAGCCTGTCAAGTTCCAGGCATATAAAGTTATACCTTATCCATTCCAGTGTTTGATGTTGAAGCCATTGGGGCGATAGGTAGCCCAAGATGTTGTCCTGACTGTGCCATCAGACTATGAAATGCAGGAAGAAATCCTTGCGCAGGTAAGAACTGTGCCATCGAGGCTGGGATCCCTGCAGCCATAGCCAATGTGGCAGGCAGCTGAGTGGCCATCGTGGAGCTCTGTGTCATAGCAATATGTGCAGCCATTGAGACAGGGCTCGTCATCTCTACCAACAGTCATAAAACCAAAGTGTAAGCACGATTCGGTCATCGATTGAATAATTTGACGCAGAACTCTGAATCAACGTTGACTACCATGTGAGAATTTGATTCATTATTGACCATGAGTAGCTAAAGCATCATAGACACTGCACTGTTCATACAGTAGTTTATCACACCTTTGATGTACAGGAAAAGTGAATGGGGCCAATAAATACTCTTTCATTCTTTGGTGCTAGAGTTGCCTTCCCTTTGTTCCATATGTCATTTAGCACTTCTTTCAAAAGTATATAAAACTGATTTGAAAATGAAAGCACCAGTCAGGTGCTGTTTTAGCAGAGATTTGACCACAAACGCATCCTGTCCGATTTAGAGTGACCAAGCGCCACTCTGGCGCGTTAGACAGTGAGCAATAAAATTGATGGCCAGTGGGCAATGATTATTGTCTTGAGCTGAGAATTAGATTCAACGTAGCTGCACCAAAGAATAGACAAAAATCTATTCCCATGCTAAAGGTTATTACAATAAAAATCCTAGCTAATGGAATTCTTCAAAATTGATTTCTAGTAATTTCAAAGTCGCAAAGATTCAGCCCCAAGACACATGTTATATAGACAACAATATCTTATTGTAATCGTGGCCTGTCCCCTGAGCCTTTTGGTTCAAAGCCTTGGCATCATACATCTGTGCCAGTGTAGATCAATAGGAATTACAAAGCTGAATTATGCTTTTGACCATAACACGTAAAAATTTGTTATTACAATAATAAGCAAAGATGAGAACAGAATTGCAAATCGGACAAAATTAAATCAGCAACATAAACTGATCAGATTCATTGTCCGACCAACTATTCTGGATTTGACTATAATTGAGTTAAAAAGTAGACTTTTATTATCAAACAAACACAAAGAGATTCAACTCATTGGGGATATAAACCCAATTACCAACAATTATTCATCAAGTGGAACAATGATTTTGTGGCACATCAGGCACGAGGAATCTTTGCTTCCCTTAGAAACAGACTCGTCGTTATTTACTGTCAGTGAGTCTTCAATAAACTCTCCATTTACTGTTATTATTTATGGTCTAGCAACCATGAAAATGAAAAGTACCTTTTTTATGCTCATTACTGCTGTGGCTGGCGCTGCTTCTACGCTGTGATAATGGATGATGGTTACCACCAATTGTATGAGAGCTGGCTTTATCGGCCTTTGTCCTGGGTTTGCTTAGGTTCAGTGGGATGTCACCTAAATAAAACAAAAGAACATTACAGCATCAATCAATGCTCAAAGAAAACTATCACCTACAATAATGTTAGTTTGCTCACAATCACAAAAATTGTAACTCTACACTTTGAATGATAGGAATGCTGGATGAATCAAAGCCTTATTGTTTACAATCTAACACTGGTGATGCCTGCTAAAATTACATTTCCTAACTCGCTTAAATCATACTTTGTGGCTACCAAATCTGGTGAACATAGAAAGGAAGTCCCAATTAGCTGTGGTCATGATTTTGTAAGAGTTAATGTGCTGTCACAATGCTCTCCACACAATGGTGACAATGACTTATATACTAATAATCAATTATTATTACAAATGCGCTGAATGGAAGACAACTCCAACAGCCGACTGAGGCTATTATTTGCTGATAACACAAATATTGGATGAGGCACAATGACGGGTTTATGCTGGCGCTGCTCCAGCTATCGACAAACCGAACAATGCCACCACCTGACAGCCCACATATTACAATGTAATTGTTTGGTTGACATGAAGCACAATGCAAACTTAGCTTCCAAGTTCAACAGTAATTAGAGTGTCAGCTTTATTTACAACAACACAATACAATACTACCATTTTGAATGTCATCACCGCAAAGCTTAATTTATACGGGTACGGGCGGAAAAGGGTTGGTTTAATCAACTAAGGGAGACAACTCACCACAATCACTGCTCATGTCGCTGTATGGGCTGGCTGTGTTACTTCTCCTACCATCATGGTCTAAAAAACAAAAGTTTTTCAAATAAAAAAAGGATAAATCAATATGAAGATGAGGCACAGCTCTAAAACTAGACATCAGCTAAAAAGATCAGAGAGCCTGGTTTGAATAAGCTTGTGTGTTAACAGTACAAAGAACTCTATTGTGTTTTTTATTCCATTTTGCTGGCAATTGGAGAAGCTGATAATAATTGAAACAAGTGCTTGCGTAATCCCTCAAGAATGCCTGCCAGTGTTAATAGCAGATAGCTGACTTAACAATCGCTAACGTTCATTGTAACTGACTGCCGATTAAGCAATAGCAGCCTTTGTCCCGCTGATGCTGAGCCTTGTTTGTGCTCGGCCTCATAATAACTATTGTAGCTGGGGGCATGCTTGCTTGCCGCTGCCAGTCCGCTACCATCAAAATGTTAGCAGCTTTAGGATAATGCAACATCGGTGGTCGATTGGTAATATGTGATTATAACGCTAGCATTGTATTCTTATATTGATCTGCTTGTATTACGTGCATTTGACAAAGTTATTGTAGTAGCTGGCCTACAATAACATCATTGAACAGCCCCTTTGGATAAACAGCCTAGCTGTTCTCCCACTGGACAGTTTCTTACGCACCAAATACAGCCTACTCCATTCTTTTAAGTTGAAAAGATCAAAATGAGCTGCTTAGGGCTTAAGATATTGGATAAAAATGCTGCCCAACTACCAAACTATGTATTCAATTATTATTTCCGCAAATACGCCTTGTTTGTTGTTTTCCTAGGAAACCTTTGTACAAAAACAGATTTCGAGTCATCCCCAAAAGTTGAATAATATATTGCGCAATAATTGCGAGGAGGAATTGACTTGGCCTTACCATTGTTATTTTTGTCTTCAGTCCTTTGCAGGTGGCCATTTTCCTCTGCTCGATCCTACAATAGATCGCAGTATAAAATATGATCCACAATATACAACAAGAACACTTGAGATACTTGATACAAAAGCTCTTGTGTAACAATAAATGGAATGCCTGACATTATTTTGACAGCGCATTGATTGTGAATTGAGTTTTAGTTCTTGGCTGTGTGTTGTGTTTCACAAGTGAAGTGTCTGCCGAGCGAGCGAAGTGTCAGTCGTGTATACGCATACATTCACACTTTTTACATGATCATACTTGGTTCCTTTGGTTAGGTTTTGTTTTGTTAGTTTTGATAGAGGGGTTCCCATTTGAAAAAATCGCAATCATTCCCATAATATGTTTATGGACAAGACGGCAATTGCTTATAGAGCTTGGTGTTTGCGAAGACTGCCACCATGAAAGAGAGGTGGCGTGGATGACACTCGCTGTGGTATAGGTGAGAAATTAATTTTAGGAAGCATGGCCAGCCCAATAGGTAATGGATTACAAACCCTGGTAGCACCACCCAGTAAGCAATCAATAGCATCACTCGATGGAATACCATTTTATTACTACGCACTACTAGTCCAGAAGATGGAATTGCACCTATCACAGTTTCCCCTCTAAAAATTTTGGGTCAGGAAAACAAGTGGCACTTCTCATTTGAGTAATCCTTTCTTTGTCTTATCTGAATGATCTTGTCTGCAGCAACAGAATCCAAAGACCGATTGCAATAATTGCATCTTCCCAGACAATAATAACCACAAATATTATAAGCTTTGATCTGAATAGCGCAAAGTTTGATGCTGATTTAAGTACCGGCCCCATAATGGCCTTTAGCAATTTCCATGTGGTTCACCGTATTATAAAAATGTCCAAAAAAATAGAGTTGATCACTAAACTAATATATTATCAATTGAACTCAGTGAAAAGAGTTTCAAAATAGTGAGTGTAAATAAGAACACAAAATCATGTAATAAAATAATGAGATTTAAATTGTGCGAAAATATGTAGATAATGCCAACTGATGCTTTCCTAAGTCACCTCAGCGTTTCGAAACTGGTTGGAGCGAGGCCCGCTAAAATAAAAGTTCATGAAAGGTGTGACATAGCGCTATCATTTATACCGATTCTGCCAGCTTAACAAGTTTATGAGTCAATAATCAGAAACAGAGTGGTAGGTAATAAAATTTTGGAATAACACGCTAGATAGAGATTTTGTGTGGCCACCATCAACCAAACACATTGCATTAGGAGCTGTCTTGACTCTTGCTAGCATCTTAAACAAGACCATGACGTACCCAGTCCAACACTTTGATGAGTAATTTATTTTTCAAATGGATCCAAGAAATCAAAACCTTTAATTTAGCTTCTTGGCCATCAAAACAACCGCACAGCTATTTATCATGACTGATTTTTTAAAACAGGGAAGCCAACACAATGGATACATGAAAACTAGAAGATAACATTGAAGCTTTTTTAATGAACACACAGTGGTAATTTGATTATGGTTGAAAGAAAGAAATGATTCACAAAAGCAATCAAATGCTTTATTTTCAAGTAATATTACATGCAGGGGGTGGAAAACAAGACAGTAAAACTAAAGGGGATAGTCATGATTTCATTGATAGTGCCACAAGGTCAGGAAAACTTTCCATTAATTGTCAGCAAAAACAGGGGAGATTACTCTTTGTTACTTGTTGGTTAAGAATTGTATTTATAGAAAAGCTAGTTTTGTACATGAGGGAGACAAGGTTATTTACCTTTGACTGTGTGTGTAGATTTTGCTTTAGATTCTGCAGCTCTGCGATCATTCTGCTAAGCTGCTCCTGTTTTTCAGATACACTCACGTCACTAGCCATTAGAGCTTGCTTCACACTGTCAATTACACCGCCCTCTCTGGGTACGGCAGCACTGGTGGATCCAGCATGAAATCTCCTCTTCTTACTAACAGGGGGAGATGATTGTGACTCGGAGTCGTCTGCACAGTCACTTAGCGAGCTTGTGCGTCGTTTGCTGCTACTGCTGCCGTTTTGCTGCTGCATGTGTTCGTGGGGAACGCTTGTCACATCTATGTGTAGTGGTTGGCAGTGCTTCTCCTGACGTCGGATGTCTTCGGAGCCGAGGTTAAGGCTGTCAGGCCGGAAGAGGCCTTCGTCTGATTTGTCGTTTGATTTGGACATTGTCGGTGAGAGTTTTATTGGTATGTTCTTTCGCTTCGATGACATATCACTGCAATAGACAAAATTCTCACTTTCAATATATATGCGTAAATACAGATAACTTGCAAGGTCATTGCTAACTTAACAAGGGTTTACAGACTTCGAGCGTCCATGACAATGCATCCCTATGAATACGGTGGCGTTCAAGAAGCATGACAAAAAGATAACAATGACTATTGAGGTCTTGTGATAGCCTGCATACGGTATTAGCCCGATGCTAGCATATTATTATCATTTTATAACAGATACTGCCAACGTAGCCAAGTAACAGGTCGAAGAAAAACAATGCAATGTTACAAAAAGTGATTTGCCAACGATTTGAACACCAAAAACAAGGCAACAGTATCAAACTACAGCCACTTAAAATTGGATGAGATAAGATTTCTATGAATTATATATGACATGAAATTTCCAATCTAAACATATCGAGCTATTAGCTTGTCAAATGAACAAAAGAAACAAAAGCACAGCTCCCAATGTACCACTATTGTCTGAAGCACAAATCAATACCTTGGAACAATTAATAGGAACCTGAGCTAAACAATACCATCCTAGCATATCCATACAAATCTTAGGAATCCATACGTAACAAATACGAAAATCAATGTAATGCTATGCCCTAAGTATAGATCAGCTCCTTAGCTCCAAATAAAAGAATGTATATGAACTCATTGTTCTAAATCGACAGCTTGCCATAGCAATTCAGCTCTAAAAGCATCGTCTCTGTTTAAGTGGAACAATACAATTGTATTAGGCAAAATCTATATTCTTCATGTGCATGCATTAGACAACACTACAAAAACAATCGATGCCTGTATATATCTCCTATGACCTTTAGAGATAAAGAGCTGCTGCCATTGGGACAAAAGCAGCGTCAAGGTCCAATATAACACACAAAATCATCTCTCCATAACAATGGTGCCTATATCATAGTTAGGCAACTGAAAATAATGATCGTGTGTGATGACAATCCTATTGTAGTTTTTTTTCACTGACACTTTCGTACCAAACCACCAGGAAATCAGACCACAATATTCCAATGGAGATACCCTTGCATTGCTCTATAGAGGCAAAAAAAGTGTCAGAGACAATTAAATTGACATGGCAATAATATGAATAGTCGTTTGTTATGAGATAAGCATTGGCAATGGGACAATAGGTATTGTGGGAAAAGACAGATGAATGAGCGAGAGATATCACTGCTGAGAGATCGCTACCTCGAGGAAACGTTAGACACAACACAGGGGAACTAGAGAAGCTGATTGATACGACAAGATTTTGGGAGATGACTAATGAGCCTATTGAGCAATATGAATTGCTTGAACAAGTGAATAGGCAATAGTAGAAAGATTAACCATACCCTCCTCCATAATCAAGACCTTGTTGTTTTGCGTCTAGATGGGCAAGAATGACTCCGAACAATAAAAATGAGTAAAGTTTACTTTCGTACCATTACCCACACAAACTCAATCAGTGAGAGGAGACATAACATGCTAAAAGCCACTCCTAATGTTATACGCCTTCTATAGAATTTGTGTAACCAAACAATACACATACAATTTTGTTTGATGGACGATTTATCATAATAATAGCTGGCAGAGAATGGAATCTGATATTGACCCTGCCTATCAAAAGTATAACCTTTCAACGTTAAACTCAACACTCTGCTCCGAATTAAATATAAATATTTCTCTCATACACCACAATAGAAAATAAGACAACAATGCTAGCGCAAAAAACACATTACCAGCAACAGAAAAAAAAACACTGGGAAAAATACAAACAATGATCATAAATTAATCACTATCTGCCAAAACAAACCACAACACTATTGTCTGCCAGAATTTCTGACAATGGATCCGTTTATTGTTTTGGTGACTAAAAGGCATGAGAGAGCAAAAGTAACACAAGAGATAGGCAACAAATACAAGTGAAAAAAATTGATGCAAGAGAAAGGAGCCAGGAAAAAAACATGAAAATAAATATTCACCGTGTGCCTGTCGAAGCTTTTCTCTCGAAATAATCAACACTAAATAAAGCCGAAGAAAGTAAGCATCCGTGGTTGAGAAAGTGTCATGCGCTTGTGAGAGGTAGCGAGTCAAGAATGCAGCCGCGATAATTTTCCACGTCGACAACGCAGCTATGCTATCCAAAACAATGGAGACAGCAGTTGACTCGGCAGGTCAATGAGAAAGACAATTGACCGACGTGACAGCTTCCACAATATTATGGCAGAGGATGGGGAGCAACTGAGCACAATACATTAGTGCTAGCCTTAATAACACAAAAGACCCTTCGATTAGATTACAGATGTTAATAACACAATATCTTTCTTTCTTCATAATGCACATAGAAACACGACAGCATAGCATAGTTTTCCACGCATCGTTATTGTCATAGACAGCACAGATCAATACAGCAGCCCAATGCATATTATTACGCACATGATAATAATTGTCTGATTGTGCGTCTAGGAACAATGGCAAGAATTAGTCTTTGGGAAATCGTTTGGTTCACGGATGTCAAACTCAATCTCCGACAATGTTGATGGCACATTAGCTCTGATTACAAACCCTAAACTAAATCGATGCCACGCATACATTGCATAAATCAGCTGGCTTTGGCAGCATCAGAACAACCTTACCTTTTCTTGAAGAAATAATAATGACAATGTCATATTCATTATTATCTACGGCAATGATGCCAGCTAATTTTTGACAAACAGAAAAGAAAATTGAACTGCTTACTTTGCTTGATCAACTAAAGTAATTACATTGAGCGCTCTATTCTATTATTATCACCATGCAAAAGTTGACATTGTCAATATCTATAATGGCTGTCAGGATGCTGACCCAATAACATTTTAACAATAAGGAAAATAACAAAAAGACATTAATTACCATGGCATTTTGACTTGAATACAAGCTGTACACTGGCACATTGGTGCTGCGGAAACTGATGCCAAAGATCGGCCATTGTTCAAGAAGCGGCAGCTGTCTTTTGAACTGAAGTATATCAAGTGCAAAAATGAAAAACAAAATATCACAAGATGAAAAATTCTTACCAGAAAGCAGCCAGATGATGGTTATGGGTTGGGATCCATTGCAAGCGCATGTTTACGCTTTGTGTCGTGAGTAACAAATAAGATGAATTAGATAATAATATATTGTTATATTCAGTGTATCTCTATTATATTGAATAGAGATTGTACACTCCTTCCCCCAACCTATTCACTAATAAACTATTATTATAACAATACAATATGGCCGACTGAATGAGTCGTCCTTTCTTGTTGAACTTCCCACTAATTCTAACTGACTGGCTGAGTGTGCTAGTTTTTGTTTAGCCTATCATCGCACACAAGTTGATAACAATCATCAGACCTTGGCCTTACTGCATGATACACATAGCCAGCGCTATTATAGTTCAGTGAGGGTATTTTTTATACCAATGAGGTCGTTTGTGGTTTGATGGGTCAAATGTCATAAATTGTGAATACAATCAAAGGAATGTTCCACTAAATCAAAACCCGGATTCGTCTATCACAAAAGACAATGAGCCATCTTATTGAATGATGATAATAAATTGCTCTGGTCAGTGCAAATTTTTACCAGGCTCATTTTGCCATCATGCGTAGCGTAACAAGAGTACAGTGTATGTGAAATGCAATACTCCTTTGTTATGGTTGCCAAAATATCTACGGCAGTAAGTGAAGACCATGAATTGATCAGGGTTTTTTATGTTACAGTAAGAGCCTGATACCTACACAGGGGGTATGCTCTAATATGTGCAACATAAGGAACCCAGCAACACCATAAGCGAAACCAGTGTACTTGACCACAATCATTATGATTTCACAACGCTAGCGAAGCCCGGGAAGTGTGGGCTCAAGATAGCTATGGTAAATTTCCATTTCAAGCCTCAACTCACTCTACCCAAAAGACCAAAAGAACAGGATACCAGTTATCAGATTTTACAGAATAGAGTCTGACAGGCTGGTGTTACTGAAAATTCCACAGGTATTGGTGTAGAGAGAATAGGGATAGAAGAAATGATTTAGACTGCCAAATAAAGTATTGAAAAAAAGCTGGGAATTTTTTGGTGATTGTTACTTGGCCCTTTTTCAAGATAGGACAACTCCCACAGCTAAGCTCTCGGCAACAATCATGATTTTCCTTACGTAAGGGTTCAATTTGTGTAACCGTGAAAATACATGTACTAGCAACTTTCATTTTTTATGGAATTTGACACCAATATTAGCATCAGAACCAACCAAACAATGGTCTCTGAATGTGATATTCTGCTAACAAATACAGAGGACATCTATGCCGCAAATCTGAGAGCATCTTTTTACATACATGTAGATGTATATCATAGCTAAATCACTTGGTATAGCTGACTCAAACACGATAAAAGCATACGTGACAATAAAATAGTGGAATATCCACGCTAAAACTGAAAATCTAGGGCTTGCTCCGTTGCAATCTGCACAACCTAGACCGGTTGAATCCGCCAAACCCTATCCAAATTATTTTGCGTAGATTTGAGAATCTAGCTGCCTTCCTCTCTCACCCCCATCGGGTCAGGTTACAGATCAGCCAAAATACACTGAGCTAAACAGATACGCTTATTGACTTAAAAAGATCAAAACTTTTTGGTCAAGGTCATCATTGACATATTGCTGGCCAAACCAGTTGGACTCAGAAACATGGTCAAGGTGTTAGCACAGTCACTGACGCACATATATTACCAAGGTAGGTATATATAAATCAGCAAATACAGGCATTGACACTAGGCTTGGTGTCTTTCAACAGTCCGAAAATTCTGAAACCCAACTTGATTTTGCACTCTCAGCAAAGATGTCCTCACATACTAATGGATTATTTTTGTTAACACAATACTAAATGGCTGTTAATTGAACTAATTTTCCGTAAGGGTTTCTGCTGTTGTTACAATGACTTGCGCATGATGGACGATGGATGTAAATTTAGATTTGTCATCCATGTCGTCTGACGTCTCGTACTTTTGCATGCGCTATAATATCTCCCCAACCCTCGAAAGTCTAAGTCTTTCAAAATCAGTGACCAGTACATTCTTTCCAAACAAAAAGATCGGTCATTCACCTGCCTGTGCTCTTGTTTTATGCCTAAGACCACATCCAACCCTGCATTTCCACATTTAAACTGATACCAACAATCAGGCAAAGCCACAAGATCTACTGAAATTCTGTAGTGCTAGAATTTAAATCGGCATTGGCCTGTTTATGCTATGAACCAACCTTCAGGGTCAGAATGGTAACATAATTATCTTGTTGCAGGTAACATAGCAGACAGGTCGAAAAAAGTGAGGCTGGCTGGAAGTAGTACAGGCAGGCAAATAACATATTCCCATCTTATCAACAGCTGGCCACCCCTTGCAACATGAAACAAATGGGGTATCCATCTATTGTTCCGTTGCTCAAGTCCAGGTCTCAATTTCTGTCAGGGAATTGACTATCTAGGACAAGCCCATTGTGTTTCACAGATAATTAGCCAGGCCATCGATAGGGCACTAAAGGTTTTGTCTCATATACAATTATCAGCTGTGCGATAGAATATAACCCTCATCCTATCAGCAATAATGACTTTTTAATTAATCAGCAAACAATGGAATAATAATATTATTGTCACTGTTAGATTCAATCAGCAAGATAATTAGTTTGCCTGGTGATGATGATGATGGTACGTATCTTTATCATTCAATAATGGAGCTTGTGATAAGAAAAACA
>ERZ1740068.638-NODE-638-length-14964-cov-9.271782_pt1 | contig 14964 bp, 12 predicted proteins | sample MGYA00581735_ERZ1740068 | MGnify/ENA primary metagenome ERZ1740068 (study PRJEB43018, sample SAMN04849740) | marine metagenome | isolation source: floating plastic debris | place: Pacific Ocean | collected 2008-08-30 | study: EMG produced TPA metagenomics assembly... | reverse complement strand
GCCATTCTGCTGCACTTTTTGTGGAAAACACGATCTGTGTGGAGGGAATGACCAGTTGGGGAAAAATGTGGTTTTTCAGCTGGAAATGCCCGAAAAAAAGGAGGCCCCAAGAACTAGTGATCGACATACTACGCTCCTGAGGCCAAGATTAAACTAATTACGCTATAGCAAATATAGCAATCCTTATCATTTGAGAAAGTAAGCGACTATTTAATTTTATAAATGGTTGATATTACAATGTTTAGTAGGCAATTATGTGCATTGTTTGTTGTCAAAACATAGATTTTAACTAATGTAATTTACCTACTAACATTGAATGCCATACGTTTGCAGTCGCCAGTTTATTTCCATCAGATTTTCATTCTATCGGTGTTTCAAAGCAATTGGTTCCCGCTGTACGCAACTATAGCGAATGGGATGTACTGGTGATGCTGTAGTGATACGGTCTTTGTGCTCCTTTATCTGTGCAATTGACAAAGCATGTAGCAGGAGCGTAGAGACGAGTTTCCGGTGTCCCAATCAAACTTTCGTCATTGAAAATTACCAGGCATATACCCATATCCTTAGTGAGTTGATGACACTACAATTCGTTATTATATATAGCGAATGAAATAAAAACAGACTTAAGTATCGAATAAATCATAAAAGCGAAACAATATTTTGATTTTTGCGTAGTTAATAGTAAGTCGTCCATTTAAACTTTATCAACTATGTCAGGAGTAGGATTTCAAATGCTTGCGATTCAGGCGCAACGCTATTGCAGGCAATTGCTAAAACGCGAAAGAAAATTCGAGAGCAAGTTCAAAAGAGAAAACGAAAACAAGTTCATCAACTCACCTAAACTAAATATCGAGGTCCCGCCAGGGTTCATCGAGGAGTTACAAACTATAAAGAGAGAGCGTATGAAAAGGGAAACCAGGACAAAGAGGATCATCTACACCTGTATATCTGCAGTGGTAGGGTTTATCATATTAGGAGTTTTGTATGTGTCGGGCAGAGGTTGGAATTGAATCATGATTGTAACCATCGTCGCTTTTCATACCGTTCACTTGTGATCTGATGATGCCATTACTTTATGGGGGTCATTGATTATTATCAGAATTTACCAACTTAAGAGTAGGGTAATTCCCCGCCACATCGTTTATTACTCAAACAGGAAGTTAACTGGTGTATTGCCAGTTGTTTATCATTGTGATACATAAATAGTCTTCTAATGCATCAGGTGTTGAACCCCGATGCGAAATTGATACACAGGGAAGATGTAAGTAGCAAAGAGGTAGGTGGTGACTACTCTGCGAAAGCAACTAAGACTAGTTTGGGTGGGTAGAGAAGTAGTAGTAATTCTTTGCCCATGGGTGGTGAACCCGGTTTGAATCCCGTGCGGCTGACTCTGCACGGGATTTTTTGTGGTTGGGCCGGGCCGCGCAGGCCGGGCAGGTTGTGCTGCTCAGCTGTGAGGACACAGCTTTAAGCCTGGTCTTGGATCAAGCAGATTATCTGTGGGGAGATATTACCTTTTATAGTTCGGCCTAATACATTTTAGCCTTTTTGACAGGTAAAATCGGGCCACACAAGCCACGTAGGCCGCATAGGTATCAACAGAAACTCAGTGAATCTATTATAAACATTAAAAATATGCAGTCAAAAGAGGCCTTAATTGTGCCTAAAGAAGATTTTGCCCGGGGCATGCTAACCAATGAATGACCTATCAATTACTCATTACAAATCACACATTCCTCATCAATAATCATTTAAAGCCTATTATATAACACTTAGATTATTGCAACTGAATTCTTGAAATATTTATAAATATACTCATTTTGTCCGGGGCACGTTGCCTATTGCCAACTGGCTACTGCCTACTATGTTGCGCGCGGCTAGCGATCCTAACTTGGAATACAGACCACTACCAGTCTTTTGTCTTTGTTCTTTACTCTTTTGTCTGTTTAAAACTAGCGCCTATTATCACAATGCATGTTGAGCAGCAAATGTAGGGCTGGCCTGGATAGTGGCCATGTGGGTAATTTGCTCGTTGACAACGGCCCCAATGATGATGATGGCAGGAGCGCCTATGTTCGCTTGGTGTACTTTTTCAGCAATGTTTTCCAATGTGCCAATAACAGATTGTTCATTGGCACTGGTGCCATTCATGATGACGCCCACCGCTTCATCAGATCCGCGATGTTGGGCAAATTGCGCTACAATTTGATGAAGGTTTTTCATTCCCATCAAAACGACTACAGTGGCACTGGATTGCGCTGCAAGGGTCATGTCTTTAGAAAAACGTCCCGCTTTCGTGGTGCCGGTAACTACCCAGAAACTCTCAGTGATTCCCCTGCGCGTCACAGGAATACCACACGTCGCCGGGACCGCCATAGAGCTGCTGATACCGGGGACGAATGCGGTAGCAATGCCGTATGTTGCAGCGAATGACAGTTCCTCATGCCCACGGCCAAATACAAATGGGTCTCCGCCTTTGAGCCTGGCAACAGTTTTACCTTCAAGGGCTTTTTGTACAATGAGTTGATTGATGGATTCCTGATCCATGAAATGTAATCCAGCTCTTTTTCCCACGAATATCCGCTCACTACCAGGTCTGCAGTGCTCCAGCAGCAGTGGATTGGCCAATGCATCGTACAGCACAACATCTGCACTATTGAGTGCCCGTACACCTTTGAGGGTGATCAATTCTTCATCTCCCGGTCCCGCACCTATCAGTATCAATTTTCCTTGCCTCATATCCATGTTGTTATACGGCCTTTACTGAATCTACCTTCGCAGCTGCTTCGGCAGACGAGAAGATTTGGTTTCATTTCCCGACCCTCTGGGTCGGAAACGATATCGTTTGCTGTGCAAACACCATTTGATACCTCGGGCTTCTAACCCGGGGTTGTTCATTAAGCCGTTAAATAATTACGTAAATATTTGTGAAATTTATTTAATACTAAGTATAATTACGTAATATATTTCGAGAAAATATGAAAATAGTTGTCATAGGAAATGGAATGGTCAGTTATAAGTTTTGCGAAAAACTTGTAAAAAAGGCTGGTAGATTATCGGCTGAGGTGGTGGTTTTTGGTGATGAAAGTATCCCCGCCTATGACCGGGTGCATTTAAGTGAATATTTTGAGGAGCAGAGTGCCGAACGACTGCTCATGTCGCCGGCTTCGTGGTATGAAGAACAGGGTATTTCTCTGAGAACCGGTGAAATGGTTACAGCCATTGACCGGGAAAACCAATGTGTCCATACACATAAAGGGCATACGGAAAGCTATGATACCCTCATTCTGGCAACAGGTTCGTCAGCTTTTGTACCCAAAATTGAAGGGATGGAAAAGCGAGGTGTATTTGTCTACAGGAAGATAGAAGACCTGGATCAGATTATTTCATTTGGCAAAAACATCAGGCGGGCAGCGGTGCTGGGTGGTGGTTTGCTGGGATTGGAAGCCGCCAAAGCGCTCCTGGATATGAACCTGGAGACGCAGGTCATTGAGTTTGCAGATCGGCTCATGCCACGACAGCTCGATGTGGAAGGAGCCACCCTGCTGAAGGATAAAATCACGGATTTGGGTATTGAAGTTCTGCTCAGTAAAAATACGCAAAAGATAGACGGGAATGGAAAGCTGGATCAATTACATTTTACAGATGGCAGCAGCTTGCAAACCGATATGCTGGTGATCTCCTGTGGTATCACACCAAGGATAGAATTGGCAGCCGGGGCTGGGCTGGAGACTGGTCGTCGTGGTGGGTTTGTGGTCAATGAAAAGATGCAAACCAATGATCCCAAAATTTACGCAATAGGAGAAGCGGCCTCTTTCAATGAGATGGTCTACGGACTGGTGGCGCCAGGGTATGAAATGGCGGATATTGTGGTGGATCAGCTGCTGGGTGACGAGACTGCTGTATTTGATGGGGCAGATATGTCTACCAAGCTGAAGCTGATTGGTGTAGATGTTGGAAGTTTTGGAGATGCAGTAGGTGAAACACCGGATTGTATCCCCATTTCCTTTACTGATAGAATCAAGGGCACTTACAAACGCATCAATATCAGCTCTGACGGTAAGACCTTGCTTGGAGGAATTCTTGTTGGAGATGCGGATGATTATAACATGCTGCATCAGTTTTATAAAAATGGTGTGGCATTGCCGCCTGATCCGGAGGATTTGATTCTTGGTGCTCGTGACGGTGGTAGTAGTTCATTAGGAAGTATTGCGAGCTTACCCGTAACAAGCCAGATATGTTCCTGCGAGAATGTAACCAAAGGGCAAATTGAGGACGCTGTAAAAGTGGATGGAATTGAGTCTGTGGCAGAAGTGGTAAAGTGCACCAAAGCGGGGACAGGCTGTGGTGCTTGTAAGGCAATGGTGGCTGATATCGTTAATGACACGATGAGCTCAATGGGTAAGGTAGTGAGGAAGGTGCTTTGTGAGCATTTCGACTATACCAGGCAGGAATTGTTTGATCTGGTCAAGGTGACGGGCATACAAACCTACGATGAGTTCCTGGATCAATATGGGAGTGGTGATGGCTGTGAGGTGTGTAAGCCGGCATTGGCTTCCATATTTGCGAGCGTTTACAATGACCTGATTACCAAACAGGACACCATTCAGGATACGAATGACAGATTCCTGGCTAATATTCAAAAAGGAGGTTCTTATTCTGTGGTGCCCAGAATCCCCGGAGGAGAGATCACCCCGGACAAACTCATTGTCATTGGACAGGTCGCAAAAGACTATGAGCTATACACAAAGATTACCGGAGGGCAGCGCATTGATTTGTTTGGGGCCAGGATTGAAGACCTGCCCGACATTTGGGAACGCCTGATCAATGCAGGATTTGAAAGTGGTCATGCTTATGGGAAATCACTGCGAACCGTGAAGAGTTGCGTGGGTTCTACCTGGTGTCGCTACGGATTGCACGATTCGGTGTCCTTTGCCATCTCAGTAGAGAACCGGTACAAAGGATTACGTGCGCCTCATAAGCTCAAAGGGGCGGTTTCGGGATGTAGAAGGGAATGCGCAGAGGCACAGGGCAAAGATTTTGGTATCATCGCCACAGAAATTGGGTGGAACCTCTACGTAGGTGGCAATGGTGGGGCCAATCCCGTGCATGCCAAGCTACTGGCGGGAGACATTGACGAGGCAACGGTGATCAGTTACCTGGATCGGTTCCTGATGTTTTACATCAAAACTGCCGAGCCGCTCAATCGGACTTCGGTCTGGCTGAGTAAGTTGGATGGGGGCATGGATTACCTGAAGTCAGTCATTGTAGAAGATTCTTTGGGTATCGGAGATCAGCTGGAAGCGGAGATGCAGCAATTGATAGATGTGTACAAATGCGAGTGGACGGAGGTGGTCAATAATCCGGAGCTGAGGAAAAAATTCACCCACTTTTCCAATAGATTGGTTGGTGATCCCAACATGAAATTTGATCAGATGCGAGGCCAGAAAGTGCCTGCTAACTGGGGGTAATTTGTAAGCTAATTGCATTAGAAGAGAAGGTGCCCATAAATCAAAAATATTGAAGATGATGATTGAAGAGGTTCAATTGAAATATGAAACGGTCAGCACAGAAGAAGTTGTCGTATGGGAAAAAGTGGCTGAGGTATCGGAGTTTCCTATCAACGGTGGGCTGGCATTTTATTATAAAGGGCTGCAAGTCGCCGTTTTTAACTTCAGCCGGAGAGGAGAGTGGTATGCCACACAGAACCTGTGCCCACACAAGAAGCAGATGATTTTATCGAGGGGGATGATTGGGTCGGAAAATGGTGTGCCAAAGGTGGCGTGCCCGTTTCACAAAAAGACATTTTCGCTGGAGACAGGACAAAACCTGAATGGCAGCGAATGCGGGTTGGCGACTTATCCGGTGCGCATTGAGGAAGGGGCTGTGTGGGTTGGGTTTAAGGAGTAGTTTACGCCTTCTAAAATGCTTTGCAATGCGATTCACTAACTGCCAGGTAGGCTCTGATGCAGGAACTGCGCTCGTGATTGAGTGGATACCCCGGACCCCGTGCTTGACACGGGGGAGGAGTATGAGCGAAAGCGCGTTAAAGCGCCCAAAGAATTAAAAAATTGATTGTCCCGATTATTCTGTTGATAGTAACAAAATGAGAAATAAATCCCTGATATTTAGCGCATGCGTAGAATGAAATTCAGGAGGTTGGGCAGGTTGTATATCACGGCTCTGCTGGGTATTGCGTTGAGTATTTTGGCCAGTCAATTGCTGGTGCAGCGATACATAGGAAGTCAGGAGGATGACTCACGCGTTATTAACGTGGCAGGTCGCCAGCGGATGCTCAGTCAGAAGATTAGCAAATTGGTTTTGAAGCTGTCGATAAATGCTTCCGACACGCTCATTGCTGACCTCGACCAAACGCTTGATTTATGGATGCAATCGCATGAAGGATTGATGGAGGGCAGTGTGCAGCTTGGCTTGAAGGGGAACAACTCGGAAAAAGTACAGCAAATGTTTCAGGACATCGACCCCTTCTATCAGACTATGGTGGACAATGCGCGGCAGGTGACCGCTTTGCTGAAAAACTCAGCAAATGTCACTGATACTGTTACAGTTGGTGCGGCAATAGAGGAGATTCTCGCGCATGAAGGTCGTTTCTTGGCTGGTATGGACGCCATTGTATTTCAGTATGACCACGAAGCCAGAGAGAAGGTGGTATTGCTGAGAAGGACTGAACTGATCTTGTTTTTGGTCTCCATTCTGATCATTATTTTGGAGGTGGTTTTCATTTTTCGACCTACCACCAGAAGTGTGGCTGCTACCGTGGAAGAGTTGACCCGGTCTGAGGAGTCTTCTAACCAGATGGCCAGTGAGATGAGTAAGCTCTATGACGAGTTGGTGAAGTCTTATCAGGATTTGGAGGAAGTGAAAATAGAGCCTGAACCTGAACGTGTGCTGGCAGAAATGGATGTGGACGGTTACTTTTCGGGGACTAAAAATGAGTTGCTGGCGACCTTGGGGGCTGAGGTGGAGACCAATTTGATGGAGTTGCTAAAAGCCAATGGCTATACGGACAACTTCATTGAGGGACTGTTTGCGCAGGTAAAGCAGGGTGAGAACTGGCTGGGAGAATTGAAGTTTACGGACGAGGACGGCGACTTCATATGGTTTGAGCTTCATCTGATTCCTATTTCCAATCAGAGGCATGTGAAGGTGGTGGGCAGGGATATCACGGAAGTGAAGGAGGCGAAAATGATCTCCCGCGAGATCAACAGTGAGAAAATTGAAAGAAAGATCAAGGAGCAGCATTATCGCTCGGTACATATCCTGGAAGGTCAGGAGGAAGAACGGCATCGGCTGGCCAGGGACCTGCACGATGGCGTAGGGCAGATGTTGTCGGCGCTGAAGATGAGTATCGAGTCTGTGCACGTGCCGAGGGATCCCATCCATAACCGCAGGCGGTTTGACGATACAAAGTATTTGCTGAAGCGAGTGATACAGGAGATCAGGCGGATTTCCTTTAACCTCATCCCTACCAATCTGGCGGATTTCGGGATTGTACCGGCTGTGAGGAAGCTCTGTCAGGAAGTAGGGAAGCTCAGTAATATTGAAGTGGAGTTTGAGAATAAGACTAATTTCATCAACCGAATGGAGCAGCATGTGGAGAGTAATCTTTACAGGATCATTCAGGAGGCGATTAATAATTCGGTTAAATATTCGAAGGCAAAAAGGATTACGGTGACATTTGAGCATAGCATCAATCACTTAAAGGTGAGTATTGCCGATGCGGGCAAAGGTTTTGATCTGGAGAATTTACAGCGGAAAGGGCATTTTAAAAGTTCTGGACATGGCATCTTCAACATGCGCGAGCGGGCGGCATTTATCAATGCGGAATTTGAAATTGAGACTGCAGTGAATCAAGGTACCAAAATTTTCGTAAGTTTACCCATAGAATAACCGTTAAACTACGTAGTCCGAATGACCTTGGACGCGTAGTTCAACAAGGTAATTGATAAACAATATTGATTAGAAATATGATAAATGCAGTCCTGGCAGACGACCATGAATTGATCAGACAGGGAATTAAAGTATTGCTGGAAGACGATGGCAATATATCGGTGGTGGCGGAAGCTTCTGATGGTAATGAAGCGATTGCTCAGATTGGTGCCACTCGGCCAGATATCCTGATCACGGATATTCGAATGCCGGAAATGGATGGATTGCAGACTACCAGGGCGGTAAAAGAACAATTTCCTGATGTGAAGATTCTGGTATTGTCTATGCACGATGATGAAGATTACATCATGCAATCGGTAGAGTTTGGTGCTGATGGGTATTTGCTGAAGGATACCAGTAAATCCGAATTTGTGAAGGCAATCGACGTGGTGATGTCAGGACAGAAGTATTTCAGTGGAGACATCTCCAATATACTGGTCAATTCTTACTTGACTTATAAATCCAGGGGAGGGTCAAAGCCGAAAGCTGAAAGCGCAGGTAAGTCATTGCTTACGAAACGCGAAGCACAGATTTTGTCAAAGATTTACCTGGGCGTGTCCAATGCAGACGTCGCCAGTGAATTGGGAAAAAGTGTGAGAACCGTTGAGACCCATCGGTTCAATATCATGAAAAAACTGGGCGTGAAGAACATCGCTGAACTGCTGCGCAAGATTGAAAGTACGCCGGAGTTGAAAGCGCAACTTGATTTGGGATAGTGTTCAGGGTGAGAGCCTGAAGAAGCTTTAGCGAAGGCAGGCAAGGTGAGTTTTTGCTTGACAATGCCGTAATTAAGTAATGTCGGAATACCGGAATGCTTGATGGGTGATTTGTGATCGGCTCTGTTGTTTCTGTCGGTCGAAAAGTGATGCAAGTCACTCCTGAAGCAGTGAAAATACGATTTGTTTTCGTAGGGATATGCCTGCTCTAAGGAGGCTACTTATCTCTAAAAAATCGCTAAGAAACCTATGGGATATTAGGACTGTAGATTGGAACCTGCCTGCTGCAGGCTTGTCTACACCCAGTAACGGCGTCTAACATGTATTATATAGCAATAGAAATATACAATAAAAAGAGGCTTAATTGTACTGAAAGAAGATTTTGCCCGGCACCCGGTCTTTTGTCTTTGTTCTTTACTCTTTTGTCTGTTTAAAACTAATACCTAAACAAAAATGTACCCGGAGAGACCTGCTTGTCATAGCTGTGAGAATTTGAATTGCCTGATCAAGAAAAGCATCAGCAATGAGACATTGGCCCCTTTTCTGGTTGAAAAAGCGACCGTTTCCTTCCGTAAGGGGCAGGGGTTTATCTTTGAAGGTGCTCCGGTTCACGGGTTGTACTTCGTTCACAGTGGAAAGGTGAAAGTATCGAAATCCGGAATCCATGGCAAAGAGCAGATCGTGAGACTTGTTGGTGATGGTGAAATCATTGGGCACCGTGGCTTTGGCGCCAATAGCTTTTATCAGATCAATGCAGAGACGTTGTCTGATACCATTCTTTGTAATTTTTCTACCAACACCCTGGAGAACATGCTGCAGACGGTGCCTGCGCTCACCTATGACTTCATGATTTTTTATGCCGATGAATTGAATCGCAGCGAGACCAAAGTTCGGAAATTTGCACAGATGACGGTGCGTGAAAAAGTCATTGATGCACTTCTCTATATTAATCGCAAGTTTGGCCAGGAGAATGGTTTGCTGGTGGTACAGCTGTCCAGGAAAGAGATTGCCAATTTTGCAGGCACCACCGAAGAACAGGTGATCCGCGTCATCTCAGGTTTGAAAAAAGAGGGTTTGCTCAGCAGCAAAGGGAAATCTATCGGTATTGTAGATGTCGATGAGCTTAAAAAAGAAATCGCTGCCCATCATTACTTTCTGGATAGTTGATGGAGGCTGTTGAATGGTCTTTTCTTTTCATGTAGGTAAGATAGGCTTAGATGGAATTCTTCCATCCTGTTTGATGTGTCGTTCCTTTGGGGCTTTTAGATGGAATTCTTCCATGCTGTTTGATGTGCCATCCCTTCGGGATTCTACGGTGGAATGCTTCCAGTCTTTTTGATGTGTCGTCCCGTCGAGACTCTGATGTGCCATCCCTTCGGGATTCTTTGGTGTGTCGTCCCTTTGGGACTTTTAGATGGAATTCTTCCAGCTTTGGACTACGCTACTTAAGTGATTACTTATTCACTACTTAGATGTTGCTGGTGTTGCTTGCTCTATTTACGTAATTCTAAAATTTCTACGTAACAATTGACGACTTCTTTAGGTGATTCTTTACTGGTTTGGATAACTAACAGTTTATCAGCTACTTAATTACTATTTATTGTCTTTTTCACTCCTTCAAACCCCCTTTTTATCTTTAAAACCTGCGAAAACGCAGTTTATTTACTGCGAAAAAAGGAGCATAATTCTTGAAACCCCCTATTGTAGCCCTCACTTTTGATACATACATTTGTACGTATAATTACGTAATTAATTTAAGTAATTATACTTTATGTTTTATCGTAAATGAAATTGAGTAAAGCTATGAAACAAAAACTACTACTTGCTCTTATATTATTACTCTCAGGCGCACATAGCGTTTTGGCCCAATTCAAGATTACTGCTGAAGTCAGACCCCGGACGGAGTTTAGGAATGGCTTTAAAACATTGAAACAATCGGAAGATGTGGACCCTGCTTTGTTTACTGAACAGCGCAGTAGACTATACCTGGACTACAATACGGATAAATATAAGTTTAGGCTGGCTTTCCAGGATGTGAGAATCTGGGGCGAAACCAGTCAGATTTTTAAAGAGGACCTGGGAAGTACTTTCCTGAGTGAGGCCTGGGGACAGTATTACTTCACGGATAAGTTCTCTACGAAGGTAGGTCGGCAGATCATTTCTTACGACAATCAGCGTTACCTGGGGGGATTGGAATGGGCACAACAAGGCCGCCGTCACGATGCACTACTCTTTATCTATGACGACGCAGCAAAGAAATCCAAGCTGCATTTGGGTTTTGCCTTCAATCAGGACGATGACATTCTTGAGCCTGCATTGCTACAGCGTCCTGGTGCTACTTTTTACTCTGTGGGCGGCAACTATAAGTCGATGCAATATGGCTGGTATCACAAAGATTTTGACAGTGGTAAATTGTCTCTGCTGACATTGAATGTTGGTTTTCAAAATGCTGACTCGACAGTTTCCAATAAACAAACCTTTGGTGTGATTGCCAGCAAGACCCTTGGGGGCATCAATTTCGCTGGTGACTTCTACTACCAGACAGGAGAATCGGGTGGTAATGAAGTAGATGCCATGTTATTTGGAATCAATGCGACTTTGAAAACTGATGTAACACCGATTACCCTGGGGTATGAGCACATCTCTGGAAAAGATGATGACGATACTTCTGCGACCATCACCAATTTCAACCCTGACTTTGGCACCAACCACGCACACAATGGCCTGATGGATTACTTCTTCGTAGGACCTGCCAACGGCAATGTGGGGGTCAATGACTTCTATTTGAAAACGAAATTCAAGGCAGGAAAGAAAGCGGCTTTACTGGTGCATGCCCATCAATTTTTGACAGGTTCCACCCAGTTAGATGAAACTGGAGGTGAGTTGTCCAAAAACATGGGTACTGAAATTGACCTGGTATATAACCTCAACATCAGTAAAGAAGTGAACCTCAAAGTAGGATATTCTCAGATGTTTGCTACGGATACAATGGAAGCCCTCAGAGGCGGCGATGCAAGCCTTTTTACTAATTGGGCGTGGACTATGCTCACTTTCAAGCCGGTACTTTTTAAGTCTGAACAATAGCTTTTACCCTGCCTTCATGGCCTGCTCATAGCTTCTGCGAGGCAAGGTGCATCAACAAAGACAGGAAACGCTTTCACCATTTTAATTGATCAAAAGATGAAAAAGATTACAATCAAACTACTTTATATTCTGGTCGTCTCCATGGCATGTTACGCATGTACCGGAGGCACAGCACAAGAAACTACTGGTACGACCACTGAGGCAGCGATTGCCAGTAAAACCATTCAGTTGGAGATCGAGAAGCCTCAGTTGACTTTTGGCTTCATCAAGCTGACGGACATGGCGCCGCTGGCGATTGCCAAAGAACTGGGATACTTTGAAGATGAAGGGTTATTCGTGACCATAGAAGCGCAGTCCAACTGGAAAAACGTATTGGACCGTGTCATTGACGGTCAGCTGGATGGCTCACACATGCTGGCGGGTCAGCCTATTGCAGCTGGCGCTGGTTTTGGCCGTCAGGCAGAATTGGTGACACCTTTCTCTATGGACCTCAATGGTAATGGTATCACCGTTTCCAATGATGTGTGGTCTAAAATGAAGCCCAATGTAACCATCAATGAAGACGGGAGCGTCAAGCACCCTATCAAAGCAGATGCACTGGTACCGGTGGTAGAATCCTATAAAAATGCTGGTAAGCCTTTCAAAATGGGGATGGTATTTCCGGTCTCTACGCACAATTATGAGATCAGGTATTGGCTCGCGGCTGCAGGTATCAACCCTGGGTTCTACACAGCAGATAACATTCAGGGACAGGTGGATGCAGATGTGCTGCTTTCTGTAACCCCTCCGCCTCAGATGCCCGCAACGCTTGAAGCAGGAACGATTTACGGCTACTGCGTAGGAGAGCCCTGGAATCAGCAGGCGGTATTCAAAGGCATTGGTGTGCCGGTGACTACCAATTATGACATCTGGAAAAATAATCCCGAGAAGGTTTTTGTGATGACCAAGAAATTTGTGGAGCAGTACCCTAATACTGCTACTGCCGTCACCAAAGCATTGATTAGAGCAGGGAAGTGGCTCGATACGCCTGGTAACAGACCAGCTGCTGTCGGCATTCTGTCAAAATCTGAGTACGTAGGTGCTGACTCAGTCGTGATTGCCAATTCCATGACAGGCACTTTCGAGTTTGAAAAAGGAGATAAGCGTGAGATGCCAGACTTCAATGTCTTCTTCAGACACCATGCGACGTATCCCTTTTATTCTGATGGCATTTGGTTCCTCACTCAGATGAGAAGATGGGGACAAATTCCTGATGCCAAACCTGAGGAGTGGTATCACGAAACCATCAAAGACATCTACAGACCAGATATCTGGACCAAGGCAGCGGGGCTGCTGTTGGAGGAAGGTTATCTGACCAAAGAAGAGGTGCCTGAAACTGATGGCTATAAGCCAGCGACGACCGACTTCATCGATGGTAACAAGTTCGACGCAAAAGATCCGGTAGGCTATGTCAATAGCTTCGACATCGGGAACAAGGACAAATAACGATTTAAGTAAGGTGTTTTCAGGCGGGGAGGCGACGGTCTCCCTACCTGTGCCTGAAAGCACCTCTATTCAATAAGACATTCTTACTTAAAATATTACACATGAAAGACAAGATCATCAATGCTATTAGATTCATCGGCCTGGGTTTCCTTGAGCCATTGATCAGGTTGGTTGCAGGTGAGGAAAAGAAGAAAAATTCCATTGCCCTGCTCAAAAAAGTGGTGGTGCCAGTACTCTCTATTTTTATTTTCATCATGCTGTGGCATGGCGGTGCTACCTACCTGTACAATGTGGAAGCAGATGCGCGTATTTCCAAGGCCATGGAAGACCAGGGGGAGACAGCTGCGGCAGAGATGCGCACCTGTATTGAATCAGGCGATGTAAGTTGTAAGCCCAATTCGTTGCCTTCTCCGCTGGAGGTATTTGGTGCCTACAAAAAGTTGATAAAGGACCACCAGGAGATCAGTCAGAAAAAGGCCGATTTCAAGCAGAAAGTAGCTGCTACTAATGAAAAACGAGTAGCCAAAGGACAGAAGCCCATAGTTTATACAGGCAGGCCATCCTTTGTTGACCAGATTGGGACCAGTATCAAGACGGTGATCGCCGGATTTATCTTGTCACTGTTGGTGGCAGTGCCTATTGGGATCGTCATCGGTCTCAGCGATGTGCTGCGCAGCTCTTTCAACTGGCTGATTCAGGTTTTCAAGCCCGTTTCGCCGGTTGTGTGGTTATTGTTGGTTTTCATGATTGTCAAGACGCTGATCAAAGATCCTGATATGGATAAATCATTCATTATTTCCTTCATCAGCGTAGGACTCTGCGCCATGTGGGCGACACTGGTCAATACCAGTGTGGGTGTGGCTTCGGTCAATCCTGATTTTACGAATGTTTCAAAAGTGTTGAGACTGGGAGTAGGTAAAAAAATATTTAAAGTGATATTACCTGCCTCATTTCCCATGATTTTTACGGGCCTGAGAATTACTGTATCGGTTGCCTGGATGGTCTTGATTGCCATCGAATTACTGGCGCAAAGTCCCGGATTGGGTTCTTTCGTTTGGGAGGAGTTTCAGAACGGCTCCAGTGAGTCCAATGCCAAGATCATTGTGGCCATGTTCATCATTGGTATCATCGGGTTTATGCTCGACCGCATCATGCTGATGGTGCAGAAACTGGTCAGCTTTGAGAAAACCGAACTGGCTTAATTGTTCAACTTAAATATAAAGCATATGTCTATCATTGAGTTGAAGAATGTATCGAAATCCTATGGGTCTGGTAGCATGACAACAGAGGTGTTGTCGGACATCAATCTGAAGGTGGAAGAGGGCGAATTTTTAGCGATTGTAGGATTTACCGGAAGCGGTAAAACTACCTTGATCAACCTCATCAACGGGCTGATATTTCCCGATAGTGGCGAAGTGCTGATGAATGGGAAGCCAATCACCGGGCCGGGCCCTGAGCGTGGGGTGATTTTTCAGAACTACTCTTTGCTACCATGGCTGAGTGTTTACCAGAATGTGAAACTGGCGGTGGACGAGATTTATCCGGACATGAAGAAGTCGGAGAAAGATGAGCATGTCAAAAAGTACGTAGAGATGGTCAACCTGACGCCAGCGCTCGATAAGAAGCCGAAGGAACTGTCCGGTGGTATGCGACAACGGGTTTCAGTGGCGAGGGCATTGGCGATGAACCCAGAGGTGTTGTTGATGGATGAACCGCTGAGTGCGCTGGA
>ERZ1740068.637-NODE-637-length-14981-cov-9.795860_pt1 | contig 14981 bp, 11 predicted proteins | sample MGYA00581735_ERZ1740068 | MGnify/ENA primary metagenome ERZ1740068 (study PRJEB43018, sample SAMN04849740) | marine metagenome | isolation source: floating plastic debris | place: Pacific Ocean | collected 2008-08-30 | study: EMG produced TPA metagenomics assembly... | reverse complement strand
TTCATCAAATATTGGCGTGATCGAAAGTGACAGCCAGTAGCCTCTTCCTGATTTGCTGTAATTATATACTTCGTGTTTAAATGCCTTTTGGCTGTTGATGCCTCGGCGAATGGCCATCACATCTTCCTGTTTGGTCTCGGGGCCCTGTAGGAAATCTCCCGGTTTCTTGCCGATGACTTCGTCGAGGGTATATTCTGTCAATCGACTGAATCCCTCGTTCACCCATTTGATGAGCCCATATATGTCAGTGATGATTACTGCGTTGTCTGTTCTGCTAGCCACCATGGACAGGTTTTGCATCTGCTCCTGAGCCTTTTTCTCAGCAGTAATGTCCGTTTCTATGGCGATGAATTTTTCCACGGTACCTTTTCTTCTAACACCGGCGTAATGGAAATTGATAACCAATAACCTCTGCCCGATTTGCTGTAATTGTAGATTTCTTGTTTAAAAGGCTTTTGAGATTTGATCCCCTGGCTCAATGCCAGTATGTCCTCTCTGCGTGTTTCGGAGCCTTGCAAAAAGTCTCCCGGTTTCTTGCCAATCACTTCTTCCAGTTGATACTCCGTCAACTTTTCAAACCCATTGTTGACCCATTCAATATAGCCATATCTATCAGTAATGATGACTGCGTTGTCTGTTTTACTGGCAACGAGAGAAAGGTTCCTGAAATTTTCCTCTTGCTTCTTCTGCTCGGTAATATCACTCTCAATAGCAATGAACTTTTCAATCATCCCATTCTCATTAAAAATTGGGTTGATAGAAATATTTAACCAATAAGGTCGTCCGGTTTTACTGTAGTTCAATATTTCCTGACTAAATGGTTTCTGACTATTGAGTCCATCCCTGATGGCCCTGATGTGTTCTGGGTTGGTAGCGGGTCCCTGAAGAAAAGTGCCAGGCTTGCGCCCCATTACCTCTTCCCGGGAGTACTCTGTGATGCGCTCAAAACCATCGTTGACGTATAAAATACTTCCGTGAATATCTGTGATGATGACCGCATTGTCCGTTTTACTGGCCACCATAGAAAGGTTCTCTATCTCTTTTCTGGTGCGCTCACTTTCCTCCAGTGCTTCAGACAGTTGCTGTTCTTTCTCAATCAGTTGCTCCGATTGGATGAACTGGTCTTCCATCAGTTTTCTCAACGCTTCTTCTGCTTCGGCCAGTTCATCATCACGTTGCTTATCGGCAGTGATGTCACGTTCTACTGCTACATACCTTGTGAGGTTCCCCTGTTCGTCAAAAATTGGTGTGATCACGAGCGATAACCAATAACTTCTTCCTGACTTTGAGTAGTTCAGGATTTCTTGTTTAAACGGCTTTTTGCTGTTTAGCCCTTCACGGATAGCTTTCACATGATCTGGGTTAGTATCCTGTCCTTGTAGAAATGTCCCCGGTTTACGACCAAGTACTTCGCTCTGGGTATATTCTGTTATTTGCTCAAAACCTTCATTGACATATTCAATTGCTCCATTACTATTGGTGATAATGATCGCATTTTCTGTCTTCTGGGCGATGAGTTTCAAGAACTCATATTCCTGTTGGATTTCATTGAGCTGGTTGGTGAGCTGGGTAACCGCCATCTCCTTTTCTGCCAGTTCCTCACTGGTATCCGGTACTTTATTATTTTGTAGTGAGCCAATTTCTTCTGCCTGGATGTCTAAGAGCACTTGCTTCTCCTCTAACTCCGAGGAGAGCTGCTTTACCTTTTCCAGCTGAAGACTATTTTGTGTTTGTTCCTGTTGTAGCTGTATTTGTAATTGTTTTACTTCCTGATGATGTTGTTCAGCGCTTTTGTCTTTGTTGGTAAGTGCTATTTTTAAGGACGCTAATTCTTCGCTCAGTGCGTCATCAACCGCTGCTTCTCCAGCCTTGACTACGAATGAGGAAATACCGCTCAAAGCGTTGTTACCCATTTCATCTTTAAAATAAGTGCCTTCAAATTGTACACTTACATACTGGTCATTACGATTGACGATTCTGATTTCCTCGCTGATCTCGCCGGTACGTTTAAGTAGCAATGTTTCGAAGGATTTTCTAAACTGCTTTTTGTCTTAAGGGTGAATCATTAAGAAAAAAGATTCCAGAACCCGGTAGAGGGCTTTGCTTTGATAACCAAACATTTCGCACCAGCTGGCTGAAAAGCAGAATTCCTGTTTTCCTTCATGAAAATCCCAGAGCCCGTGACCAGCGCTTCTTAGCGCATAGACGTATTTCCTGTTTTGATATTCCAACTCGCCAATCTGCTTGGAGACAGCCTCTGAATTGCTGCTTTTAGCATTCAGGTCTCTTTGCAAAACCTGGACCTGTTGCTCTTTTTCTTTGCATTGAGACTCGCTCTGCGCCTGTTGTTGTTGTAGTGTCTTTTGAAGCTTTTCTAACCTTGAGGTAAGCTTATTGATTTCCAGTGCTTTGACATCAATTAACTTGTCTTTTAAAAGCAGACTCTTTGAAAAATTCTTTTTGTCGAGGTCGTATGATGCAAGTTCCTTTTTGTAATTGCGGCAGGCCTCATGCTCTTCTATAAACTGCTGTTGCTTCTGGTGGGCGAGAGATTCTGCACCCTCTAACTGCTTTTTGAGCTGCTGGTTTTCTATCAGTAGGTTTGCTAATAAAAACTCTTTATTGTCACTTATATTTTGACTCTTTTCTTCCATAATAGCTACTCATTAAAACTGATAAAGCACGTTCTTTTGACTAAAATCACCCTGATGCTCAGGGAACTTTGTGAACTTTACTTTTCAAATACTAAGCTACTTGGTAGTGATAGGTAAGGGTATAAGTGATCCCCTTATTTGAGTTGCAGAAATGCTAAATTTTATCTTGAGAATTGGTCTATATAAGATATAAACGGTTTGTTTACTCAAGTCATTTCGGGCACAGAGACCATGAAAGTTGAGCCATTTTCGGGGTAGCTCTCCACTGTGATGGTACCCCCCAGTGCCTCCACTTGCTGTTTTACCAGGTATAGCCCAAGCCCGGTGCCTTCTACATGATTGTGAAAAGTACTGAATATCTTAAAGATACGGTCACCATCAGATTCCAGGTCCATGCCAAGCCCATTATCGGAAATTTCTAAATCTATGTAGCCATTTTTAGAAACTGCTTCTACACTCACAAACAGATCCCGTTCTGGATGTCTGTATCTGATCGTATTAGACAATAGATTGAGTAATATACTCTCCATGTAAATCACGTTGGTTCTTACAATCGTATTGGTTGGAATCTGATTGGCCAAAGTCATGCGTGTGGTGTCATATTGCGTATTGAATGTTTCTCTTATCTTTTCCACAATCTCATGGACGTTGACCTTTTCAACTGGCAAGCTGTATGATTTCTTCGTTTTCTTAAAATCCAGCAATGATTTGAGGCCAATAAGCGTATTGGAAAGTCTGTTAGCTGATTTTTCCAATAGTATAAAATATTTGTTTGTCTGAAGTGCGGTCTTTTTAGAAAGCAGAGTGGTCAGACTTTTAATATTATTCGCTTGAGTGATGAGGTCATGCGAGACCAGGTAGTTGAAGTTCTCAAGTTTCTCATTTTTATCTACCAGCTCAGAAATGTTGTGTTGTATGCCAACATAATGTGATATCTCTCCGAGTTCGTCCCGAAGTGGAAAAATCTCCAGATTCAGCCACATTTTAGAACCGTCTTTCGAGTAGTTTAAAATTTCCTGCTTAAAACTCTTCCCAGACTTAATTTGATCGGAAATGAATTGTACAGTGCTTTCTGAGGTTTCTTTACCCTGTAAAAGTTCCCCTGGCTTTTTATTTAAAAACTCCTCACGTTTATATCCTGTGATTTTTTCTATACTTTCATTTACCCAAATGGTCAAGCCATTGTGGTCTGTGATAATGACTCCACCCTGGCTGTTCCTAATGGCCACCGCTAGCAATTTGTTGATGTGATTTTCGTCTGGAGTCAAGTTTGATGTGCTCAGTTCAGTATGCTGCATGTTGGCAATAGGTTCAGAAAGGATAGTGGAACTTAGACAATAAATTACTTTGTTACCGTAATGAATATACTTTTTCAATAAGACATAAGGAAAAGTTTTATACTTTTATTGTCAGAATACCAGCGAGAAACGGGATAATTTTACGTGTAAGCCATTTCTCTTAAATAATTACGGTGGATAAAACAATCTTAATTGTAGAAGATGATGTCATTGCTCAAATGACTTTGAGCCATATGTTATCGGATATGGGTTACTCAAAGATCAGTTGCTGTTCCAATGAATCAGATTTACGACGTGAGCTGCAAATTGATCCCAACAGGAGTCTCATTCTCATGGATGTATTTCTTAAGGGAGTACGTCAGGGGATAACACTGGCAGAAGAGATTCTCGAAAAATACAATATTCCGGTTTTGTTTATAACAGCCTCTTCTGATCCGCAGACTGTCAGGCAATTAGCTACTGTTGCTCACAGTGGCATATTACAAAAGCCCTATGAATATGATCTTATCCAGGAGACCATTACGCAAGTATTGAATAGTTGAGTAACGCCCATCAGTTGCTCAAAAAACAGAAAAGCACTTTTCTGGATGAAATCATGGCTGGCTACTTTCTAACATGTCTTTAGGAATCTCTGTAATATTTTTGGCTATTGCGAATTTTACAAGGTCCGCAGTGGATTTCAGATACAGTTTTTTCAGAATGTTGTTTCGATGGGCTTCAACAGTCTTTGGGCTTATGAATAACTGTGTACCTATGTCCTTATTGCTGATGCCGTTAGAGATCATTTTCAGTACCTGAACCTCTCTTTGTGATAGGTTTTTTATCTGGGGCACAGAAAGAGACTCATCATTGACAAAATATTTAAAAATGTAATCTTTAACCCTTGGGTCAAAATATTGCTGGCCGGCTGCGATGGTAGATACTGCCTGAGCCAGGATAGAGACATCCGCATTTTTTGGGAGGTAGCCATCAACATTACACTTAAACGCGTCCTTGATGTAATCGCTGGAAATTTCCATTGACAGCATCAGGACTTTGATTTCAGGATAATCTTTCTTGATTTTGCGAGCCACTTGTATGCCATTCATATTTGGCATCACAATATCTAAAATAACCACATCCGGGCTGATTACCTGCAGACTTTGCAATAGTTGCTCACCAGAATCAAACGATTCAATGATTTCAAAGTGTTCAAATGAAGCCAGTACTGACTCCAATCCTTGTCTGACCATTTCGTGATCATCTGCTAAAGCGATTTTTATTTTATTCATATACCAGATTCTTTTATTGGAATTTTGACTATTACAAAGGTACCCATCCCGGCTTTCGAGTCTATTTTCAGGAAACCGTTGAGGTAGCTTACTCGCTGTCGTATATTTTGTAAACCTATGCCTGTACGTCTTTGCCTATTGAGATCAAACCCTTTTCCGTTGTCCATCAAAGTGATGATCAATTGTCGGTTTCTTCGCTTCAATGATAGATTTAACTCTGAAGCTTCAGAATACTTCATTGCATTTGTGAGCGCTTCCTGAACAATTCTGTAGATCATTTTGGTGGTTTCTTCAGTGAGTATGATATGATCAGGGATTTCATAGGTATAGGTTTGTTGGGCTCCAATCGCCTGTGCGCATTCATCTATTAACTGGGCGATTGCCTGCCGTAAACCTAGCTCACTTACAATTCTGGTGGACAAGTTATGGGTGATACTTCTGATCTCCTCAATGATGGTGTCCATGGTTTCATTGAGCTGTTCATAATTACTCAGGTCTTTTGACATTTTCATTAGAGAAAACATGAATTTCACAGCAATCAACTTCTGACCAACACTGTCATGAAGCTCGAGCGAAATACGTTTACGCTCTGTATCCTGTGCATAAATGACAGACTGTTCACTCTCTTGTTCTTGCGTAATGTCCACCAGTACCGCAATCAGTTTTTTCGATTCAATACCTCCGTATGGATGACCGTATAGTCTGAATTTCTTTCTCTCACTTGAATTGGTATGAAAAGTAACTTCAAACTCCCGGTTAAAGGTGACACACTCATGCATTACTTCCAATACGAAATTCTGTTCTTCTTTATCTATCAAGGAAAAAAACAGGTCTTTATGTAACCGGTTATCTTCGTTGTGTCCCTCCAGGTGCGTCAAGACAAAGAAATTATCCGAGCAGATCAAATGGCTGTGATCCAGCACCCACTCAAAACTCCCTGTTTGGGTGATCCGCTCAATCTTGCCTCCAAGATATATTTTGAAATCGTTGACATGTTGGAAACGACGTTGCGCACTGATGTCCTCAATGGTGCCATGAATTTTTTCCTCTTCCGTCTCAACGCTGGCCCTGATCATGACAATCTTACGATCTGGCCCATGCTTTACCTCAATTTGTGCTTCATCATTTTTCCGTAGATCAAACACATTGTGCCAAAAAGTTTCCAGTGTCCGGAGGCTTTGTGGCATCACCCTATATTCTATCTCCAACAGAGAAAATAACTGACTACTTTCATAGCCCAGGATTGCACAGAAAGCATTGCTAAAGTGGAATTTTTTCAGATTAAAACAATAATGCCAATATCCAAATGTTACCTTTTCATCTGTTGCTTTGATTTGTAAAACTTGTTTTTCTACTTCCATAGTCCGATTTAAGCTCTTTTCAAAACTACCATCAAATACCTGCTAAATGGATAAAGGGATGTACTAATTGAACTTAGGGAATGACCTAAAATAACCCTTTTCCTACGTCTGTGGGTCATTTTCAATTCCTCGTCAGTAACATTGCATAGTCCATTATTTTTAGCCAAATAAAACAAGTATTATCTTATGATAATAAATTGAAATTGATATGTGCTGTGTGTGATCTGTTCGATCCATTTTTTTAAGCACTTACCATTGACGAATTGTGTGCGTTTTCATGCAAGAAGTCTGCAGCCAGTACTTCCAGAACCAACTCAAATGATTTGGCGCGTACCAGGGAAAAATTGTTTTGCGACTCCTTCACAATCAATAACCCTCGGTTAGTCCCTATCTCTGCACTAAACCTCACGGCTGATTCCTTGTGGGTGAATGGATCGTTCTGAGAACAAACGATGAAATTGGGAATTTTGTAATTTGCTAATTCTTCCTTGGAAAAGATTTTCTTGTCTCCCAATTCCAGAAGAAACTTTAGTTTTTTAAAGGAGTCAAGTCTTATTGATCTAAAAATCTCTGTTTCCAGCAATTTATCCTCTGGTGCATGTTTTCCCATCAGGATTTCCCTTAGCAATTGCAGTGCAGAAGTGTCTTCCGGATGCTGATGCCAGTACTCCAGTGCCTTCTCATATACTTGTAGCAGTACAGGATCCATAGACCTGTTAGAAAGTCCTACCAATATTTGACTTTGAAAGAGGTCAGCCCTTTGCTTGGCGATCAGGAAAGACAGTTGATTCCCTATGCCAAAAGATATGAAGACAGCATTTTGGACATGATGATCATCCAGCTCTGATATAATATTTGCGGTGAGGTCTACCAGACAATCTACTTGACAATCACAGACATAGTCCTCAGGATCTATTGTAATGACTTCAAATGGATCAAGAACTCTTCTTGTTGGTTCAAACAGAAATTCTGAACTATGAAGTCCTTTGATGATCACAACGGTTGGCGGTCTTTCAGGTGTTTGGTAGCCTAGGTTCTTATTGCTCATTTGGTTTTAAATAGGTGGTAAATTCTTCTAGGTATCAAATAAACTACAATAAGTAGAATTCTGTTAGTACTCTTCGATGAGTTGAAGGAATTTACGGTTGAAATACATTTTTTAAAAGAAGTATTTTTTCTCTTAAAGCATCGCCAAATAAAAAATTACTATTTCCATATTTAGGCAAATATTATTTCTTATTAATTATCAATTAGTACTTATTACTTACTGGATTGGCCTGGCTGTCAATGATTATCGCTTCAAGATATCAGTGCTATTTGGTTTTAGCTGATTGGTCTGTGCATTGGCAATTGAGTTAAAGGTGATTTTGAACCTGTCAAAAAAGTAAGAATGATCGGTAGTGCGCGGAAGTTTGACATTCAGGTAGTTTGCCGTCACTTTGTCCTTCAATTGTGATTGTTCATAGAAATGATCTATAATCCTATAAACACAATCGATTTCTATAATAAAAGGTAAAGCTGTAATTTCACAAAGACTGCATATATAATCGATAATAACCAAAAAATATGAGTGAAGAAAGAACGAACGTAGCAGCAGGAAAATGCCCTGTAATGCATGGAACTGCTATGAAACACGGTGCTGGAAGCGGTACCAACAACCAATATTGGTGGCCCAATAACTTAAAGCTGAACATCTTACGTCAGCATTCTAACCTGTCAGACCCAATGGGTGCAGACTTTGATTATGCAGAGGAATTCAAAAGTCTGGATTTGGCCGCTGTAAAACAAGATCTGTATGACTTAATGACTGACTCACAGGACTGGTGGCCTGCTGATTACGGTCACTACGGTCCACTTTTTATCAGAATGGCATGGCACAGTGCCGGAACCTATAGAACTTCTGACGGTCGTGCTGGCGGCGGAACCGGAAACCAACGTTTTGCTCCATTGAACAGTTGGCCGGACAACGGCAACCTCGACAAGGCAAGGTTATTATTGTGGCCTGTCAAGCAGAAATATGGTAAAAAACTTTCATGGGCTGACCTGATGATTTTAGCAGGAAACTGCGCTTTGGAGTCCATGGGTTTTGAGACTTTTGGTTTTGGTGGTGGTCGTGCAGACATCTGGGAAGTAGAACAAGATATTTACTGGGGTGCTGAGACCGAGTGGCTTGGAGACAAGCGATACTCTGGCGACAGAGACCTTGAAAATCCATTGGCAGCGGTACAAATGGGATTGATATATGTCAACCCTGAAGGCCCCAACGGAAATCCTGATCCAGTAGCTTCCGGAAGAGATATTAGAGAGACATTTGCCAGAATGGCGATGAACGACGAAGAGACAGTGGCACTGGTTGCAGGCGGTCACACATTTGGTAAAGCACATGGAGCTGGTGATGCTGCGCAAGTAGGCCCAGAGCCAGAAGGTGCTACCATTGAAGAACAAGGATTGGGCTGGAAAAACAGCTTTGGTTCTGGTAAGGGTGTTCATACCATCACCAGTGGTATAGAAGGTGCCTGGACCCCAACACCTACGCAATGGGACAATAGCTACTTCGATACCTTATTTGGTTACGAGTGGGAACTGACAAAGAGCCCAGCTGGTGCACACCAATGGATTCCGAAAGATGGTCAGGCGGCTGATGCTGTGCCGGATGCACACGATCCTACGTTGAAGCACGCGCCTATTATGACAACGGCAGACATGGCCATGAGAATGGATCCTGCTTATGAGCCTATCTCCAGAAGATTCCACGAAAACCCTGAGGAGTTTGCCGATGCATTTGCAAGAGCATGGTTCAAATTGACGCACAGAGACATGGGACCTAAGTCCTTGTACCTGGGGTCTGAAGTACCTGCTGAAGAACTGATCTGGCAAGATCCTGTTCCTGCAGTAACACATGATTTGGTGAATGACAGTGACATTGCGCACTTGAAAGGCGAGATCCTGGCTTCAGGATTGTCTGTTTCTGAGCTGGTTTCAACAGCATGGGCTTCTGCTTCTACTTTCAGAGGTTCTGACAAGCGAGGTGGTGCCAACGGTGCGAGAATCAGGCTGGAGCCTATGAAGAACTGGGAAGCAAATAATCCGGTTCAGCTGACAAAAGTATTGAATAAACTCACTGCTATTCAGACAGAATTCAACAACGCACAATCAGGTGGAAAGCAAATTTCTATCGCGGATTTGATCGTATTGGGAGGTTCAGCAGGTGTTGAGCAGGCAGCCAAAAATGCAGGACACGACGTAACAGTACCATTTACGCCAGGCAGAGGGGACGCTTCACAAGAACAGACTGATGTAGAGTCAGTAGGTATGTTAGAGCCTGCAGCCGACGGTTTCAGAAACTTCACCAAACATCAGTTTACAGTCAAAGGGGAGGAGCTGCTGGTAGACAAATCACAGTTGTTGTCTCTGACCGCTCCCGAGATGACCGTGTTGGTAGGTGGACTGCGTGTACTGGATACCAATTCTGATCACAGCAAGCATGGTGTATTTACGGATAAGCCAGGTTCATTGACGAATGATTTCTTTGTGAATTTGTTGGATTTCAAAACTACCTGGAAGGCATCTGCTAGCAACGAAAACGTATTCGAAGGCAGAGATAGAAACAGCGGTAACCTGAGATGGACAGGAACCAGAGTTGATTTGATCTTCGGGTCTAATTCAGAATTAAGGGCTTTGACAGAAGTGTACGGATGCAGTGATTCCGAGGAGCTGTTCCTCAAGGACTTTGTAGCCGCCTGGACCAAGGTGATGAATCTTGACAGATTTGATTTAGCATAATCGAGGAATTAAGCATGTGCCCGTCAACCGGGCGTATCTTAAGTTCTTCTATGTATATATGAGAGGCAGTTGCGATGAGTGACTGCCTTTTTTTGATGATTGATGATTAATTTGGTGATGTTTGATTGTTAGTGTGTTGGCCTAAACATCGTTTACTAATCACACTTGATGCATTTCTTATTTTGGCCAAATACCGAGTGATGTCGTTGCTCTTTGATGGTTCGTTTGCCTACTGCCCTTTGCCTATTGCCTACTATCCTAATGGATGATTTGTTTTTTAATGAGTAGTAGATGATGCTTGATTTGTACTAAACAACAATGCCACACTAGCGTGTAAAGGCCTGCAGGAAATCAGCCTTTTTCTTGGGAGCTACTTCCAGCTCCGCGCCGTTCTCCAAGGTCACATAGCCTCCTTTTCCTTTGGTGTAACGCACGACACAATTCAGGTTAATGAGGTGCGAGCGGTGGATGCGCATGAACTGTCCACCGTTGAGCACGCCTTCGAAGTACTTGAGCGTTTTACAGATGAGGAGCTGTCGCTTTTGCTGAAGGTGAAACCTGGTGAAGTTGTCATCTGCCTCACAATACAAAATCTCTTCCGGTTTGATCACTTCAAAGCCATCCATGGTGGGTAACATGAGCTTGGCAGGCTGCTCCTTAGGCGCCTTGATGTTTTCGAGTAGAATCCTGGCATGCGCTATGTAATCTCCCGAAGTGCGCTCCTCCATGATTTTTTCAACAGCTGACACCAGTTCATCGATGTCTATGGGTTTGAGGAGATAATAAGCGGCGCTTTGATTGAGTGCCTGAATGGCATAATGGTCATAGGCGGTGACAAAAACCGTTTCAAAATTGACTGTTTCTACCTGATCCAGTAAGTCAAAACCGTTACCATAGGGCATCTCAATGTCCAGGAATACCAACTCAGGGCTGTGTGTTTTGATGGCTTCCAGTGCTGTTTTCACCGAATCACACTGGGCGAGGAGCTCCACGTCCGGGCAGTACTTGGCCAAGTAGCTACTCAGGATGGTGCGACTATCTTGTTCGTCATCCACTAATATGGCGGTGATCCTGGTGTTGGTAGATTTCATATCATGGAAGTGTGAGTTTTACATGGGTACCGGTGCCGTCTTCGTTGACATCGGAAATATCAATCCTGTATTGCTTTTTATACACCTTATTGATAATGTCGATCCGCTCTTTGGTATTTTTAAGCCCGGTCGACTGATGGGCTTTTTGGTGTTTGGTTTTGAGCTCCAGAGACCTGGCTCTTCCTATTCCATCATCAATGATTTCTACGATCAATGCATTGCTTTCTGATTTCAGCGATACATGCAGGTAGCCCATCTCGTCTTTGTACCTCAGTCCATGCCAGATGGCATTTTCAATGTACGGCTGGATCAGCATGGGGGGTATTTTGATAGCTTCCAGGGACAGCTGCTCGTCAAATTGCAGGTCATAATCAAACTTGTCTCTGAAGCGATTATGTTCCAGTTTCAGGTACAGTTCTAGGATCTCTTTTTCCTCTCCCAGCGTGATGAAGTCCACCTGAGAGTGGTCTAAGATCAGCCGCATCAGCTTGGAGAACTTGGAAATGTATTTGTTGGCTGCCCGCTCGTCATTCAGTGCAATGAACTGATTGACAGAGTTGAGGGCATTGAAAATGAAGTGTGGATTCATCTGCCCACGCAGTGACTTCAGGTTCAATAGCTGACCACGGGTTTTGCTACGCATGGCATTCCTGAAGATAAACCACGAGGCGATCATGGTGGTGACCAGCAAAACGATGAGGGCGTAAATGACAAAACGCTGAAGCCTGAGTTGGTTGGTCTTTAACGCTGTAGTACTTCTCGCCAGTTCGTATTGACTTTCGTCCAATGCCAGGTCTGTGGGAAGCGAATTGATCGACAGTTGCTTCTTGAATATCTCTTCCTTTTGCGCTTCCTGAAGGACATTTTCTTCGTTGACGCTGTCGATGTATCTGGTGTAAAGGCGGTAGTACCTCAGCGATTGCCCCGGGTTGTCAGATCGGTCCCATGTTTCAGCCAGTGCGCGGTAGGTACTGGCCAATTCCTGAAAGTTGGACAGTGAATCGGCCAATGTTGCTGCTTCTTCCAGTTCCCGGATGGCCGCTGCCGTGCTGTCAATTTCAATGAGCCGTTGTCCCAGCTTTTGTTTCTCCTGCACTGCTTTCAAAGGCCGCTTTCGATCAAGGTTTTGGTCGATGGACTGGTTGCGAAGGTCTATTTCTTCCTCAATACGGCCCTGCTCCTGGTAGGCGTTGATCAGTTCCTCCTTGGAAGTTTCTACGGATTCATCTTCGTCCAGGTCCAGGCTGTCCTTTCGTACTACATCATCGATTTGGTTTTTCAGGTAAAGGTCTTGAGCAGCCTCAATTTCTCCTTGTTTTGCCAGTATTTTTGTTTTGATTGCCTGCGAGCGCCTGTTCAAGGATCTCAGGCCCGTTTTGCTGATGACGGAATCGGCTTTTTCAACAGACTGCATGGCCTCCGTGAGTTTGTCCCAATTATAGTATGTGTCTGCCAGGTCCATGTAAGTGATGGAGAGGTTTTCCGGTTGGTTGGTGATGGCGCGTTTGATGGACAGCGTCTGTACTGCTTCCTCATACCTTCCCAGTGTGTTTTGTACGCCTGAGAGTCCATCTATGGTTTGAGTATGTTGCGGTGTGCCCCGGTAGAGGGGATCCAGGATGTTAAATGCCTTTTCATAATTGTCCAATGCCAGCTCCCATTGTTCGATTCGGCGGTTAATGCGGCCCAATAGCTCATAACACGAAGCCTCTCCAAATTCATCTGCTTCTGTGATACTGAGGGCCAGGGCTTCTTCCACTTTATCCAATGCACCTTTTACGTCACGGCCCATGATTTTTTCGGCATCGCTTAGCAGCTCCGGAACGCTCTTGTCCAGTTTGAGATTTCTCTGCTGCAGACTTCTCTTGTACTTAGAAGACTTCTTCTCCTTTTGTGCGAGTGCGCACACAGGAAGCATCAAAACCAGTAACCATAGTGTGATGAACTTGTGCATTCAATGAATTTTGTTACAAGATAATACAACGAAAATTAACCGTATTGGTCCGGTTTTATAGAAAATGCCTCCTTCACTAAGGCGTTGGTATTGCTCGCTAAGTCAAATTGCTTCCTTACCAAGTGTCGCTATTTTATCAATTTGTTTTCAATCATCTTCGGTACTGTATTCAATCCGAAATACTTCGATGCGTCTGCCTGCGGCAGGGAGGTCATTACAGACCTGTGTGGTATCGGCAGCGCAATGAGGTTCAAATTCAAATAAAGGAAATAATGAAGAAACAACTCAATCAAATACTAAAACCTGTGATCAGTCTGGCACTGGTGATCAGCTTACTTGGATGCAATTATTCACACGCAGGACCTCACCAGGAAACGGATTTACCCTCCAATAAAGAAACGGCAAGGACCTCTTCTCAAAAAATCATGTTGGCATTACTGCTCGATACTTCCAACAGTATGGATGGCCTGATCGATCAGGCGAAATCGCAGCTGTGGACAGTTGTCAATGAGTTGGCTGCCGCCAAGGCGGAAGACGGTGCCAGCCCTGAAATCAATATTGCCCTTTTTGAATATGGTAATGACGGTCTGCCATCCGCCGAAGGTCATATCCGTATGGTAGTCAATCTTACGAATGATCTTGACGAGATCTCCGAGCAGCTTTTTAAGTTGACCACCAACGGAGGTGATGAGTATTGTGGTCAGGTGATCAAGAAATCCATCGATAAGCTGGAATGGGGTGCGTCGGAAGCTGATCTGAAGATGATTTTCATTGCTGGTAATGAGCCATTTACGCAGGGTAAAGTGAACTATGAGATTGCTTGTGCGCTGGCTAAAGACAAGGACATAGTGGTCAACACCATTTTTTGTGGAGCGCATGGGGAAGGCATCAGCACTTCCTGGAGAAGAGGCGCTGAGTTGACAGGCGGTTCTTATATGAGCATAGAGCAGGACAGAAAAACCGTATATGTCAAAACGCCTTATGATGACAAGATCGATTTGTTGAATAAATCTCTCAACAAAACCTACCTCTACTATGGCAGTAAAGGACGAGCTTACAAAGAGAAACAGCTAGCTCAGGACAGTAATGCCGAGACATACGGTAAGGCAAACATGGCAAAAAGAGCAATTTCAAAGAGTTCCCATGTGTACAAAAACAGCAGTTGGGATCTGGTGGATGCCATTGAGGACGATGAAGCTGTCCTCGATGACCTGAAAGATGAAAACCTTCCCGAGGAAATGAAAACTATGTCTAAAACTGAAAGAAAGGCATATATCCAAAAACAGGCGAATGCCCGTCAGTCGATTCAGAAAGAAATTCGTGATTTGGGAGTCAAAAGAAAGCGCTATATAATAGAGAGTCAGTCTGCGCAGTCCAAAGAAGGAATGCTGGACGATGCCCTGATCCAGGCGATTAAAAAGCAGGCGAAATCCAAGAAACTGGAATTGAATCCCTGAGCGGCCTGCTTTGCATAGCAGTCATTAGACAGCAGGCAAATGTCCAGAAGTTATTACCAATCAAAAAGCAATTCTTTGAGCCAGCGCCAGATCCGGTGCTGGTTTTTGTTTT
>ERZ1740068.634-NODE-634-length-15050-cov-8.983128_pt1 | contig 15050 bp, 13 predicted proteins | sample MGYA00581735_ERZ1740068 | MGnify/ENA primary metagenome ERZ1740068 (study PRJEB43018, sample SAMN04849740) | marine metagenome | isolation source: floating plastic debris | place: Pacific Ocean | collected 2008-08-30 | study: EMG produced TPA metagenomics assembly... | reverse complement strand
ATGATTTAAAAAGTAACCGGGATGAAGCTGCCCCACCCCTGGAGCAGCTTCATTTAATAAAACAAACAACCCAAATTAATATCCCGGCAACTCAAAGAAGGTCTTTACCCTCTTTGAAAAAGATTTTTAGTTCGGTTTCGGCGTCTAAATAATCGTCTCCGCTTCAAAATCTACCATCTCATCAGACTGGATGAGCGAGACAATGGCATCTCCCACTTCAGTAGTACCGAAATGCCTGGCTTTATTGATATCCTGCGTCACAAATCCCCTGGACATGGCCTCATTGACCGCCTGCACTATGACCTTGCTCTCAGTCTTGGCACCAAATGACATTTCCATCATCATGGCCGCCGATAAAATGGCAGCAGTAGGATTGGCAATGTCTTTACCTGCCACCTGAGGATATGATCCATGCACAGGCTCATACAACTTATGTTTTTCACCCAGCGAGGCGGAAGGAATCAAACCTAGAGAGCCTGCAATAACAGACGCTTCGTCTGTCAGGATGTCTCCAAAAAGGTTCTCGGTAAGGATCACATCAAAGTAGGACGGCTGCAAGATCATTTTCATGGCCGCATTGTCCACAAACATAAATTCCAGCTCCACCTCCGGATAACTGGCACCGATTTCCTTGACCGTTTCTCTCCAAAGACGAGAGGTCGCCAAAACGTTGGCCTTGTCCACCATTGTGACTTTATTTTTACGGGTCGTGGCAGCTTCAAAAGCCATCACGGCAATCCGTGTAATTTCTTTTTTCGAGTACAAACAGGTATCATAAGCCTGCTGACCGTCTTCTGATCTCCCACTGGGCTTTCCGAAATAAATTCCTCCGGTTAACTCCCTGAAAACCACAAAATCGACATTGTGTAACAGGTGATCTTTGAGCGGGCTTTGATCATAGAGAATGGGATAGCTCACGACCGGCCGTACATTGGAAAACAGCCCCAACTCACCGCGCATCCTCAACAAACCTTGCTCCGGCCGCACTTTCGCTGAAGGGTCATTATCGTATTTGGGATCACCGATGGCGCCAAACAAAATAGCATCACTGCTCTTACACAGCTGCTCAGTTTCTTTGGGAAAAGGATCTCCGGTTGCGTCAATAGCCACCGCACCTACTTGGCCGTATTCAAAAGTAAATTGGTGATCAAATACATTCCCGATGGCTTTCAACACTTTGACTGCCTGCGCAGTCACCTCTGAGCCAATGCCATCACCGGGCAATACTGCTATCCGCTTTTTCATAAATAATCAATCGTTTCTTCAAATGCCTTAATCTCCGTCTCCAGACTCATCAGATAATCGATGTCGTCATAGCCATTGGTGAGGCAATATTTCTTGTAAGTATTGATCTCAAATTGTTCTTTGGAGCCTGTCGCCTTATTTTCAATTTCCTGTTGCTCCAGATTAACTGTCACTTCCGTCGCATGATCCTGTTCGAAGGATGCAAATAACTCATTGAGAAATTCCTGAGAAACCTGCACAGGAAGTACACCATTGTTCAGCGCGTTATTCTTAAAAATGTCAGCAAAAAAACTACTGACTACCACACGAAAACCATAGTCGGCAATAGCCCAGGCGGCATGTTCTCTACTGGAACCGCTCCCAAAGTTCTTCCCGGCTACCAACACCTGGCCGGCAATCTGATCATCATTGAGAATAAAATCTTCTTTCTTGCTGCCATCCGGGTGAAAACGCCAATCCCTGAAAAGGTTTTCACCAAATCCATCACGGGTCGTCGCCTTCAAAAACCGGGCGGGTATGATCTGGTCTGTATCTACATTCTCTACCTTGATAGGCACAATCGTAGAAGTGATATGTGAAAATTTCTCCATTAATTCAGTGATCTGATATCGGTGATAACCCCTGTTAAAGCGGTGGCTGCTGCAGTCTGCGGGCTTGCCAGGAAAGTTCTGGAGCCAGGCCCCTGACGGCCTTCAAAATTTCTATTGGAAGTACTGACACAGTAAGCTCCTTTGGGAACCTTGTCCTCGTTCATACCCAGACATGCGGAGCAGCCTGGTTGCCTCAACTCAAAGCCTGAAGCAGCAAATATCTGATCCAGCCCTTCTTCCATCGCCTGCTTCTCCACTTGCTTGGAACCAGGCACGATGTAAGCCCTGATGGAATCTGACTTGCGCCTGCCTTCAACAATCTTCGCTACAGCGCGCAAATCTTCGATACGCGCATTGGTACAGCTACCGATGAATACATAATCTACCGGCTTGCCCAATAGTCGCTCGGAAGCTTCCAGCCCCATGTATTGTAGTGATTTGCTGAACGTATTTCTTTCTGAAACATCCGCAAAGTTGGTTTCAGCGGGAATGGGCTCATCAATTTTCACACCCATGCCCGGATTGGTTCCATAGGTGATCATTGGTGAGATATCAGCAGCATCAAAGGTCACTTCTTTGTCAAATACGGCATCTGGATCGGTATGCAAAGCCAGCCATTGCTTTTTCAATTGCTCAAACTCAGTACCCCTGGCCATGAACTCTTTGCCTTCCAGGTAATCAAAAGTAATTTCATCTGGCGCGATCATGCCTCCACGGGCCCCCATCTCAATACTCATGTTGCAGACGGTCATCCGTCCTTCCATGCTCAATGACCGAATGGCGCTACCGGCATATTCCACAAAATAGCCGTTGCCTCCACTCATAGAAAGCCTGGAAATGATGTAAAGAATCAGATCTTTGGCTTCTACGCCGTCAGCCAGTTCACCGTCTACGGTGATTCGCATCTTCTTAGGCTTGGGCTGCAAAATGCATTGCGTAGCCAATACTTGCTCCACCTCACTGGTACCAATACCAAAAGCAATGGCACCAAAAGCACCATGTGTAGAAGTATGACTGTCACCACAAACAATGGTAATCCCCGGGCGGGTAATACCCAACTCCGGACCAATAACATGTACAATACCCTGATAAGGGTGATTGAGACCGTAAAGATCAACGCCATGCCTTTCACAGTTCTCGGTCAATTTCTCTACCTGCTTTCTGGAAAGTGCATCTTTGATCGGTAAATGCTGGTCTTTGGTGGGTACATTATGGTCTGCGGTAGCAATGGTTTGCGACGGTCTGGACACAGTTCGTCCCCGCTGCTCGATTCCGGCAAAAGCTTGCGGACTGGTCACTTCATGTATGAAATGCCTGTCAATATAAAGCACATCGGGACCGTCATTAACGCTTTTCACCACGTGACTATCCCATATTTTATCAAATAGCGTCTTACCTGCCATCTTTTTGGGCTATATTATTCATTGATCTCAGTCCCTTGCGCACAAGTAATCGATTTTACAATGTTTACATCCACGGAACAACAAAAATTATTTTTTAAAACCATCAGTTGGAATTTCCAACAATTACGCTGCCAATTAATCGGCCAGACTCTTGCACAATAAACTCCTGAATTATTCAGGTTAGGCTACTTTCTGATATTTTCTGTGTAACAACCGAAGGTCTTCATCCTCCACTACTTTTATCTCGTCTGCCATCAACAGAAACTGCTGATAGATTTTATCCAACTCCTCTCCTGCGACCACAATTCCTATTGCTTCCAATCTGAATTTCAGCGCGGCCCGGCCACTTCTGGCGGTCAGGATGATATCCGATTTCATCACACCTACTTCTTCGGGCGCAATGATTTCATAGTTTTCTCTGCTCTTGATGACACCATCCTGGTGAATTCCGGAAGAATGTGCGAAAGCATTGCTACCTACCACGGCCTTGTTGGGCTGGACCGGCATGCCCATGGTCTGGGAAACCAGTCTGCTGGTAGGATATAATAATCTCGTATCGATGTTGCTATGAAGGCCCAGTATCTGATGCTTTTTGATGTTCATCACCACCTCTTCCAGTGAAGTATTACCTGCCCGTTCACCAATCCCATTGATCGTACACTCTATCTGCCTGGCCCCATTGCGGAGCGCCGTCACAGAATTGGCCGTGGCCATTCCAAGGTCGTTGTGACAGTGAGAGGATATGATCGCTTTATCAATATTTTTGACGTTTTCTTTTAAGAACCTGATTTTGGCGCCGTACATCTCCGGCAGGCAAAAACCGGTGGTATCCGGAATATTGACAACAGTAGCACCCGCCGCTATGGCTGCTTCTACGATCCTGGCCAGGTATTCATTGTCAGTTCTTCCCGCATCTTCGGCATAGAACTCCACATCTTCCACGAACCTCTTTGCATACTTCACCGCCCTTACTGCCCTCTCCAGGATTTCTTCGCGGTTGCTTCTTAACTTATTGAAAATGTGCTGATCTGAAGTACCAATACCGGTATGAATTCTTCCTTTTTTAGCATATTGCAAGGCATCAGCAGCGCACTGTATGTCTTTTTCTACCGCACGGGAAAGTGCACAAATCACTGGATTAGAAACTGCCTTGGAAATTTCCAATACAGAATTAAAATCCCCCGGACTGGAAATAGGGAATCCAGCTTCAATGATGTCAACACCAAGCTCTTCCAGTGCCTTGGCAATCTCTACTTTCTCCCCTGTGTTGAGTTGACAACCCGGCACCTGCTCACCGTCTCTTAGCGTAGTATCAAAAATATGGACTCTTCCATCCTCATTTTGCACACCCGCATTTGTATTTTCTACTGGCATTGCACATTGATTTATTTAAAACTGGAGCAAATGTATCTGTAGGACGGGCTGATAAAAAACTAAAAAACAATTTAATTACGATCCCTAAGTAGTCATCTAAATAAAATAAATACTTACTTTACCGTCAAATCAATTCAACATCTTAATTATCTACGATGTCTAAGGTAAGGTCCGATCACGTGTATACATTGATAAAATCAATGAGAAAGGCCGAAAAGCGCTACTTCAAAGTGTTGAATGGAGGAGATTCCAAGTACATCCGATTGTTTGATGAGATGGACAAGCTTCAGGATTTCAATGAAGAGCACCTGCTCAAGCGTAATAGCTGGATATCCAATGAGCAATTCAGCAACCTGAAGGCACACCTCTATAAAAAAGTACTGCAATCTCTGAAAAATTACGCCCAGGCCAACCACGAAGACATCTCTATCAGGGAAAACATCGATTATATCCAGTTGCTGTTTGACCGAAGTTTGTACACCCAGAGCATGCAGGTATTGCAAAAGGTAAAGAAAAGCATCCGGTCTGCTTCCAAGGAAAACCTGGAGCTGAGTCTGGAAGTACTGAAGTGGGAACGAAACTTACTTCCGTATACCATTGGCAAAAATAACCTCAAGCGCGTCAACACCATCCTGCGGGAAGCCGACCTGATCAACGAAAAAATCTCCAGAGTCAACCAATTGACCAACCTGTCGGTAGAACTTAACGCTTTGTATCTCAAGACGGGCTACATCCGCGATAAAGAGGATTATGAAATTGTGCACCGCATTTTCACTGAAAAACTGCCTTCTCTGCAAGAGAAAGAGCTTTCAGTCAATGAGAAGTTGCTGTGGTATGAAATACATATCAGTTATTTCAACTTCCTGCAACAGATTGAGCAGGCCCATGAAATCGCTGGCAAATGGGTAGCGCTCTTCGAGGTAACGCCCAGGGACTCTGCCCTGTTTGAGAGTTACCTCAAAGGGCTCAACCACCTGTTGACTACACAGTCCAGGCTTTGCTATATGAAGGAATTTACAGTAACGCAGCGAAGACTGAAGTCACTTTTTAAGCACCCGCTCATCGCCATCAATGAGAACCTCCGCTTCCGCCTGGCGAAGTACACCTATGCACACCAGTTCAATGGTTATTTCATGAAAGGTGAATTTGACAAAGGGGTTGAGATGTTGAAAAAGATAGAATCGCGCCTGGAGGGCTACCTCAAATTCCTCGACAAGCACTCAGAGCTGGTACTTTTTTACAAGATCACCTGCCTTTACTTTGGCAACAGCAACTTCAGCGAAGCCCTTAAATGGATCAACAGAATCCTCAACTCTGACAATCAGGACATCAGGGAAGATGTACATTCGTTTACCCGAATACTCAACCTGATTACCCATTATGAGTTGGGCAATAATGACGTCATTGAATACTACCTGCGTTCTACCTACCGTTATCTGCTCAAGAAGGAAGACCTCCATTTGTTTCAGCAAACCATCCTCGATTTCATCAAGAATCTCTCAAAAGTCACTACAGACGATGAATTAATCGAAAGGTTCAGGGTGTTACGGGATCAAATGGTTACATTGTCTGGCAGCAAATACGACAAACGGGCCTTTGTCTATTTTGACATCATTTCCTGGCTGGAAAGCAAGATCGAAAAGCGACCTGTTGGAGACATCATTCACGAAAAAGCCTTTGCATCTGCAAGGTCTTCTTAGCTGGAAGGGAACAAAATCAAAGAGATGGGTTTAGCGTATTAGTCAACCTCTTCGTAGTCAATATATTCACCACCACGGTAGCTTTTTTCTCCTTTCGGTGATTTAGAAGAATTGGTTTGCACATTGGGATTTTCCCGACTCGTTTGCTGCTGATAGGAGCGCCTGTTTTCTGACAATGACCCACCGGTAAAGAACCGGAAGATCCTGTAGAATGCATAACCAATTAAAGCAAGTATTAAAAATCCTCTTAGCATACTTAATTAAACTGAAAAGATGGCGAGACGGTTACAACAATCGCCTCGCCAGTATTTTCGCTTCACGTGCGATAGTATTTTATCTACTCAAATAGAGATTTCTCTCCGAATAGATCTTCAGGAAGTAATCATCCATCAAGTCTTCGATGAAGTAGATCGCCTCTCCTGTAGATTTCATTTCAGGCCCCAGTTCCTTATTGACATTAGGGAACTTATGGAAAGAGAACACCGGTTCTTTGATGGCATATCCTTCTTTCACCGGATTGAAATCAAAGTCTGTTACCTTGTTCTCACCCAACATCACCTTCACCGCATAGTTCACATAAGGCTCCTGATAGGCCTTACAGATGAACGGAACCGTTCTGGAGGCACGTGGGTTGGCCTCTATGATATATACTTTATCGTCTTTGACCGCAAACTGGATGTTGATCAACCCAACGGTGTTCAGTGCAAGGGCAATTTTCTTCGTATATTCCTCAATTTGTCGCATGACAAAATCTCCCAGGTTATAAGGAGGCAAGACCGCATATGAGTCCCCCGAGTGAATACCGGCAGGCTCTATGTGTTGCATGATCCCGATGATCTGGACATTTTCACCATCACAAATCGCATCAGCTTCTGCCTCTATAGCTCCATCGAGGAAGTGATCGAGTAGCACTCTGTTGCCTGGTATATCTCTTAAAATATCGATGACGTGCGCTTCCAGCTCTTCTTCGTTGATGACAATCTTCATGCTCTGGCCTCCTAACACGTACGAAGGGCGAACCAGTAGCGGAAACCCGAGTTCTTTTGACAACTCAAGTGCCGCCTCAGCATCTTCAATCACGCCAAACTTAGGATAGGGGATGTCATTGTCCTTGAGCAGCGTAGAAAACCTTCCTCTGTCTTCTGCCAAATCCAGTGACTGGAAGTTAGTTCCCAGAATTTTGATATCGTAACGTTCCAGTTTCTCAGCAAGCTTAAGTGCTGTTTGACCACCTAGCTGAACGATCACACCTTCCGGCTTTTCGTGCAGGATGATCTCGTAAATATGCTCCCAAAATACCGGCTCAAAATATAACTTATCCGCGACGTCGAAATCGGTAGATACGGTCTCAGGGTTGCAATTGATCATAATGGTTTCATAACCGCACTCTTTGGCGGCCAAAATACCATGCACACAAGAGTAGTCAAACTCAATTCCCTGCCCTATTCGGTTAGGACCCGATCCCAGTACCACGATCTTTTTACGATCACTTACTACGGATTCATTCTCCTCCCCGAAAGTGGAATAATAGTAAGGCGTGTGCGCCTCAAATTCGGCCGCACAAGTATCTACCAGTTTGTAGACACGCTTGACGCCCAGATCATTTCTCTTATTGAAAACCTCACTCTCCAGACATCCCACCAGATGGGCAATCTGGCGATCTGCATATCCTTTGAGCTTCGCTTCTTCAAGCAACTCTTTGGGCAGACTGTCGAGGCTGTGCTTCTCCAGTTCTTTTTCAAAAGTCACCAAATCTTCAACTTGGTTGAGGAACCATGGGTCAATTTTGGAGAGTTTATGAATTTTGCTGAATGGAATACCCAGCTTAAATGCGTCGTAGAGATGGAAAAGTCTGTCCCAACTTGGGTGCTCCAGACTCTCTAAAATCGTTTCTCTATCAGTCAGTTCTTTGCCATCTGCACCCAGCCCATTTCGCTTTATTTCCAGCGACTGGCAGGCTTTCTGCAATGCCTCCTGGAAGTTACGACCGATGCCCATCACTTCACCTACAGCCTTCATCTGTAAGCCCAAATGCGGATCTGCGCCTTTGAATTTGGCAAAATTCCAACGAGGGATTTTCACAATAGTATAGTCGAGTGTAGGCTCGAAGAAAGCTGAAGTCTTTTTGGTAATCTGGTTCTTCAACTCATCGAGGTTGTAGCCAATGGCCAGCTTTGCAGCAATCTTGGCAATAGGATATCCTGTTGCTTTTGAAGCAAGTGCAGAAGACCTGGATACCCTTGGGTTGATTTCGATACCGATGATCATATCATCTTCAGGACTTACGGAGAACTGGACATTACACCCACCGGCAAATTGACCAATTCCGTTCATCATCTTGATGGCCAGATCCCGCATTTCCTGGTAGACCGTGTCGGGAAGTGTCATAGCAGGTGCTACGGTAATAGAATCCCCTGTATGCACCCCCATGGGATCAAAATTCTCGATGGAACAAATGATGATCACATTACCGATGTTGTCACGGAGCAGCTCCAGCTCATATTCTTTCCATCCGAGGATACTTTGCTCTACCAATACTTCGTGAATTGGGGAGGCTGTGAGACCAGCCGTGAGTGCTTTATCAAAATCTTCTGGTTTCTCCACAAAACCGCCACCGTAGCCACCTAGCGTATACGAAGGTCTGATAACTAGTGGAAACCCAATTTCTTGTGCTATTTCTTTTCCTTTCAAAAACGATGTCGCCGTTTCTCCTTTACAAACATTGACATCCAGGTCTTTCATGCGAAGTCTGAACTTCTCACGGTTTTCAGTAGTCTCAATCGCATCGATGTCCACACCGATGATTCTGACATTGTATTTTTCCCAAATACCGGCATTGTCACAGTCAATGGCCAGGTTCAGCGCAGTCTGGCCGCCCATGGTGGGTAGCACGGCATCAATATCATGATTTTCTAAAATTTCCCTGATCGACTGTTTCGTCAATGGCTTCAGGTAAACATGATCTGCCGTTACCGGGTCAGTCATGATGGTCGCAGGATTGGAATTGATAAGAATCACTTCAATTCCTTCTTCCCTCAGCGATTTGGCTGCCTGCGAACCTGAATAGTCAAATTCACATGCCTGACCAATGATGATGGGACCACTACCAATAATTAATATTGATTTTATGCTAGTATCTCTCGGCATTCATATGGGATTTTAGGGTGGGCATAAATTGGCGCAAATTTATAGTTTAGTTTTTAGCTTGGCAAGCTAGTCCCCATGAAAAATTTACCATCAAAAAGAATCAATCACCTCAGACATCGTAGAAACCAAGGGAAGACCGGCCTTGCTGAAGCCCTGTTCTTCGGAACGTTGAGGAAATCCGTTTTTCTTTTTAGTCACCAATACTATTTCTTATCTTCCGACCATGAACCGCATTGATCGCCTTACTGCCATACTCATCCACCTGCAAGGCAGACATCGTACCACGCTGGATTCGCTGGAAGAGCGCTTTGAAATAGGTCGCAGAACTATCTTCCGTGACATCAAGGCATTGCTGGAAGCTGGCGTGCCCATAGGGGGTGATGCCGGGCAGGGTTATTTCATTGTGGATGGCTACCATCTACCACCGGTTGTCTTCAACAGAGAGGAGGCAGCTTCCATGCTCACCGGCCAAAAGCTGATAGAGCAATGGGGTGACACCAAATCCCATCAGACCTTCACCCAGGCAATGGACAAAATCAAGGCAGTATTGAAATACCGAGATCAGGAATTTCTGGAGAATCTGGAAAAGCAGATCAGTGTGGTGCCACATCCGTCCAGACAGCTACAGCCAGTATTGGATTTACATTTGGAAGAACTTCAATATGCAACCGCCAGCAACCGATGTATTGAAATTGTCTATCACACACCTGCCCGCGAAGAAGGCACCCGCAGGGTAGTAGAACCGCTAGGGCTGGTGAACTACTCCAGGAAATGGCACCTGATTGGCTATTGTCAGCTCAGAAAGGCGCTAAGAGATTTCCGCACCGACCGCATCTTGGAACTGAACCTGCTCAAAGAGCAGTTTGATCCTGCCCAGCACCCGGATTACATGGAATTTCTCAACACCACCCTCACAGGCACTGATGCCGTAGAAGTACAGATGCATCTCACCAGGATGATCCACCGGATTATCGGAGATCAGAAGTACTACATGGGCCTCACTGCCGAAAATCGTGTTGGTGACTGGGTAGAGATGACTTTTTATACCGCTTCACTGGATTATTTTGCAAGATGGCTGCTCTCTTTTGGCAATCAGGTCAACGTCATCGGCCCGCCAGCTCTCAAAACACGCATCAAAGAGCTGCTTCAGGAATTGCGGAAACATCATGGGAGTTAGACGCTAGATTTTAGACTTTAGATGCTAGACATCCTGGCGCCAGTCTGTGACTGGTGCCTTAGAACAAGAGTCAGTTTTGAACTGACGAGATCTCAAAGGCATTGCGGTAAGCCACAGGCTTACCGATATTCATGGGGTTAAGCTGCGCTATCGCTAAGCTTAACCCAGGGTGGGACATTCCGTCATTCCCCCATTTACTCCACCAGCTTGAAAAACGCCTCCTTATCCCTCATTACCCCTTTGCGGTCTTCTTTGATCCAGAGGACATGATCAGCCAGCGCCCGGATGTCTTGCAGATCGTGGGTGGCGATTAAGATTGTCAGCTGGTATTGCTGCTGAAATCGTTTGATCAGGTCAAATAATTTCTTGCGCATGACATGGTCCAGTGCAGAAAACGGCTCATCCATCAGCACGAGTCGGGACTTTTGTGCCAGCATTCTGGCAATGGCTACTTTCTGTTGCTCACCACCAGATAACTGATGCGGATAACGATTGGCCATATCGGCCAGCTCTACCTGACGGAGCAACTCGCTGACATCCGTAGATTGATCTGACTTTTTCAACGCAAAACGTACATTTTCACTAACCGTCAAATGTGGGAACAGGTTGTTGGACTGAAAGATGTAACCAATGTTGCGCTGCTGCACGGCCAATGATACGTTCTCGGTACTATCATACCAGATATCATCCCCAAACTTCACCTTCCCCTGATCTGGCTCCAGAAGTCCTGCGAGGCAATTGAAAAACGTAGATTTCCCAATACCCGAGCGACCATAGACAGCAGTAATGCCCTCCGCGGGCACGTGAGCTTCCACCAGCAATTGCTCAGCCCTGTCAGCAGTTTGGATCTGTTTATAGAGCTCAACGAACAGCATGTTGCACTTTTAGTTGATTGATCAGGTTCAACAAGAAGATGATGAGCACCGAGGTAATGAGTAGGATCAGCGAATAAGTATGAGCTGCCTGATAATTCATTGCCTCCAAATCACTGTAGATAGCCAAAGACGCCACCTTTGTAACTCCCGGAATATTCCCTCCAATCATCAGGATGATGCCAAACTCACCGATTGTGTGGGCGAAGGTCAGGATCACACCGGTCAGAAGGGCCCGCTTCATATTGGGTAAAACTACGCGAAAAAGGGTTTCTGTTTTGGATTTACCCAAGGTATAGGCTATCTGCCAATATTGCTTTGGAATCTCTTCAAAGCCCCGTTGAATGGGCTGCACCATAAACGGCAGGTTATAAATCAGCGAGGCAATCAACATCCCAGCGAAGGAAAATGGCAGCGATATCCCAACGGTCTGTAGCAGGTTTCCCAGCCAGCTCTCTGGTGAGAAAGCCAGTAATAAGTAAAAACCCATCACAGTGGAGGGCAGGATGATGGGCAACGTGATTAAGCTCTCCACCAGCGTCTTACCAAGCGACTGCCACTTACTGAGGAGATAAGCCATCGGCAAACCGATCAGCAACAGGAGTAGCGTTGTCGAGAAAGCAAGCTTTAGCGAAAGCCAAATAGGCATGAGGTCTATCATCAGCTCGATCATTTGGTAAAACCATATTTTTCTAAAAACACCACCCCTTCTTCAGAGGACATAAAGCTTAAGAACTGCTTTTTCAACTCGTCATCTTTTTCATTGGCAATGATGGCTACACTGTGAGGCACTGCATAATCTGATCCCAGCTCCAGATAAGTCCCGTGGTTGAGGAGTGCGCCGGCCAGCATACTAGACTTGGAACTGAACCCAATTTCAGCATTTTGCTGCAACACATATTCATTGACCTGCGCCAGGCTTTCGCCATAGACCAATTTTTCAGACAGCGTTTCCGCCAGCTGCCCGGCCTCCAGAAACTGCAAGGCTTTTTTGCCGTAAGGGGCATTTTTAGGATTGGCAATAGCAATGTGGCGGATCGTTTCATCAGACAGTAAGCTTATGAGTGAATCACCCGCCACGCCTTTTCTCATGGCCCAGATCACTGGTATCCCAGTACCGAATACTTCCGGAGGCGCGGCCGTGATTTCCTGAGCAAACAATATATTGGTATAGCTGCTATCGGCTGAGAGGAAAACGTCAAAAGGTGCGCCATTGAGCAACTGGGTGGTAATTCTCCCCGATGAACTCACCACCACATCTACCGCTATTTCATATTTGGCAGTAAAAGCTTCTGAGAGCTCCATGGCATAGAACTGCGAACTGGCGGCCGTAGCCACAATCAACTTCCTGTTGGAGGATGAGCTGGAGCAGCCAACCACCATGATGACCATCACCAACCAAACAGTGATCAAAAGACATCTGATGACGTCATGTCCCCGAAGTGATGCTGCTGCAGATTTAAAAAACATGAAAGGAGAATGCCTGCTACCCATTGAGGCCAAAAATAACCTTAGAAACAGAAAAAGCCCAAGACGGGGTATTTTATCATTGGACTTTATCACGTTTGGTTGATCACAAGTACCTTTTGGCCTTGAATTATGCTCCTTCAAAAATCCTCTAATAATGAGTGACGCACGGTTAGTGAAGCCCAGTTTGTGATGCATGATGAGTGATGTTTGATGAGTAATCGTAATTAGCGTATCGATCTAAACAGAGTGTATCGTCCTGAAAAGAGTTTACATGTCAAACATATAATCCTGGTCTGACTTTACAACAGTGTTTTTTTTTGCAGGGTAGTAATTAATCACCCCATCTTTCACTACGCATTACTAATCCATCATTACAAATGATCGATTTTAGGCAGGGCTTTACTTTTTCTTATACAGAGGCCATTGTCATAACATTTGATCTCTACAAGCATCTTTTTTTCATTTCTAAAAACACAGTGACATAGGGCTGTCACTCTCCCTCATTTCTTTGTCCTAGTAAACATTAAAAAAATAAAATCTATGGAAGTAAAAGAAGTGATTATCTACACGATCAAAGAAGCATACAGGGACCAGACCAAAGAACTTTTGACTGAGTTGAGACAGAAAGTCAAGCAACTAAAAGGCTTCAAAAACATCGTGAGCTATCACAGCTGCGAACATCCGGAAAAACTCATGGACCACGTCACCTGGGAAAGTATTGAAGATGCTAAAAACGCCATAGGCACCTTCAAAAACGATCCCGGCTATGGCGAAATAGCTGCAAAGTTTAACGAAACGATCCACTTCGATCATTACTATTTTTTCATGTAACCTTTTTTGAACATCCTATGAATACTCTTACAACAAAAACAGATTTACTCAAAGCGGACAAAGCGTATTACTCAGCTACCAAAAAACCTACGATAGTAGACCTCGATGTGTATTATTACCTGACATTGCAAGGTCAAAGCGCACCTGAAGATCCGCAGTTCCTGCAAGCCATAGAAGCCTTGTACAAAGTAGCTTATCCACTCAAGTTCATGCTCAAGGAGCGCGATATGGACTTCGTAATGCCAAAACTGGAAGGATTCTGGTGGGTAGACCAGAAAGTGAACAACACCACCGATTTCAAAGCCATTCCACGCGAAGAATGGCGATGGAAAATCATGATCAGGATGCCGGACTTTGTAGAATCCTTTCATTTTTCCAGGGCGCAATATGCGGCAGAGGAGAAAAACCCACGCCTTCCGCAGATTAAGGACATCCAATACGAGAAAATTAACGAAGGCAGGTGCGCCCAAATTCTCCACATCGGCTCTTACGAAGAGGAGGAAACTTCGCTGGACAAACTAAATGAGTTCATTCGCTCGGAGGGTTTTACCGTCAACAATCACCACCACGAAATCTACTTATCAAACCCATACAGAACGCCAGAGCACAAACTGCGTACGATCTTGCGGTACGGCATTGAATAAGGAATAGATCAATGAACCATAGATTGAGCGTAAAACATTAAAAACACCTTTGGTGAGGTGATACAGAAAAGGGAATCCCGGTTTTAGCACTGAGATTCCCCAATCTTATGATGATCGTAAATCACCTGATTCCATAACTGGCTTTCAATAGCCGCAATGATTCAAAAAGGCGTCTCAAGCAATAGACTTGAGGCAAATATTTTTTAGAATGTTTTGAACTCAAGAAGCTTCCAACGCATTCTTCCTGCTGTTCCCTCTGCGCAGAACCGTCGCGCGGGTCTCGCCAGTCAGGAATTTCTCCAAATCGGCTACAGAGTTGATATTGGCAAGCGCTGAGATGGCCATTCTGGCATTCAACCCTGAACTGGTACCGCCTGATGCAGGCGCCTCCACTTTGGCCGCAGCAGGCCTGGACTTTGAAGCTGCCGGTGTCTTTTTCGTCACGGCAGGCTTCTTAGGAGCCGCTGCCGGCTTTTTAACTACTTTCGGGGCGGTTGCCTGCTCTTCTTTAGGTTTGGCGTCAGCTTTTTTTTTGCCGGCCTTCTTCTCCTTCTTTTCAGCAGCCTTCTTTGCTTTTTTTGCAGCCGCTGCGGCAGC
>ERZ1740068.633-NODE-633-length-15055-cov-8.906133_pt1 | contig 15055 bp, 10 predicted proteins | sample MGYA00581735_ERZ1740068 | MGnify/ENA primary metagenome ERZ1740068 (study PRJEB43018, sample SAMN04849740) | marine metagenome | isolation source: floating plastic debris | place: Pacific Ocean | collected 2008-08-30 | study: EMG produced TPA metagenomics assembly... | reverse complement strand
CTTCTTCATCGAGGTCATTGATGGTGATGGTCAGTGCGAGGTCTGCTGCATTTCCAGAGTCATCGGTAGCGGTGATGGTGACTGCATAGCTATCTTGCGTTTCAAAATCCGGTGAGTCATTGAAAGTCATTTCCCCGGAAGATTCTCCGATATCAAAACTACCTGCATCAGTGCCACCTAGTGAATAAGTGATGGTTCCTGCATCAGTTGCTGTGGCAGTGTAGAAGATTTCTGAGGTGGCGATGTTTTCGTCTACGTCTACTGCATCTGCCGATGTGAATACCGGCGCTTCTTCATCGAGGTCATTGATGGTGATGGTCAGTGCGAGGTCTGCTGCATTTCCTGAATCATCAGTAGCGGTGATGGTCACCGAGTAGCTGTCTTGTGTTTCAAAATCAGGTGAGTCATTGAAAGTTATTTCCCCGGAGGAAGACCCCAAGGTAAAACTTTTGGAATCAGTTCCACCGAGTGAATAAGTGATGGTACCGGCATCAGTCGCTGTGGCGGTGTAGAATACGTCAGAAGTCGAGATGTTTTCATCTGCAGTCACATCAGTCGCAGATGTAAAGCTGGGATCTGTAGTATCTACTACGTTCACACTGCGGGTTACTTCTACCGCATCATTACCACTTGCATCTGCTATATTATAGTTGACAACATACCTCCCCAGCATAGTGATGTCCAGATCGGAGACATCAATGACGATGGATCCTGAGATGTCACCGTCGGTGTCGTCTGTTGCACTGGCTCCCAATTCAGTGTAGGCGTTCCCCAGCTCTATTTCTTGAGGATTAGCTCCAAGGAGTGTGATGACAGGCGCCACTTCATCAGCATCTGTGACTGTGATCGTTACTTGTTGGGTGGTTGCATTCCCGGCGGCATCCGTCGCCGTAATATCGAGTACATACTGATTATCTGTGTCACCGTCACTTGGGTTTTCGAAATCCGGCGCGGATGAGAAACTAATTGCACCGGAGGAGAGGGTAAACAAGCTTTCATCATTTGCAGATCCCAGGCTAAAAGTGACGATTTCATCGGGTTCAGCGGTGTAAACTGTTCCTGAGCTATTTTCAGCGACATCGATTTCTGTGGCAGAAGTGAACACCGGATCGGTTTCGTCAAACAAAAACATGGCCCCTAAATTGGTCGTAATGTTCCCGCCAATCTCTGTGAAAAATCCACCTATAAAAATAGATTGTCGGTCGGTGGTGAGTGTACGGATCAAAATAGGAGAGCCATTGCCGACAATTTGTGCATCCCAGTTGATGATTGAACCGGATGCGTCAATGGCGGCAATTCCATTACGCGCTTCTTTGTCTACTGTGCTAAAGTCACCACACACGTAGATAGATTCGCCGTCGATCACCAGCGCATTGACAATTCCATCAATTTCTGGTGCCCAGCTGGTTGTATTACCTGTCGTGGCGTCAATTGCGACCAGGTTTGTTACAGCAGCGGTTCCCACCATCGAAAAATCTCCACCTGCATAGACAATTCCTTTGGATATTCCCAGTGTATTGAATTCAGATCCGGTGGCAGCGGAAGGGTCCCAACCCGATACACTACCGGTGCCTGTGATGCTAACAGCGGCCAGTCCATTGCGGTTTGCTCCTCCCATGGACGTAAAGTCACCGCAAGCATAGACCAGACTCCCATCAATGCTTATTGACTTCACCACGTCATTGGCAGCTGGGTTCCATGTGGTCAAAGTCCCATCACTGTTGAATGAAGCAAGCCTATGACGGAATTCGCTCCCCATCCTTAAAAAACTTCCTCCGGCATACAAAGTACTGCCCTCCATGTCCAGGTCCCACACCGCACCACTTGGAGAAGGATCCCAATCGGTCAGGTTTCCGCTGGCATCGAAGGAAGCCAATCTACTGCGTGGTTGTCCGCCGATCATGGTGAATTCACCCCCTACGTAGACGGTGCCGTCGTCAATGTATATAGACCTGATGACGTTATCAGCGCCGGGATTCCAATCGGTGACGGCACCGTTTTCATCAAAGGCAGCGATTCGGTCACGGGCAATTCCACCAATGGATGTAAAGATACCCCCCACATAGATGCCATCATCGCCGGCAACAATGGTAGATGCCCGGTTGTTGGCGGCAGGATCCCAGTCCTGTACCACTCCGGCAGCATCAATTGCGGCCACTTTGCGAAAAGGTTGACCTTGGATAGAGGTGAAATTACCGCCTACATAGATGATCCCATTGTTCACAGCAATCGTATTGATGACTCTGGTACTGACCGAAAAAGAAGCATCAGGGTCCCATGAAGTTAACTCCCCACTCAAATCCAAGGCTGCCAGGTAGTTACGGGCTGTAGTGCCAGTGCTGGTCGTGATGCTGGTGAATTCCCCGCCGATGTAGGCAATGTCTCCATCGAAAACAATGGATCTGACGATGCCATTCGCCGACGGATTCCAACTGGTCAACGTGCCAGTATCATCAACAGCTGCCAGGTAATTACGGGTTGTGGCATTCACCACCGTAAAGCTTCCTGCCAGGTAAATGATGCCATCCTTGATGGCAATATCCTCGACGCTAAAACTACCACCTCCTGCACTGAAATTCCAGGTAGGAATCAGGTCACCGTTGAGATCCAGAGCTACCAGACGGCTTTTGCTTACACTGTTCATCATGGAGAAACCACCTCCCACATAAACCGTGCTGCCATCTACGGCAATGGTCCTGATCGACGGGCTGTCGGGGGTAGGGTCCCAGGCGGTGGCATTTCCATTTGCATCCAGGGCTGCCAGGTACTGACGTGATTGACCTCCAATACTCAGGAACGAGCCACCCACATAGACAATGCCTCCACTGAGCGCAAGGGCCGTTACGCTGTTGTCTGCGGAAGGATTCCAGGCGGTGACTTCGCCTGCACTATTAATATGGGCAATGTTTTGTCTGTCGTAGGTCCCAACCCGCGAGAATGAGCCTCCAATATAGTATCCTCCGGCTCCATCACTGATGGCCACCCCAACAGTTCCGTTGGGCTGCGGATAGCCTTCGACATTGATAGCGGTGTTGGGATCAAGCAGTGTTCCATATGCAGCGGTATTGACCCGTGTAAAAAAACCACCTGCATAGGTGATGTTATTGGTTTCATCTACTGCAATGGCTGTTACCGAAGCATTGGCATTGAACTGTCGTTCTTGAATAGGGTAACTGACTTGTGCCTTGGAGAAATGAGACATTGACAGGCAAAGCACCAAAAAAGTATAGAAGCTAGTGGGTAGGTTTATCATGATATTAAATTTTTGACAAACCGAAATTAGCGGTACTACTCAGGAGTGACTTTAGCCCATCTCCCAAAAACTATCAGTTATGTAACATGGCCTTTATAATCGTGAAAATAGCTTTTTTAAACCCTTTAAAGGGTTGTGAGGCTAATCCATCACCCTGATCCATAGGATGTTGGAGGGACTGCAGTTGTCAAAAGGCCGCCGCTGTTGTGTGGGGCAGCGATAGGATGGTTGTCTTAGTCTTCACATTGCATGGGGTTTTTGGCAGCTCCCCATTTTAAGTTTGTTTGGGTGAGATGTTCTCTGCCAGGTGGTCCCGGTGGTGATCGTCTCTTAAATTAAATGATACAATTTCCACTATGTATGATTGATATTTTACGATGTCAGATTTTTGACCGCAATAAATTACTGAGCTTATTTCATTAGATAAAGTCGCTGTTCGATCACTACCGATAGTGGTTTTATTTCGTTGAAAAACTTTTTTAAAACCTGTACAGTTATAAAATTCAATCATAAGAAAGGAACATGTCACTTATAGAAGCCTACAGAGTTCTCAATATTTTATGTGCTTCGGGAGTTTTAATGGCCGCTTACCTATTGTGGTTCAATAGAAAGTCTGTTAAAAACGTCGATCAAATCATATTTTTTGCGATCTGTATTTTTTGTCATTTACTTTTAACAGGCTATTTGAACATCGGATACACACCAGTATTTTGGGTGCTGATAGGAGGAGCGTGTTTCATTCCAGTATCCTGCTGGCTCTTGACTCGTTCATTGATCGGTGCGCCCAAATTGAAAAAGAAGTACCTGGTTCCCCTGATTGTTTCTATCTTACTTTGCAATTACGCGCTGGTCGTTTGGGACCACTATTCTTCACCAAAATTCCCTGATGTCTTATTGAATATTATTTCATTGGCTTTCATGGGACATGCCTTGTTCTTAGTCTTTCGATCCTCCTCCATCAGAAAGGAGCGGAATACTTTTTTGATAGTGGCGGTTGGCATCATTGTAGTCTCTCTCATGTCTGAACTTGCCTTGAAGAAGCATCAACTTATTTACTTATTTTTCTTCCAGCGCCTGTGCATCATCTGGTCTACTGCGTATTTTTTAGTCACTACATTTTCATTGAAAGAAGGAGTAATTATCAAGAAAAGTCCTGCAGTCGTTCCTCAAAATCCTGATTTAGCTGGCAAAATTGCTGATGCTGTCACGTTTGATAAGCTGTATCTCAGGGAAGGCCTCACCATTGCGCAACTTTCTGAGATCGTATCGGAAAAGGAATATAAGGTGCGGCATGCCATCATTCACAATCTTGGTTTCAAGAACTTTACTGATTTTATTAATTCTTTCAGGGTGAGTGAAGCATCTCAAATGTTGACTGAGCCCGGAAATGAATCGATTTCTATTTTGGAGGTAGCTTTCCAGGTAGGTTTTAGTTCGATAGGTCCATTTAACAGAGCATTCAAAGCCCGTACTGGTTTGACGCCTAGTCAGTTTCGCGAGTCCGAGAGGCGAGTGACTTCAAATCTGGTGGTCGCCTGAGGGCTACAAACCGGTGCGACGGGCTCCCTTCTTATCCTCTATGCCGGAACTAATATTTAACAGCTTTTGCCTTACAATAAGGGGTGGTTGGTAGTATCCTGAAAATAAAAAAACAGGATACGGATTTCGATATGGTCGATAGATTCATCGCACATGCCCATCACTTGAGAAGGTAGATCAATCAGGTCTACGGTGATCTTGTCTGGTCTACTTTTAATAGTTAGCCCTAAAAAATGCTGGCCGATTGTTAAAATCGGCTATTTATTAGAGAAAAAGCAGAGAATTATAGTGACTTGTGTCCAGATTTTTGTCGGAAATCTTATTGGATGAGACTCGATCTGAAATGTACTTTGTTTTTTCTGCTGACATGTTTTTCATGTTTGTTGTATGGGCAATCCAACAGTCAATATCGTATTGTTGGGCGGGTCTCCGATAGTAAAAACCAGCCTTTAATTGGTGCTACTGTACGGCTGGTGAATTCAGAGACCGGAGTGACTACTGACCATGAGGGGGAGTTTATTTTACGGCTCAAAAAGACAGGGACCTATCAGGTGGAGGTTGCTTTTTTTGGTTTCAAAAAAGAGATAAGAACAGTCATGGTCAAGTCAGGTCCGGTCACAGTATCTGTCCGCCTGGAAGAGCTAGTCTCCGAGCTGGATGAGGTGGTGGTGACTGCCCAATCGGAAGCCCGGCAGCTTGAACTGTCTGCCAAATCTGTGCAAGTGATTGAGACCCGTGAACTGAAGTTGAAATCGGCTGATCTTGGAGAAGTGCTCACCCAAACAGAAGGTGTCAACGTACAGCGCGCCGGAGGTCTGGGCTCTGGAATCAGGTTTTCCCTTAATGGCCTTTCAGGGGATCAGATCCGTTTTTTCTATGACGACATCCCGCTTCAGTTTACACCCTATGCCTTTGGCATTGCCAATATTCCGGTGAATATGATCGATCGGATAGAGGTTTACAAAGGCGTAGTGCCTGTGCATTTTGGCGCTGACGCGCTGGGAGGAGCAGTCAATCTGGCCTCTGCAGAGGTCTATGAGGGTCTGGCAGGCTCAGCATCTTATCAGGTAGGTTCATTCAATACACATCGGTTTACCGCAAGTACCAGCTATGCGGATAAGGAAAGTGGCTTTTTTGTGGTGGCAGGAGGCTTCTACGATGACACTGACAATAACTATAAAATAGATGTAGCCCTTCCCAATGAGCAAGGTCAGCTGCAACAGCGAACAGTGAGGCGTTTTCATGATGGTTATCGTGCTGGTGGTGCCAATATTCGGTTGGGTGTCCGGGACAAGAATTGGGCAAAGCTACTCAGTGTTGAAGGTTATTACGGTGACTACCGGAATGAGGTACAAAACAGCCAAAGCCCAGGTTTGATAGATCAGCCCACATTAGGTATTGAGCAAGCAGTGGCTGGCAATCCTTTTGGGGAATTGGTTTTCAATAGTTTTTCTACCGGAATTAATGCGAACTATGAAATCACGCTGAACAAACGATGGGATTTTGACCTGAAGGCAGGCTATAATTTCAATGAACGTGTCTCCATCGATACCACGAGAAACCGATACAATTGGCTGGGAGAGGTCATCAGGATTCGGAGCAGATCGGGGGAATTTGGTACAGCCAATCACCTGGAAACAGTGAGTGAAAGCTTGTTTGCTCGTCAGCAGATCAACTATCAGATAGCCGAAAAGCAGGTTTTAAAGTTGTCACTGGCGCCTACCTATGCGTATCGTACAGGGGATGAACTGCTGATCCCTGGTGAGGTTGATCCCGCATTGGATGATCAGTTTTTAGCCGATCTTGTCACCGGAGTGGAATACAACGCTGAACTGCTCAATGAACGATTGCAACTGATTGCCTTTATAAAGAACTATCGTCAACAGATCCGAATAGCGTCTTTTGATCAAAGTCTGGATGAAATCGTCAACAGTGAGCGTATTGTAAGTAATTATGGAGCGGGTAATGGATTGAAATACGCCTGGTCTCCTCGTTTTTCCACGAAGTTTAGTTATGAGTTTGCCTATCGGCTACCCCGCCTGGATGAGGTTTTTGGCGATGGGCAGCTAATTTTTGAAAACCGGGAGCTAAGGTCTGAAAACAGCCATAATGTTAACATTCAGTGGGTTTATACGAATCGGAAAAAAGCATCGACGGATTGGCAGCTCAGCGGTAATCTTTTCCTCAGACAAATTGATGACCTGATTTTTTTATTGGTAGGGGCGAATGATTTTGGAGCTTTTCAGAATGTGGCGGGAGCAACTTCACGCGGTTTTGAGTTCAGTGGAAGTTGGGACGGGCTTTTGAAAGGTCTCAGCCTCTCATCCAATGTAACTTTTCAAAGATATGTCAACACCTCTGAGGCAGGGCCTTTTCAGCGTTTTAGTGGAGACCGCATCCCCAATATCCCCTATCTGTTTGCCAATAGTGCTGCACAGTATGAGTTGGTTGATATTTTGAAGAAACGCGATAAACTGTCAGCCTTCTGGAACGTCCGTTATGTCAATTCCTTTTTTGTCAGTTGGGAAAGTGCCGGTTTGCAACAGTTCAAAGCACAGGTGCCCAATCAAATCATTCACGCGGCAGGATTTATATACCGCATGCCTGTTAAAAATATTCAAAATGCACTGAGCATTGAAGTTCAAAATCTCACAGATGCCAAGGTATTTGACCTTTTTGGTGTGCAAAGACCAGGACGCGCATTTTACATCAAATCAACGATTCAATTCTGAGCTGATCAGGGGGAATAAGGCATCTCATTGGGAATGAAAGACAATTAATCACAAAGTAAGTAAAAATGAAAGTTTCAAAAATCATAAAAAGGACAAGCCCGATCAAGAAGTGGGTACTGATGGCACTAATTGGTGCAATTTCCGTTGGAACCATGTCATGTGGAGATGATGATGAACCAGCTACAATGATTGACCCGCCTGTGGAAGAGGCAGAGGCCGGGTGGTTCATGGGCTATCGCACAAGGGTGCCTCAGGGACGGATATGGTACATGGAAGTCAATGAAAGCCTGCCTTCAGAAACCAATCAGGCCAATGCAGTAGAGATTGGCTTGAATGCCGATATTTTCACCTTTGGTGGCGGTGTATGGACCTGGAATGGAGATGCAGCAACGATTACCAAATGGGCTGTTGACAGGACTACGCTGGAGTTTTCTGTAACAGGGCTGCTCAGTCTCGCATCGTCAGGTATTACAGGTAATGCCCCCAACATCTTCTTTTCTGAATCAAGGGCTTTTGTATCGTTTCTTGCCGATGGACTTGTGGTGGAATGGAACCCGGAAGCCATGGAAATCATTACCATTCATGAAGTAGATCCATTACCAGATCTGGAGGCAAGCTTTGGCTTCTATACAGAACAAACGTTGTATCGGACCTCTGATGACAAGGTGATGATGCCCATCGTATTCAGCACACCCAATACTGTGGCCGAATTTCCTAATCCCCCTGGAGCGATGCTGGCAATATTTGATCCTGCAACCGGTACGGTAGAATATGTTCGTGACAGTCGCACCATCGCCAACCATTCCACCCTCATGGAAGACCCGGTGGATGGTTCATTTTACATGGTCCCCAACTTTTCCAATTCATACTGGGAACCCTATTTTGATTTAACCAACCAGCCAGCACCGTATGGAATTCTGCGAATTACCCCTGAGGGTACCATTGATCCTGACTTTTTTGTGGACATCACAGAGTTTGTCGATATCGCTTTCCTGAGAAGTCAGTTCTTTGTTTATGATCAAAAGTTTGTTTTCAGCTACCTGGATGAGGCCGACTACCAGCACCCTGAATCCTATGCGGACCGGTTTGCGTCTTTTGGTCGTACAGCAGATTTGATCATACTGGACATGGTGACAGGAGAGGTAATGGATTTCGCAGGTTTCAATGGAAGTGGATTCGACGCTGCTTTCTTCTTGGATACAGTGGATGGAGTCAACTACTTCTCAGGTTTCAATGCTGCTACTGCACAAGGTGGTCTACTCATTCAAAATGGTACCGATGCTTTGACTACAGTGACTACACACGATGGCAACAACGATTTTCAGGCCATCGCAAAGCTTTGGTAAAAGATTCTTTATTAATCGCTAAAAGAAGGGCGTCCTGTGGGACGTCTTTCTGTTTTTGAAATTGCTTTAAAAGGCCTGATATTGGGCACTGCAACATGTCATTAAATAAAGCTAAGCAACTGAAAAAGAGGCTGAAGAAGATTTTTGGTTTTATACATCTATGGGTGGGCCTGGTATCCGGGTTGATCATCTTTGTCAGCATGGCTGGGGCTGCTATTTTTGTCTGGCAAGAAGAGCTTACAAACTGGTATTATTCAGGGATCATCTATCATCAGCAAGAGGAGGGGGAAGTCCTACCCATTAGTGAACTCCATCAGCTTGTTTGTGATGCTTATCCTGGAAAAGAGTTCAATTTTTTGTTTGTTGAAAATGATGCTCAAAGGAATCACGCATGGCGAAGCTATCAGGGAGCTACCACCCCGGGGTGGACTTGGCCATCAGGCATCGGGCATTACCTGCTCGTATTTATCAACCCTCATACGGGTGAGGTTACAGGGCACATAGACAAACGCAAAGATTGGATTACACTGTCGCGCTTTTTGCATCAGACGCTTTTGCTGGAGTATGAGTTGGGCACCAGCATCATCAGTATCGCAGGTCTTGTGATGATCTTGATGGCCATCAGTGGTCTGGTGCTATGGTGGCCAAAAAAGAGGCGCTCACTACGGCGGCGTTTGACGGTCAAATGGACAGCATCGTTTAAAAGAATCAACTGGGACCTCCACGCCGCAGGAGGATTTTATACTTACTTACTCATCTTATTTTTCGCGACAACAGGTTTGGTTTGGTCCTTTACCTGGTGGAGAGACGGCATAGCCAAGCTGATGGGAGACAATCCAAAAGCACTTTTTTCTTTTAAGGAGCCACCTGAGATCGACAGTTTGACTTACCTCGATGGGATGGAGATCACCTTTCAGGATGCATTGCAAAAACGAGCGGATTGGACGAAAATCACACTGGGTCTTCCGGCTGCCCAAAGTACCCGTGGGCGCATGATGGTAGGGATCAATTATGACAGCAGGGAGTCCTGGTGGGCGACCAGTGACTATTACCATTATCATCCTGCTACGGGCAAGCAATATGAGTCTTTTACTCATGAAGAAAAGTTATTGAGCGAGAAATGGCGACACTCCAATTACGCCATGCATGTAGGTAGTATCTATGGTCTTCCCACGAAAGTCATCGCTTTTTTGAGTGTACTATTTTTTGCATTTCTGCCCATCAGTGGTTTTTTAATCTGGTGGGGGAGAAAGAGAAGGAGAGTTATTCGCTAATCCTAGTGAAATTGACGGGCCATATAGCAATTCCGCACTTACTTTTCATTTTTATTGAAGCGCGGCTTGTAATTTTATGCGAGGTCAATTGCTTGTTGTTGGTCTCAAAAAAAGTGTTTTCATTGATAACCCGATAAATTCAAATTGTCCTTCCTATGAATCGTCAGCAGAAATGTATCACCCTGTGGGTCCTTTTGATCATCGCCATGATGCTCCATTCCAATTACAGCGTCAGCGGTATTATTTATGGTCTGGATGTGCGAAGTCCCAATGCGACGGGAGAAATTACCTTGGGCACCATCATTATCCGTCAATTGTTTTATCACCTGCCGTTTGTGTGGATTTTCATCATCATGTATTTCGAAACGAAATTGGTACGTTTGGGCTTGTTCATTCTTTCCGTGGTCTATGGTTTTGCTCATGCGATGCATCTTGTAGGTGAAGTGGTGAAAGGAGATGACCCCTCTCAGGTTTCCTTGCTGTCTTTTACCTTGGTGACAGCTGTGATCCTGGTTCTTGAACATTTCAAATGGTATAAGCAGCCTGAAAATGGGTGATTGAGAGTTGGCCAGCGGAGAGGGCGTGAAAAGTATGGCACAGGCTTTTACCTATGCAGGTGCAGAGTCACTGGCGAGTGGATGATCAAGCCTTCAGCATCATGATGGATTATTTTTATGGATATTTGTCTGAAGGAAAAACGAAAGACCAAGCTCTGAGGTTGGCCAAGTTATCCTATCTGGACAATGCCTCGCCCTCACAGACTCACCCTTTCAGTTGGGGAGCGTTTGCAGTAGTGGGAGATTTCTCTCCTTTGAATGCGCCTGTTAGGTGGTATAGGCAATGGTGGATGTATTTATTGGTTGGAGTGATGATGTCAATGGCGTTATTGATTTTTATTAAAAGAGGGAGCCGATTTAGAAAAACACACTGATCAATTGGCTTCAATCCTTACAACTATTCAATGACCAACTAACATTATCTTGCGGATCACCGTTTTACCTTGTAACTTTATTATTCAATGAAATCGACAAAAACACAAGACCAAAGTATTGATTTACAGGATCTAGAAGACAAATTGGTTAATCTTGATCCAGATAAATATCCTGATTTTACATCTGACTGGCCGCTTGATGAGCTGAAAAAGGCCATTAAGGAAGGGCTGGAAAGTGGTGATTCTGGGGTTTCTTCACTTGCAGAATACCGAAAAGTGTTTGCCAGCCGCCAAAGGTGATGCCCGGGAACTACTCTTTGTCCGAAAGAGCCTTGTCGGACGTCATAGATTTTCATCAATATTTGATTGAGGAAAACGGTCTTGCTACAGCAGAGCGATTTATCACAGGTATTTTTAAGAAGTTTGGTCTACTTGCTACATTCCCAGGCATGGGTAGGGAGAGAGGTGATTTATCTCCTGGACTTTATTCTTTTCCTGATTTACGATATAGGCGATCCATATTTTATGAGAAGAGGATAAATGGGGTTTTTATCGCGAGGGTTTTAGGCAGTTATCAAGATCACGATCGGTTTTTTGCAAAAGAATGACTAACCAGCTTGAGTAGCAGACTATTCTTCCACCAGGCCTAATTCACCCTATTTAACCCCGTACAGATTTCGGACGATTATTCGCAGAAAGTTGGAAACCCTCCCCATCTTTTGAAAACAGATCAAAAAGATGGGAAGTTTCTCATTTACTGCGTCTAAATGCCTGAAAGGTGAATTTTCAACACTTTTTTATCTCAAAAATGATAACCTATAAAAAGCCAGATGTTATTTACGAATTTATGTTCAACTATTTTAGTATCTCCCCATTGCGTTTCAGGGATGTCATTGAAATAGTAACGAAAAGGCATGGAGGCATTCAGGTACAAATGTTTGATGCCAAATAGATTTTCTTTTTTATATCCTATCGCAAATCCTGCGGTGGCCGTTTGGCTATCTAGTTTATCTGAGGTTAGTAAGTGTTCGTACTGGTCTCTCACATAGGCGATACTTCCGCTATAGTAGAAGTTTTTTCTCTTTCCGAAGAATCGATCATAGTATAATTCATATATCCGGAAATAACCCTCCACATTTTCTCCCTCTACTGCCGCTGCTTCCCAACTACTGGAAAGGTGTCTTTCAGTCAATTTCACCTCACCGACCATCAGCCGGATTTGATCTCTGTCATTGAAGCGATAGCCTACTTCTCCTGCAAAATTTTGAAATTTGTTCATCGCCATCTCCATCGTTTCATAACCTATAAAAAAGGAGGAGCGATTATCTGTCTGACCATAAACAGCGCTGGAAAATAGGGCAAGGATTATCCAGGCCATTAATTTTGAATGTACCATTATTTTAATATTTAAATTGTTAAATGAATTGGTTGTGCAAGCTTTTGATTTGAGGCGGAGGGCCCCTTTCATCACACAACTGTCAAAGGGGATCCCTAAAAACTAAATTTGAAATTTTGATCGTAAGATTTTTTACTGAGACAAGGCATCAAAGACGGAGTTTAGCATCGCTAAATGAGTATTTTGATAACGTGGTATCAGGGAAAAAGATCCGATCAAAAATCAATAAGGAGTTATTAGAGGTGCCCTAAAAAAGTGTTTTTTAAAATTGTAACCTGTCCAAGTTGAAGCTTTTGAAAGCAGCGAAGTCCTGATCATTGGATGAATAGATGGTTTGAAATCCATCGGTCAATTTCAGTCTTCCGGTTTGTTTTTCGTAACCTGCTCCGGTAATGACATAGTGCTTTGTATCAGGGCAAGTGGAATTATCACAAATGAATTCGTAATAAACATGATGCTCAGCTATCCAGATCAGTCGATTGCTATGATTTAAAAAGGCATAGTGTGGATTCTTATTTGTGACGGTACCTTCTTCATTCAAATGAACAACAAATCCTAGAATCACTATTTGATCCCCTTGTTTTACGATGTAATTCCAACCAAAGCCGTCTCCGGTAAAGCATGACTGAAAGCCCATCAGTGTTACTTCATCTGTAATGGACTGGACCAATTTCCTGACCGGTAACCACAAGTGATGTACTCGCATTTTTTCCCAGTGACCATGCCATTCTCCGGAAAATTGACTCAACGAATTGAGGGCCAACGGCAAACTGGTTTTAATAGCTTGGGGTCTTTCAATTGGATGGTTCAAACTGACATTGCTATAAAGATTTACCTTTATTAAATCATTAATTTCTGATTGACGGATTGTGGAAGCTTGATAAAACGCAAGAGATTTCAACAGGCCTTCTTCAAAATATTGGCTGAACTCAGCTGCAGTTCTGTCATACGCTTTCATCTTGTCAGAAGAACGGATTAAATCCATGTAATCAAGTAATAGGATTTCGTTGGTGACATGATCAGTTTGAGTGAAAGGATTAAGCGTACTTTTTTTCAATACCAGATGAGCATATAAGTTGTAAAAAGGCAGGTCGTTTACGGCTATTGCTACATCAAAAAAAGAGAGAATGGGCATCAGAAATGTATAAATACAAGTTTTGAAAACCCATAAGATTTTATAGAACACTGTCATGATGCCAATGATTTAAGCCGCTTGTTTTCCTTGGTCAATTTCCAGGAGACCCGAAGGATTACTACCAAAAGAATGTTTTGAACAATCACGAAAAAAACATCATCCATATCAGCTGTTGGTAAAGTGCTGAGCATTCCCAATGAAGTAATCACCGCAGCAACTGTGTTGTACCATTTATTTGCTTTTTCCTTTAGAATTCTTGATAAGAGTACCATCAGAATAGGAACCTGTGATACGAATCCATACAGCAGTAATTCTTCCTGCGATATGTCCATAGACATCATTTGTGCTATATAGCCTTTCCGTAAAAACTCATGCAGATCTCTTACGATCATGTTAAACAAAATGACAACCCACAAAGTGGAAAGGAGCGTGCCCGGCTTTATTTTACTCGTTTCCATTACAAGTTATCTTTAATGATCAATTCTAAATCGTCTATCACTGCATTGGCATAGCCCCAATAGTAGTTATCATCACTTCCTGATTTTAGTTGAAAAACAAGCGTCAGGTAAATCCCGGTTTCGATGGCGTTCAAATCCAACTGAAACCATTCAAACTGTGATGTTGGAGCTACTATGTTTAAATAGGTGGCATTCTGAGGGAATTGATCCGGTAGGTTTTGCAATTGCTGCGGAGTAGAAAATGCCACTATTCTCAATGTGTCGATTGCTTCTTCAATATCTGAACCGGAAAACTTATAGCGACCAACAAGTCTTACGTTTTCGCAGTTTTCGAAAACTGAAAAACTTGAAAATGTAGCGTTCTCTTCCACAAGGTGAGATCCCATAGCTCCCCGATGTAAGGCTACGGCATATTCGTTGGCATCTGGCAGGCCGTACTTGGATACGAAACCATATTCACCTCTTGATCTCCAATACTCATTCTTTTGATGTTCTTTCCAGCCTACCGGTAAATTGTAAGAGTAGCTGTTGACACTAACTGTTTCAAATTGGTTGAAGTCTCCATTTGGGAGTTTGATCTGTGCCATGCCTTGTAGCGCAGTACACATGATCAGGATTACTGTTTTATACATATTAGAAAATAATTTTATTCGATTAAATATCTGATTATCAAGCAAATATTTATAGAGAGGACTTGCTGTGAAACTTTATTATGCAAGGCAGGAAAAGATGTCTGCATACAGAGGTTTTTAGTCTGCAAAATATTTTGGCTGAAGACGTATGCTTAGCGCTATTTTGGAGACCGTGTCATGAATGATTGCATCGGGTCGCGTAGATCGAATCGCGCAGATCGGATCGCGTAGATCGGGTCGCGCAGATCGGGTCGCGTAGTTTGGATTCAATGTATTTGAATTAAGCGAAATCCTTGTACCAAACCCGGGCTAAGGATAGGAGTGGCACCCCGGCCTTGTGCCGGAGTATAGCGGATAGC
>ERZ1740068.632-NODE-632-length-15065-cov-10.268821_pt1 | contig 15065 bp, 8 predicted proteins | sample MGYA00581735_ERZ1740068 | MGnify/ENA primary metagenome ERZ1740068 (study PRJEB43018, sample SAMN04849740) | marine metagenome | isolation source: floating plastic debris | place: Pacific Ocean | collected 2008-08-30 | study: EMG produced TPA metagenomics assembly... | reverse complement strand
CGCCACCATAAGAAGACACATACATGTATGATCCCATCTCTCAGGCGTGGTTTATATTTGTATTGTTTCGCTGTCGCATTTTGATTCTAAAATAGTAAAATTTTCTGCACAGTCATGACAATTCTCAGTCTGTCAATAATTTATTATACTGAATTTCCCAGCACCTTTCAACATTTGCCAACAGCTTCTCGGTCATAATACACATGTAGGGCCTATGACCAACGTGGCGGTCAACCAAGCAGTATCAACTAGTGAAGGTGATGATACCCACACGTCATTTTATCATTGTGAATGTAAACAATTGTGACAAACACCTCTGCTATGCAATTAGCACTTGAGCCATTTGAAGTTTGCAGGTAGGTGGATCACTGCGTTGTACCTGTAGATCTGTCCAGCCTTGATACGAGCAGATAACTTCTAGACTGATACTATGCTCACAAGATCAGGTAACTTCCAAACTGAGTGTTCTAACAGCTAAAATGATGATATCACCCTCCCTGATGATTTCAAGTTTCAAGTCAGGCCAAATCATGCCAGCCATGACTTGAAAATTTTAAATATCCAGACCTTTGACTTATTGCTTTGTACATTAATATATATTTACGCCTATTGTATCAACACTAAATAGGTGCCATTTCATTTGAGCATTACTCCATGTCTGTACAGATGTCATAAAATCTCTAGGTTTAGACTACACAGTAAGTTTTTTGATTGTTTTGAGCCGTTCTCATAGATGTCTTGAACCAACGATACAATCATATTCTGTCGACAAAATTCCATTGTAATCCAAACCACGGTATTTTTATACAAATTATACATAGCATGTATTTATGTACTTTTAATTGATAACATTCACATCAGTCGAGGATCTGTTTTCTAGAGGGGGGATCAATGAAAATGCTACCAAATGTGTCCGTATGCTTCTATTCCGTAGTTTATGGATTTGTAAAATTGAATTTTATTAAGATCAATATGAATCTGATTAAATTATGAGGTGATTGTTTTCTCTGATCATTACAATTGCTTGATTCCTTTTGATGTGTGAACCCCGTGAATGTTTTGAAAATGTTTTATTCCTCGCCCTCACATCACTGCGCAAATTAGGCAAGATTCGGATTTGTCTGATCCAAAACATGAGAGGACAACTCTTAAATACTGAAAGAAGTCAACATAACCTTCATACTGTGTAGAAAACATGTCGTGACATATGACTATTTATTCATCATACCTCACAACCAAACAAATAGTCTACCAACATACCACAATAACCACCACATGTGTTGTAGAATTGAGCAAAGGGTGAAATGAAAGGACAGTTAGACTTGGTGCAACAGGTGTTATTGAGAGGTGGACCCACCACAACAAGCTAAAGGCTACGGAAGTCGCTCACATACATCATCAAAAGGTTTTTGTAAACATCAAACTTAGTTTTCAAGAATTTCAATGTGCACTATAAAATATTATAGCAGCTATGGGACGTTTTGTTTATAAAATGTACAACACAGAAAAGGTTATTAGGGTGCAAAACAGAATTTTTTAGAAGACAATTATAACAATACTGCTGCATTCTTAAGATGCATAGGCCTATTGCTTTGTTCACTCCTTTTTAGCCATTTTCTTCTTCAAGGCCCTGGCCCGAACACTCATGCCCATAGGTTTCGTAACCTTCATGAGTAACCATTGTGGAACTAAGTCCATGATGATTCCCATAGGAAACCAATGAAAGAGGTAGCCTGTGGTTTCAGATTCTAATCCTAGTGTAGCGAGTAGGGAGGCAGCATATTGGTCCGCAGTAGGCTGTGTGAGGGATGGACGGACTCTAGACATTTTAGTCGAAACATGATGAGGATAGACTGACTGAACGATGATATCTACAAAAGGAGAAAAGAATGCAGAAGCTCTATTAACAACGTCTCTGGTGGAAATAATAGAATGGAACAGCTCTTGTTCCTTATGACTCAATTATTTTCCTTCTCCAATACAAATGAATCCATCCCAGACTTTCAAAATACAAACTTGGAGTTGTCTAATCATAATAACCAATCGGACTACTGTGAATGGCATGCTCTGGATCTTGCCAAACTTTGCAAATAGGTCTAATGCTCTTTAGTATCAAACCCATTCAACTTGAGATATTTGGGGCTGATACATCAAGTCGGTACCATACATGGAAAGCTCTCAACCTCATCCAATAGATTAACAAACAAAGATAGGGTCAGGCCTAGGCGTTGTACACAGTTTATTGGCCAGGCCCAAATGTGAAAAAACTATGTATATGTATTGGCTGTATATGCACATAGGTTACACCAATATATTAGCATTTCTTTCATTCCAAATGCAAAAACAGGTCTACTCAGGATATAGCCTATATACACCATTCACTTCATAAGGCAGTCATTTGGAATGACATTACTAAACGTAGGCCTAATTTTATGGGCGATGCACTGCGGTTTGATATGAATTTTAATTGTTGGTTTCCTGTGAACCACATTCAGCACTGATGCTGCACATACATTAACTACACCAGTTGCTCAAAGTGCACAACGGAAATCCGAGGCGCATCAGCGTATATAATTATACAGCTGACCGAACAGAACCAAACGGGCCACCAAAACGTCCACCTGATCCAAAAATCCAACCCTACATAAAAACAATCAAATCCCCCTTTGCATTCATACTCGACAGTGACAATTTTTGTCATGAGTTGTGTGGCCTCCATCAAGATTTTAGCCTAGATATAATTTTAATTGAAACAGCGCTTATTCATACCCATAATTGCTAAGCACTGTAAAATGGTCAATACCTTTATTTTTTATATTGTGACGATTTTGTCAGCATTTTTTACGTTACCTTGATCATTGACCATACAAAATTCAATGCAGCATGGGTTTTGTAGATTGTATACAGTTTACTGAGTGTTAAAATCTGAATGACAACGTTTTCAGCACTTTTTGGTCAGCTTTCATAAAACATATATGTAGCCAAGAAATACATCCACTTGACCACTGTTATAGTTTTGGGAGTTTTTTAAATTAAGCTATGTTGATGATGTGAATGCAGTTGATGTTGCCAAGTTTTAATTCAATTCACAATGCATTCTGGTATTTGAGACCAAATAAACATGTCTTTAGCCGTCATTCCATAGTAGGCTTATTTATCTATTCATTCATCCGCTAAAATGGGCTAGTGATCAGAGTCCAAATTTTGCGGAATGAGTGGTGGCCACCATCAAACTCTACCTAAATTATATTCCGAGCATAGAAACTATAATTTCTGCTCAGACCAAAAGACACTCACAATCTGATTGGCCGCAACAAAAAGCCAAAGATATGACCTAAACGTCTTTGTCATTACTTGTCCACAACTGTGGCGTACAGCAATTAAATCATAGTCAGTAAATATGCATGTCTGACTTGACCTAGGAAGCCGAAATGTTGACTAGCTGTAAGGCAGCAATAAATTTAATCTTGGGTCTAAGAGCCAATCACAAGCCATGGTCAGTGAAACATACCTTTATCACTGTATTCTGCTGCCAGATTTTTGGAGAGTATGTCTACATAAGCCTTGGTAGCAGAGTATACCGTCAGTAGGGGGAATCCGTAACACGAAGCTGAGCCGATGTTCACTATGGCCCCCTTCCTCTTCTCAACCATCTGAGGTAGTATCATGGCTGACATGAATGTCAGAGAGAATACATTGACATGCAGTAGTCTGTTGAATGTTTGGTCCCTTAAAATACAAACACATGTATACCGGTATATAAAGGTATAAATATGTGCAATCAGCTGCTTTTCAGTAGGGCACGTAGAGAGACCATGTTCACTATGCAGAAAACAAGATTGTTCATTCACTGTGGTTTAATGTAGAGTGTAGTCGTGGGGTGGGATATAAATGTAATACATAAATCGAATATTTAGCGATGCATCTTTGACCTCATATGATACATGTACATCCTAGGCCTTTAACTGTAATACAAACATTATAAAATTATAACTTCAATGATATTGCAAGTTCTACTCACAACATTAATATAGTTTTAAACTTTCACTCGGAAGATCGAGTCAATTTTAGCTGAAGGGTTTGCTCATAGATAAGACATTTTAAATCCAAGGTTGTAACTGTTTAGGCCTATATCACCACACCACATGAGATAAGCAGTACAAAGTACAAACCTAGACTATAGCCAGCAGTGTTTAATAAAAAGATTGTTATCAGGACTAGCCGGCACACCATAATTCATGTGCAGTTGTGTATCAAGCATAAATACCAACCACTTATAACTTTTCCGGAATAAAATGGTATATGTATATAACTATGTCCAACTATTTTCAAATAACCTAACACCCTTTTCTAAGATGTAATCTATGCATCAACCATGCATTGAGACTGTATTCCCTACTACCTCTCACCAATGTTTAAGCATGATTGTGGTAGCCATCAAAACATCCCTTCATTGTCCTAGGCTAAATGCATAAAAAATCGATGAATTTTTAAGCAATCTCTAATGTCTGGCAGCCAATAGAACTTTGATCTTCATAGTAGCTGGCTCACACCATGTGTGGTGAGGCAAAACGGGAACAATGTTAGCAGGCCTACACACCCCCAACATCACTGGTAGCTGATCAGATGGGTAAGCAATTTAAAAACATGAACCAGGTCTGGTTTCCAAATGATTGAGAGAAAATCAAAACGCGCTGACAATAAATACCAACGCAGGTTTTAGGTCAATTACCTCACATATTTCAGAAGCGGCTGCAGACTATATAGTTATCTGTGTCACCGATTACCTACTTCATATCCCTATTGATATAGGCTATGTGCTAACCAGCACACGGTCCATTACAACTCTGAGAAACTCAATCACTGAAACGTGCAGCATCAGCTGACTCATAGTGGCATCTTTTACTTTTCATTCCTGACTCACCTATCACTAACTTGATGGAAATACTCTGGATACTCATAAGACATTCCGACATTGTTGACAAGCATGCCAACATCTATACCTTCCAACTCTTTCTCTATACCGCTGTATATCTCGACACCACCAGAGAAGTCTGCTGTGATGCATTTCGTCTGTACTTTGGTGGCAGCTGAGATTTCCTCCGCAACAGCAGCCAACTTGTCAGAGGATCTACTTATCAACACTACATTCATTCCTTTCTTAGCTAACACCATCGCATAAGCTTTTCCTACAATGATAAAGTTAGCAAGTTCAGCCTACAAACACATCTTAGTTCTCAAAGACCCACATTCCGAACACTACTATGATGATGGTGATCTTAAATGACGGATACATAACATATGCAACTCTACTCTTAGTTTAGTTGATTAGTAGAAGGCCTGCCAGGTTGCACACAACAAAATCATTTGGGACCTAAACTAATGAAGAGAAAGAGCTGGTTACGTGCCTTGAACACTAAAACTCCATCGAATGAATTGCTTTTTTCAGCTAGGAGCAATAAATAGTGAATCTATGGTTGGTAATTTGAAATCAATTTAGGTAGACAATGATAAGATAGTGCGTGGCTGTGTCCCACATGTGGTATGCAGGTGTTAAAAGCAGATACGCAATACGGATCAAGCCAACCCAACACCCAGAGTTTTAATACAACATACCTATGCCATCTGTAGCTCCAGTCACCACAGCCCAGCTGCCAAGTTTGGTTGGATTTACTCCAAGATTAAGCATTGGAGCTAGCACAAAGGATCTTACAGCTCTCAAAATTCCAAAAAGAAGTTTGAGGGCTAAATAGCTAGTGCACACCACTCCAGCATATGCAAAAATCTTTTGATTGTTCTCAATAAATTTGGTTATACATTCCATCTAGAGAATTGTATGTTGTTAGCTTGCTAAGTATTGAAATTTTGATTTTGAAGTGAAAAAAGTGAGAGACAAAACAACACCCTTTTTTAAATCTGCAAACGAAGAGTTGAAGAGAATTTCAAGGTTGATCAAAGGTGATCAATATGTGAGAAATAGTTATACTGGATCTCCTGATAGAATTCCTTTATTCTCTAGTTTCTCATTGGCTGATAGTTCATCTGCCAGGAAAAGCTATTTCCTTATATGGAAAATAATCACTCTCTGTTATGACGTAGTTCCCAATACGGGTGTTCCCAAAGTAGTAAGTTTAAGTTTGACAAGTGAGAAGCAAGGTGCTCTAATAAATACACTGCTTATCCTTGCTGTGTGTGTAATCACAGACTTGAATCATACTAGCTGTGTTAATCCATATTAATTTTGGGTAACAATAGAGACTGAACTACACACTTTACACATCATTGGAGATTAGTCAAGTCTTTGTTGTGTACATTCTTCTTCTGCAGAGGAGTTGTCAGCAGATTACAGCTGATATTTGCATTCTCCTTTGGTGCTTAAGAACTTTGCTCAACTGAACTTACAGGTACCACATACTAAAAGATGGTGTTTCACTTGGACAACAGATGAGGAGCCTTCCAATTCATGAAAGAGATTGAAAGAAAGGGAACCTTTTCTATGATTACTTCCCTTCTTCTGAATCTGTGCAAGGAGTTAACTCCTTGATCTGTGATCCTTCAGAACTTCCTTGTTGAGCAGAACTCTCAACTCTAGACAAACACTAACTTGAACCTGCTTGGACCTCTAGGTGAGTGACCTGTGTGATCTATTGTATGCTTTTGGGGGAAGGCAATTTAAAATGGAATTGCTAGACATTCAGCTGACCCCACTGGACCAAAGTAGTTTTTCCCTTTAGTGACTGTTATTTATAAAAAATAACAATTACTCAAGGGAAAGACTACTTTGGTCCTGTGACTGACTCAAACTGAGTTTGAGCCAGCTAAATCTCTAGCCTTTCCATTTTTAATGGCCTTTCCCTTCCCTGTCATATCATACATCAAGTTCCAACTAAACCAAAGAAAACGAATTCTTTGTCTGATTTCAAATAGACATCCTCTATTCTATCGAATATCAAATTACTTAGTAAATGGCTGCACAAGATGAAACCGAGTGAAGTTGGCTCGGGTTTGGTAGTGTTTAGACTTTGAATGCAATGAAGTCGTAAAACAACTACATTCTCCTTAGAATTCCAAGGATAAAATCGGACAAATGTTCAAGACTGATAACTGTATTTTAGTCTCATAACTGTGCAGACCATAGGCATTTAGACCACCCAAACATGCCTAAATGTCTAACTGTATTCTAGACTGATAGCTGATGTTCTGGTCTCACAGCAGTATGAAAATTTGAATTTCTATGTTAGGCCTACATATATTATCAAAAATCATTTCCAGTTACCTCTTGAACGTTTATTTATCAGACATTGTTTAGCATGAACTGGCCCAGGCTAAGCATGAACCAGTAGTAATTGTGCATGATGTTGATACCACAGCTGCTGTAGGCCTAAGAACATGTCTATTTTTCTCAATTAAGACGATTATTGTCTTGCTTGTTGCGTACCCTGCTCAGTAAATATTAGGCTATATTTATAGTGCAGCTGACAAGCTTCAGATGTTGCTTTTTCTTCAGAGTCGAGGTGCTGTTATAAATCTGAATAATCAGACTTCATTATGAGCCTGCCGGCTTTGCCTGTCAAGGTTGAGGCAGATTATGAACATTCCAATGGATATGGTGAACCACCAGCAAAGCGACCCAACACGGGACCTACAGGGGCACCTGTGCCATCCGCATCGCGAAACCAAGGTAGGTAACCTCTTCGGATGTGTTTTAAATTCATACTTGATGCAATCAATGCTCTGTAACGCCATTCAATAAGTTCTAAATCCTTGCTGCATTGAAGTTTGTGTTGTAAGAAGCAGTGTTACTTGAAACCTTAGTTTATAACTGCAAACCGGTAGTTTTTGGTTCAAACTGCCACCTCAAAGTAGTGTTAGGCCCGTCAAAGGCTGAGCATGACGTTCTACAAGCTTTTAACACTTTTTTCCATGGCATTTACACCTACGCTATTACGTATATCCTACCACATTCCAATCCTACATCCTGACTGCCATCATCTGATTTCCTCTGGTCGCACCCAGGCGCTGTGCTGATGTGAAAACGTCCATCGGTAAATTCGGTCAGTTTTACATGTTCAAGACAGTAACATTTCTATAGATGATTCTAACATGTACCTTTGTGACAATCCAAGGCCAGGATTGAAAATAACACCTTCGGGTTTCTTGCTTGTCTTAGGAGTGTCTAAAACTATGAGCTTTACCTAATCCGCGAGAAAATGCTGCCTGGAAGAACCATTATCACTGATCAGTATTGTCATTCAACCCACTTATTACCTCCATGGATGGTTGGGTAGCAGTGTTCATATTGCGACTTGCGCTGGCCCATTCTCTCAGTTGGTTATTATTCCATCGCCTCAACTGTAGCAAAGGCTGAAGGCTTTGGATTTGCCACAGATCGATGGGCAGCTGTATTGAATGACTGCTGTAAAGAAGTGTGATACGTTAGAAGGATGTCCTGTTTTTGATAGATCTGTCATATTTGACATCCGCTTGCGCCATTGTTGGTTTACCAATAGGCTTGACTATCCTATAAATAAAGTTAACATTCCTAACCTTTTGGTTAAAAGGACAGCCCTCCCAGTATCTAATAAAGTGTTACAATAATAGTTTAGTTAGTTGCTTCACATACTGTATTCGATTGTACTGGTTGTAGCCTACTCAATCCTCGCTGCTCATACTTGTATCTCATATCTAGTAAGCATTGATAAGGTTGTGAGTATCCCACTGAGAGTTGACTGAGAGCTACAGTTATATTCTGAAGGCGATCACACATTGCCTCATAGGTCAATCAATCATTCACTTCCACTCCACTTCTATAGCCTACTAAAGTGCCGCCGTCACCAATGTTTGACTGAGCGCTGCACTGTTTTTCCGCCATATTTACATTTTGAAAGCAAGAGAAGAGGTAGTACAGTACACTACCACGTAAACGTAGACAAGATAGGACTTCTCCTGAGCACTTCTGGAAAAAATACCCCGTTAACAAAGCTTATGATATTGTTAGACATCTCGGCTATATCTGTGCAGTTACGTTAATTTATTTTCTGATACTTTTGGAATGCTGCTGTTGTCATGTTGCCATGTTAGACTTGGCAGTAGCCCTACTTTAAAATGTAACAATGTTGTAATATACCTTCAGTTCAGTAGTCAGTAAGTTGCGGTGAACAACTTTACAATAGGCCTACCTCTCAATGCTTCACCTTACGGGACAGCGTTGGTTTGCCACAAAATATCACTGGCAAGAATTGTGAGATGAACAAGATTAAAACAGAAACTGGGCACTGAACGATATTAAGGTGTACGGTGTACCAGATGGCATAACCCATAGCATCATGTGCTCATATAAGGCTTCGGTCCAACCAATTCAATGAAAATAGACATTCAGCTAGTGTTGAGATCTTTGCAAATGAAGCAGGTGAAACACTACAACATACATGTACATATATGATACAATAAAATAATCTGGAAATTCAGTATAGTACTATGGGCATTAATCTCGCAGTCATTAGTTGGGAATTAACCTCAAATTATTGAGTAGGCTAAGTTCTGTTATTGGACGAAATGTACTAAAACAGGATACAACACGCAGTTAGTACGTTTATGACTTTTGTATGGTAGTCTAGCATGAAAAGTCCGTAGCCTGCACTGAGCTGCGACTGCGATCACACATTCGAAGACATTTTATTGTCAGCGAGCTTGTAATTTGGACAAGATTTCACAGTTATTAGTTCCAGTTGAATGCGATGCATTCCATATTGAAGTGGTGAATCATTAGATGTTCAAATTGACAATGGAAGGGATGAGTAAGAACCCTATTATGATACGCTGTTTAAATGTTACAGAAGACATCTCTTTATTTGTCTTCAGTATGAGTGTACATGTATGGCAGAATATCATGTTTAGTGTTCATCCGTCATGGATGATCCCAGGTGTGTTGGAAAGAGGATGCAACTTAGCAGTGGGCACAATAATTTTGCAGCAATGATGACATGAGGATATTAGTTGGTTACTGAGGTAGCGCAAGGCAACCTGGCGGTACAGGCTAAAGGCATAGATTAGCGAGGGTCTCCTGCGGATATATTTCTCAGCATAGATAGTTGTGAAACACATTTTCTCACAGCTCAGATAATTCGGATTATATCCAGGACTGTAGCGCTTCTTTTACAGCTTAAATACCCTTTTCACACCTTAGTATGTCTTGGTTTTCCGCTGATTCCGGTTGCCTGGGTGGTGTTAAATGACGTCACTAGGGTCTTTTTTAAAGCTAGACTGTAGTTTTGCGTATTTCCTCCCTTCATCCCTTTCATTTATCTCTCTCTGAAGCTAATATTTGTCAGATTAGACTTCAAAATATTGGGGGTTTAGTTTTTAAAAGGCTTCAAGAGTAATGGCTGTACAGTTTTTGGTTGTAAGAATAAGATTGTGTGCCCTGAGCATTGGAGTCCTGTTATCTAGTCTGGCGGGAGAAAGGGAGACTCATCATTCTATCCAGTCCTATTAATGTCTCATTAATGGCCATCACCTCTTCCTCTTTTTGTCCCATCGGAGTGCAAATGTTTTTTTTCCCTGTCGCAACACACAGCAGCTTTATACCTGCCACTGATGTGTACTCTGATAAGAATGTATGATGGGTATATGCTGGGTTTTCATCGTAGGGGTTCTCTCGGTTTAATCACCTCCCCTGCCACCATTTTAATAGATCCAGCATTGTTATTGGTCTGCACCGTTAGTTTTTTGGAATTATAAATGATGCTTTTCAAACGCGACAGGAAATGCTTAGATGGCTTTCAATAAGTTTATGCTTTATTGAACGAGTAGCACTAGTAAACTGTGCTGATATTTTAGTGTCATATTACGCATTGAAAGCCGTAATTTTGTTCAGAAGGTGAGATGATGGTTTTGCCTCCAACCATTTGTTTCTGTATTATAATGTCCAGATAGAGCGATGCCTGTCTACATAACAAACTGAGTAATGACCCGGCAACAGCCATCCAGTCATTCAGCAACATCATTATCTAGCAGCTTGATGCCTGTTAGACGTGTTCCTAGTTTTCCTGGATTTTTACATTTTTACAGAAAAATAGGCCGTTAGAGTTTTGTGGGTCCTAGTATTTGTAGTTTCAGGGGTCATGATATAATGTTGTCAAAAAGCTTGCTGGTGCTCTGCCTCCCCATGCGAGCAGAAATTAAGCTGGCTTATTACCAGACTTTCTTTGTTTTCATGGTTACCAGACACTTAAATGGGTTTGCTATTCTGGGCAGTAACTTGACTGTTCTGCCCAGCACGGTTTATGTTTCACAGCTTGGGTTCTAGAGGAGATTTCCTACATTTGTGTAGAATTCAGATATTCACTCAGCGCAACATGGGATGTAGCATCATCGTACAAGCTACCACAATAATGTGATGATCTGAGATGCTCACCAGGCAGCGATAAAAACTTCCATTAATATGATATTGTGTTTTGATCTGATTTGGCAGCCTTTAAGATGCCTCTGTATATCATTGAAGCACCACCTAGGTAATTAAATAGGATGTCCGTAGTGGGAAATACGTTGCTAGATTCTGCTGCTGCAATATTGACTTCATGACCAGTCCCACTATTATGTGTCATAAAAATGTATCATGAGTGATTTGAGTATCAAGTGGTTAGACCAATACATTGGCCTCTTTTTGTATTGGGGAGGAATCCCAATACAAAAAGAGGCCAATGTATTGGTCTATGAAGTGGTTAAATAATGTAAAGAGACCTCCCAAATTTTACCGAAACTTCAATGAGCCAAGCAATAGAAAGTTGGTGATGTAATATTGTGCTTGATTGATCAGTTTTTAATTCACAAATTTGAGACAGAGCCAATATCATATTTCCCCTCCTAACCTATTTATTGAGGCTTATGTAGGTTGTTAGTTATTCTATTCTGTGCTTGTTGTTGATGGGCCTGTGACAATTGCTAGGTAGCTGTCACTTCCTCAGAGTATACAGGCATTTCCTAATCGACTGATTAGCATACTAATCAAGACTGCTCCGTATCCTGTGGAAGTGGGTGACTTGAGGCTCTCTGGGAAGTCGTGAATATTACATGGTGCCTCGGTTTTGATACCTATCCATAATTCGCAACCATTCAGATAAGGCTTCAGATCTGTTCCTCCTCCCGCTAACCTAACTCACCAATCTCTTCCTCCCAATCAAAAACATCATGCTGATGACATAGTAACGGCTTAGGCGAGAGTCATTTTCTATACATTGTCTGCGTAAAAACTAATAAGGCCACCACAACAGGACAGATTCGGTCACGGTAACTTTGGTAACTATTTTGATTAATTGCCGTGATTGTCGCAATGTGTCCTCCTGCCCATAACTCATGTGATGTTTTGTTTTTAGCTAACCCATCCAGTAGCAGTGGATCAGTAGATGCTAACGTCACCTTGTGGCAGTTCCTACTCGACTTGTTACTAAAACAACAGTATTCCAACATTATCTGCTGGACGAATAATGAAGGCGAGTTTAAACTCCTTGATGCCGAACAAGTCGCCAAACTATGGGGCCTCAAGAAAAATAAGAATAACATGAACTATGATAAGCTTAGTAGAGCCTTGCGGTACTACTACGACAAAAATATTATCAAAAAAGTAATGGGACAAAAGTTTGTTTACAAGTTTGTTTCCTTTCCCGAGATGGTAAAAACTGAGAACCGAATACCATTCAAGAAGAAAATGGAGAGCATAGTCAATGACTCGAATCCAGCTGCAGCTACTACTAGCTCAGCTACTATGAGTAGTTTTAGCACATTGAGGCCGTATGACGTCAAGTCAGGACTGATTCAGCAAGCTCAGCTCGCTGCCACGGCTCTAGCACAGCAGCAACAGCTTCTGCACCAGCACGCTGTCGCCCAGGCACAAGTAGCTCAGGCAGCACAGGCTGCTATGGTGGAAACTAAATACCAGATACCAGCGGAACATCGAGCTCTGTATCATAACTCTGATAACTCACAGCCAAAGGTTAGTAGGCTAGTTAAGTAGCTACTGATGGGCTTAATCTCAGTGCAGTCGCTTGAGGGATTGAGTAATAATTAGATCTATTATAAATCTCCAGCCACCCCCACACTCCCATGAGCAGCTCTGTCCGTTGTGGCCATTGATACAGCTCAGCCTATAAAAAGCGCCTTGAATAGTACTTGAAAAATTTCTTTATTCCGCCTTGAAAAAAGCGGCTGCCCTAGCATGTGACTGAGATAAAATAACTTGGGTGATAGATAATTGACTCAGTCAGGTGCTAGCGCTAGTATTTTATGTTTTTTATGAAGTTGATTAGTGATACAGAGTGCCTGCTCTGACTTCCTGTGTTGGCTTGATTTAATTGATTAAGTATTCAGCCATGACCTCAAATAGCGCTACCCTGGGGAATCTGGCCTCATGACACATCAGTGATGGCCATTAAATTCGTACCAGTCAGCCTTTGTCTTATCCTTTGTCCATATTTCTTTTATGATGTATTCTGCTCATTACACCCATTAATGCTCACATTTTTGGAAATATTCTTGTTATTGTAACACATTCAACATGCCACAGGTGTCAGTAATCTAACCTCGTATAATACCTCACTGCTTTCAGCTATCTCCTGGAGAGGCGGACCACCAGCAGATGCCAGCCAGAAATCAGAGTCGTTCTCCCACACCCAACATATCTTCAAACATACCCGGATCTCAACACTCTGCAGCACATCTGAACCCACAGACACAGCCTCCACCACCCGCAGCAGGGCATCACTCTCCCCACCACCACACAGTAACAGCAGACAGGCACACTCCTGTACCAACCCCTCCACAGCAGGCCAACCACACTCTTCAAGCTGCTCCGCCCCTGTCGCCCCCACAGACACCTGTCAGTGTGTGTACGCCTGCCGGATCACCGTCTGCTAATCCAGTGTTTGAGCTTCCCGGTTCAGGAACTCCGACGCCGCCACCTAAACCCTTAACTCCTGTGCAGCATCGAGAAGCAGAGGTCAAGGTCAAACTAGAGATTCCAGAGTTTGACGACAACAGAAACTGTGAGACTGCAGTTAATGGAAGTATTGGTGAGAGGCGAAATTCTAAACAGTCAAAACTAAAACCGGACCCACTGAGTATCAGTAACGATGTAGTAGTAAATCAGTCTGTAACATCGCCGCTAATGACTCGTGGAATTCTTCCCAGTCTGAACACTCCAATGTTTCTGACTAGTCCAATGTTTGGACAAAGGACTCCACTTATACCAGGTATACACTTTTGGGGACCAGGTACATTAAGCCCAGTGGCTACATTGTCACCAAGGTTTGGTAGTGGGCTACACGCTGCTCCAGCATTCCAGTTCCCAGCGTTTGCTGTGTCTCCAGCCACGCTGGCATCTTTCAGCACGTTCCATGACAGCGTGTTCACCAGTGCTGCCGCCTCCGGGTCTTCTAGTAATGGTGACAAAAAATTGTCCTGATTAACATATAAATATTGTTAACTACTGCTCCCATGCGTCGCCACAACCGAATTAAACACAGGGCTTGAATCAGTATATTAGGAGAAGACAAATCTGAAACAATCAGCGTTTTTAGTCTCTTAATCGTTATGTTTATCAGGGTAATGCTTAGAAGGGTTCTTGTTTTCTTTTTCTTAAATAATTCTTTCCATCATTTAATTATGGGATAAGATACTGTATGTTTGATTGACTAAACTGTACTAGTATTTCTCAGGTTGTCTAGTTCATACGGGAGTTCTCTTTGAAGATTTGTTGTTTACGTTTTCAACCCCTGTCTATAACACGCTAGAGTTTTCTTCTTTTTTCCACTATGTGATCGTTCTAAGATTGCTAAGATATATTTTTATATGTTTACTGTATTTTGACCTCAACAAGTTATGATGTCACGATTTGTAATGTATCAATATTGTTTTGTACATGTGTATGGTAATGTTTTTGGCTGTTAAAGTTCTAAATCCAGATTTACTCTGGAAAGTTTTTTGATTAAAATATGTTTTGGTGCTGTTAGTTGTTACAGCATTGTTTAGCTAAGTTAACTCTGTTTCCAGATTGCAAGAAGTTTTTTGTT
>ERZ1740068.631-NODE-631-length-15086-cov-5.180826_pt1 | contig 15086 bp, 27 predicted proteins | sample MGYA00581735_ERZ1740068 | MGnify/ENA primary metagenome ERZ1740068 (study PRJEB43018, sample SAMN04849740) | marine metagenome | isolation source: floating plastic debris | place: Pacific Ocean | collected 2008-08-30 | study: EMG produced TPA metagenomics assembly... | reverse complement strand
GCCGCCGCCGATGCCGCCGAAAAGCAAGCGATATATGACCTTGGCTTTGCGTGCTTGGACGGGCTTTTGGAAATCGGTCAGCAGGCGCAACCTTTTACAAGAGACACACAAGAAGCGGTCAACGCTTATCGCGAGTTGGTGGGCGTCTAATGGACACCATAGACCGCATAACCGACGAACCGCGAGACGCAATGATAGAGCGCATAGCGGCTTGGTGTCAGAACTGGTCATCAGAAGATTGGATGCACCTTTCTGAATTTGCGGCATCTCGCGGCGTTACAATGAAGGCCAACATTCACGGCGACAGCGAAGCGAGGGAACTTGCCTACACCCATGCTGACTATGCCATCAGGCTTCATGGTGAATTTGCCAACCGCTGTGCCCCTGAAACCCAGGAGGTAATGCAGTGACCAATCAGTTTTGGAATGATGACCGCTACTTGATGGCTAGCCAGCTTTGGAAGCAGGGGCTTTCGGCTGGCCGCATTGCCGCAAAGATGGGGTGCACGCGAAACATGGTCATTGGCATGGCAAATCGAAACCGAACCGATTTTCCTAGGCGCGGCAGATACAATGCTTGGACCGCTGCTGAAAAGGCAACCGCGCTTGCCATGTGGCTTGATGGCTTCACCGCGCAAGAAATCGCGGATGCAATTGGTCGCAGCAAGCCAGCCATTTATGGCTTTATGCATGCTAGGCGGGCGCATCAATGACCCTCACAAGCGCGTCAACATCCGCACAACCACTGTATGCAACAATTCAGCTTCTGTTGGCTTCTCCTCCTCCGGGTCAGCAGAACGCGACGGGCGGGCTTCTACGTTGTTCCTCCCCGGCTCAGAAAGCCCCCGGTCGCGGTCATTTTCGGCAGTTAGCGCTTGGGCTTCTGCCGCCCCTTCTTTCGTTTTTGTCAGTAGCAAAGTCTCCATCTCTCAAAGCCTGCTTTCTGTCTCATTGGCATGGACAGAAAAGCATAAAGGACACGCAAGATGGTGCGTATCACGCGCAAGGACGTGCGCAAGTCACGCAAGGAAAAGACGATGAGTAGCGTAGCGGAGGCGCATGATATTGCGCAGCGAGTTTGGGACACAAAGAGAACAGGAAGCGTCAAAGCTTCGGTGACCGCAATTAAGAAGTTTATCGAGAAGCGTTTGAGTGATGAGTACTTGGAAAAGAGGCCATTCACCTACCGGCGCGCCGAGACGATTTGGCAGGGAAGTTTAAAGCGGGTCGATCCCGAAGAATTAGACGCATTGCGTCAAGCAGAAATTGAGGAAGCTTGGAATGAGCATCGAACAATCACCGCCCGCCTGGTTGAGCTTAATGCAATCATTGCCGACGCGGATAAGGCTTATCATCGGCAAGCATTGGCAGAGGAAGGGTAACCGCCTTGTTCAATATGCTGCCTGGATAATGCCTAAGGCAAAGGGGCGCAGTGATGGCTAAGGGATATATTTATTCTGCCCAAGATGCGCTTTTTGGTGAGCCGCAAGTGATTGGGTTTGGTGATGATGTCTTTATGGTGCGCGAAATCGAACGTGATTTAGCAAACGAAATTATCACCCAAAACCACTATTCGCGGAAGTTTTACAGCGCGACACGCATACACCTAGGCGTCATAATCAACGGGGAATTAGTAGGTGTATTGCAGTTTGGTGCAGCGATGAACCCGGCGTCCGGTGGATCGGTTGTCACGGGGACTGATTTCAACGAATACCTTGAGCTAAACCGTATGTGGCTTCATGATAAGGCGGTGCGCAATAGCGAAAGTCAAGCTCTGTCATGTGCCATTAAATACATTCGGCGCGCGCACCCGGCAGTTAAGTGGGTGCAGTCATTCAGCGATGAACGTTGCGGCCTCTTTGGTACGGTCTATCAGGCGTGCGGTTTTTCGTATCATGGCGAACATGAAGCTACGTTTTGGGAGTTTGAAGGCGAAATATATCACAACTCGATAATGACGTGCATAAACGGCCCACGTGCCAATAGCATTAAAGCTAAGAGGCTACGTGAAAATGCTTCTTTGGCGAAGCCGTTAAAGTTACGTCAGTTCCGGTACTTGAAATTTATGAAGCCGCGTTTTGCTAAGCAATGCAATTATCCGTCGCTTCCATATCCAAAACCAGACTATGCGACCTGTCCAGTGGACGAGCCGACACCCGTTGGTGTGAGCGCGGCGCAACCCCGCGAGGTCGCTCCAATTTCAAGTGAGGCCGCCTAATGCCCACTGATGAGCATTCAATCCAAAAGGCCATCATAACCTATCTGCGCACGCAGCTTAAGGGCAGAGCGCTTGTGTTCCACCCTATGAATAACCCGCGCAATGCTATCCAGGGCAGGCGCATGAAGGGGCAAGGAATGATGGCTGGCGTCGCGGATATTTGCATCGTCACCAAAGGCTCGGTTGCCGCATTTATGGAAGTCAAAAAAGAGCGTGGGAAGCTTTCAAAGGTTCAGCAGTCGTTCCGCGATGATTGTGAGGCTTTAGACATCGATTACGCCGTGGTGCGTTCGGTTGATGATGCGAGAGAAACATTAGAGGATTGGGGCCTGATATGACCCTCAACGACCCCGTTGCATGGCTCTTTTACTTCCTCGCAATTGGCTTTCTAGGCCACATCATACTTGGGGGAATGAAATGATATACGCACTTAGCTTGTCAGCATATCTATACATTGTCGGAATGGTGCCAATCACGTTGATGATTGCTGGCGACAACAACAAGCAACTTGATGAATTTGGCTTAGATGAATGGTCGGATGTGGTGTTCTGGCCCATCCTCATGCCCATAACCCTCATTGCAGCATGGTGGAATGAATGAGAGAGGCAGCGGCATTTGCGTTTATGATGCTGGTTCTGCTTGGCATCGTCATCGTCATTCATCCGCGTGAGACGGGTGCCTGGTTTCACGATTTCAATGAAGGGTTTCAAACAGGTATGGGCATAGCGCAAAAGGCCTCCGAATGAGCCGCGCGGACATCATACAAGCCCTTCAATCTGAATGCTCCATGTCTGATGAAACGGCATTAGACATCATAGAGCATAGGCAGAAGGTTGTGAAGGTGCCTCTGACTGTTCGCAGTGCAAGAGCAATCTCGAAGCAGCTAGCAATGGTGCCAGATGTTGAGGCGGCTGTGGATTTATGGCTGGTTAAAGGCTGGCGGGGATTTGAGGCTGAATGGATTACGCAGCCCAAAAAGTATCAAGAGCAAAACAATCCAACACCAAAGAACGTGGGCGGAGCGCCAGGGGCATTTGAGCCGCTACCACCGCGCAAAGAGCCAACAGCGGCAGAGAAGGCCCGCGTTCAGGCATTGGTCAACAAAGTGACCGGGAAGCTTCGCGCATGAACATGCAGCATTATGAGTTTCGACACATGCAGCCGCACGATCGGCGCGTGGTAGGCCTCAACCCAAAGTTTGTCAAACGAGCACGAGCAAATAATGAACGGCGCGCTGCAATGCGGCAGCCTGCCAAGAAACTATTTCAGCACAATGAGCACGTGAAGGCTTGGTGTAGATACAAGATCATTGCTGACACTGTGCAAGAAATTGAGGAAAAAGAACGGCTGATAGCGGCGGCTATTGAGGCAAGGCAGTCAGAAGAAGCAAAAGTTGGTCAGCGTATTGAGCGCATCAAGGAAGCATTTTGGGCAGTTTGCCCGATTGCAAGGGCGGAGATTATGGGACGCGGACAAAGTGCAGAAATAGCGCGCTGGCGCCAAGCGCTCATTCATTGCCTACTTGAAAATACGGGCGCGTCGTTGCCGAGAGTGGGCCGATCATTGAACCGTGATCATACTACTTGCATTCATGCTCGCCGCCGCGTTGAGGAAGCGATTGCAGAAGGCAACTATTTCACGCGCGATTTACGCACAGGACATACGGTGTTTGTCAGGCGGAAGGCTACATGAGCAACAAGCGCAAAAAGCAAATCCGCCGTAAGAAGAAGCTACGCCATGTCGCAATGCCAGCTAACAGCAACAAGGCCAAGGCGCGGGTTATGACAGATGAGGAAGCGCAAGAACATCGCCGTGCACACCAAGAGACAGTAGAAACTCGTATGCGTCTCTATGGCGTGTCAGAAGGCGTAGCAAGGGGTGCAGAGGTCGGGCATAGCCTGGGCCGTCTATTGCTCAACCAAGTCACGACACAAGGCATGTCACGTGAAACAATGTCTGACTATCTGTCAGCGGGCGCACACTTCGCCCACGTTGTTACACAGTACGAGCAAGACGTGTTGGATATGAAAAAATCCACACCATCGGCCATGAACATGAACGCGGTTGGTGGCCGGTCATGCCGTGAGATAGACGCAGACCATATCCAAGCCATCACAAATCAATGGATGGCGATACACGGCTGCTTATTGTTTGAGAAAGGCAGGGGCATATACCACGCATTGAAAACATGCTGTGTTGAGGATGAAGATACGTTTTTCTGGCCTGATAGGCAGGTAAAAGACCTGTTAAAAGGTTTGGAATTGATTTCAGGCATGTTGACAATGGGCCGCAAATCAGGCACGCATGCGGGCGCAAGGCGAATTGCGTCTTGAATTTGCATTTGTGATCACAGCGGCTTTGTAAGCCCCAAGTCGGCCTCTGCTTAGCATGCCCTTGGGGTACAGCAATAACGAGGTATCCCGGTCATCGGGTATGGGTAGGCGGCGCTTGTTGGGTCTGCACCTGACAGGCGAAACGCAAAGATGGCTATCGATGTGTCCCACCTACCCCTTCACAGCCCTTAACACACGGGCAGGGTTAAACACATTATTCTTAGCGGTAAACACATCAACAAGCGGTTGAGGCAATCCACCAAGCGCATGCAGATCGGAACACAGGGTCGCAATCTCGCGGCGCTTTTCATTGATTTCAGCGGCCTTTGTTTTCGCTAAAGCTTCTTCTGCCTCTGCAATATAGGCGCGTATTTCATCCGGTGACTTACCTTCAAAAGGGTTTGACATCATTGTTCCTCGCATATCCCAAGCGAGGCGTTAAACAGCAACATAAAGAGGCGGTCAAGCCGATGAAGCAGCCATGGTGCGATTGGATCAACAGGACAGAAGAATTGGTTGATTTTGCCGACAGATATGAGTGCCAATCGCAAAACATCGTTCACCGCCACTGCCGCATAGCAACAGTAACCCCAAAGGCCCCTAATCCGATTTTCATTGATCGAGTAAGGCAGCCCAATGCGGCGGAACTGGCTTGGGCAAAGCAAGCGGCGGCTGAAAAGGGCCTAATCGCGCAAACACTAACCCTTAAAGAGGGGCATGGTGGGTGAGCGCAGCCAAGTAAGGCAATGGCGGTCAACCGCAAGATGGCAAAAGCTTCGTTGGTCAATCCTTGTAAGGGATATGTTCCAGTGCCAGTCCTGCAAGCGGATAGAGCAAGACACAAGCAAGCTTCACGCACATCACATTAAGGAAGCTGAGAAACACCCTGAATTGTTCTGGGATGAGGACAACCTAGAAACACAATGCGAACACTGTCACAACAGCGACAAGCAGCGGCAGGAACGCGGCAAGCAACTACCTTGGCAAGTGGATGAAGATGGATGGCCAATAGCACGTTAACGATAAAAACAAAGCCAACAGCGTTTATGTCTTGGCTGGTCAAGCATTGGTATGTTGGAGTTTTAGTCGCCCCATTCTTCGGCATTCTGCCTACGCGCTGGTTTGTTAAGGCACCGACCCCAAGCAATGGGTAGGGGGTAGGGCGATCTCTACGGCGTTCATAAGCTAGACCGGCGGTGTAAAGTTTTTTTTATAAACGCCACCTAAAAAGTTTACTCGCGTAAAATTTGGAAAAGAAGATGGCAAAACGAGGCAGGGCATCGGCAGCGGATTTGCAAGTGCTGCCTAGTGCCCAAATCGAAACCGTTGAACGGCCTGATGCGCCGTATGATTTAACGGATGAGCAAACGGCGGAATGGTGGGCGGTAGTCAACCGCTTGCCTGCCGATTGGTTTCCTCGTGAGACGCACGGCTTGTTGGCGCAGTATTGCCGCCATGTGGTCACGGCGCGGCGTGTCGCTGAAATGATTGAGGCGGCCCAAGCGGACAAAGAAACGTCACTCGACGACCTAGACAAGCTTTATAAGATGCAGGAGCGCGAAGGGCGCGCGTTGTCATCGTTGGCAACCCGCATGCGGATTTCGCAGCAAGCTACATTTGACAAAGAACGCAAGAAGCCGAAGCAAGCGGCAAACAAGCTCCTTAACGGCTTCAAGAGCTGAAACGCGCGCTGAGCGCAACATTCGGTGGATTGAAACGTTTTGTCGGGTGCCAAGCGGGAGGCTTGTTGGTCAGCCCGTAAAGCTTAGGCCGTGGCAGTGCGCAGAACTGCGCAAGATATACGACAACGAGCATGGCACACGCCGTGCACTTGTCAGCTTCGGAAGGAAGAACGGCAAGACAGCCTTGGCGGCGTTTCTCCTGCTCTTGCATTTGTGTGGGCCGGAGGCTGTAGCAAACTCGGAGCTATATAGCGCCGCGCAATCGCGTGAACAGGCGTCAATCCTTTTTAGGCTGGCGGCAAAGACTGTGCGGTTATCGCCTGATTTGGCTGAGGCTGTAGCGATCCGCGACACCGCAAAGGAATTAGCCTGCGGTGATTTTGGGACGCTTTACCGCGCGTTGTCTGCAGAGGCGTCAACATCATTCGGGCTAAGCCCGGTGTTTATCGTACATGATGAATTGGGGCAGGTACGTGGTCCACGTTCTGAACTTTATGAGGCGCTTGAAACAGCAACGGGCGCACAGGATAGCCCGCTATCCATCGTCATCAGCACCCAGGCGCCAAACCCGACTGATTTGCTATCGGTGCTTATTGACGATGCAAAAGGCGGTCACGATCCGCGTGTAGTCCTTAGCCTTTATACGGCGCCGGAGGGTGATGACCCCTTTGAAGTGGAAACCATCAAGAAAGCAAACCCAGCTTTTGGTGATTTCCAAAACGCTGATGAAGTGTTGGCGATGGCTGAAGATGCAAGGCGGATGCCTAGCCGCGAGGCTGAGTATCGCAACTTGATCCTAAACCAGCGTGTTGAGGTTTTTGCCCCGTTCGTAAGCCGAAACGTGTGGCAGGCATGCGGTGGCAAGGTTGCTGAGTTTGATGGGCTGCCGGTTTTCGGTGGACTTGATCTTTCTTCGGTCAATGACTTGACCGCAAAGGTTTATGAGGCGCCATTAGATGGAAAATGGCATGTCAGGCCGATATTCTGGCTTCCCGGCGAAGGGTTGGCCGAAAAAGCGCGAAATGACCGTCAGCCCTACGATCAATGGGCAAAAGAGGGTCATTTACGCACAACACCGGGCAGAACGATCAATTATGAGTTCGTCGCCGCGTCACTTTATGCCGATTGCGAGGCAATGGACGTGCAGGCAATCGCTTTTGACCGGTGGAATTTTAAGCATTTGCGCCCTTGGCTGATCAAGGCGGGCTTTTCAGAAAATCAGGTTGAAGGTGATGGCGCGCTGTTTCAATCGTTTGGGCAGGGCTTTCAAAGCATGTCGCCCGCGCTTCGGGACTTGGAGAGCGATTTATTGGAGGGGCGCATTGTTCACGGCGGGCATCCTGTCTTGGAAATGTGCGCCAAAAACGCGGTCGTAACGAGCGACCCAGCGGGCAACCGAAAATTAGACAAGTCAAAAGCGACTGGCCGCATTGATGGCATGGTTGCCTTGGCAATGGCCCACGCAATGGGCGCGACATACGAACAAAGCGACATGGGCCTTACGCCTTGGGACGCTGATCCAGAATATAGATTGGTGGTGTGATGGCGGATGTTTTAGAAGCGCGGAGGCAGGCGGCGGCAGCCGAACTACGCGGCGAAGTGCCTGCTGGCAGTGTGCCTGTCAGCGCTTCCAACTTTCTCGAAATCATCACTGGCATGGCTGGAGGTTCGTCAGCTACGGGCATCAAGGTCACGACCGATAATGCTTTAGGTGTTCCGGCGGTTTGGGCGGCGGTCAACTTCCTTTCAGGGACTTTGGCTGGTCTACCGTTGCTGGTCTACCGCAAGGAAGGTGACGCGAGAAAACGAGTTACAACGGGCATAGCAACCGTTCTACACGACGCCATCAACGATGAGATGTCATCCTTTGAGTGGCGAAAGCATATGTTTGAAAACGTGTTCACCGGGGGGCGGTCGTTCACGTTCATTGAACGAAACGCACAACGCAAAGTAATTAATTTATGGCCACTAGACCCTGCCGGCACATCGGTCAAAATCAACGGATGGCAAAAGACATATTCCTACAAAGACAGCGGCGGAACCAAGCAATATTCTGCTGATGAGATCATCGACATTCCGTTTATGTTGAGGGCCGACCGCGTAACGCACCGTGGCCCTATTCAGGCGAACAGGGATGCAATCGGTCTAGCCATCGCAGCTACTGTCTTTGGCTCCAAGTTCTTTCAAAATGGCGGCGTTCCACCCTTTGCTGTGACGGGCAATTTCCAAACCGGCAAATCAATGCAACGCGCTGCCGAGGATTTGGCGGATGCGACCCGCCAAGCAGCTAAGGAAGAACGGCAAGCACTCGTGCTACCTGCTGGCTTAGAAATTAAACCGCTTGGCGCAGACGCTTCAGAGTCGCAGCTTGTCGAATTGAAGCGCTTTTGTATTGAGGAGATCGCACGAATTTATTCGTTACCGCCAGTGTTTCTGCAAGACCTGACGCATGGCACGTTCTCTAACACCGAACAGCAAGATTTGCACTTTGTGAAGCACACTTTGAAGCGGTGGGTTGAGCAAGTTGAACAGGAATTGAACCTCAAACTATTTGGACGCTCAAACACGCGCCAATTTGTTGAGTTCAACGTTGATGGCCTGCTTCGCGGGGACTTCAAAACCCGTATGGACGGTTACGCGCAAGGCATTCAGAACGCAATCCTGACGCCCAATGAAGTGCGGCGCCGTGAAAACCTGCCAGACGCCGACAATGGCGATGAACTGCTAATTCAAGGCGCCACGGTGCCGATTGGAAATCAAATGACCTTACCGCTCAACGAACCGCAAGGAGACAATGATGGAGCGTGAAATTCGCGGTGGTATCCCCGCAGAAATCCGCGCCGATGACGAGGGCGGTATTAAAGTAAGCGGTTACGCCGCTGTCTTTGATGAGGAAACGGATATTGGCGGCATGTTCCGCGAGAAGATTGCTGCAGGCGCCTTTTCCGAAGCCATTGGCCGCGATGATGTAGTATTTCTAATCAACCATGATGGCCTGCCGCTCGCGCGCACCCGATCCGGCACATTGGCCCTCAAAGAGGATGACAAGGGCCTTCACATTGAAACCATGCTTGATGCGGATGACCCAGATGTGAAGTCTATCGTCGGCAAGATGCAGCGTGGTGATCTGGATAAGATGTCATTTGCATTTTGGCCCCACAAGCAGGAATGGGACGACACCCAAGACCCACCTTTGCGGACGATCACGCAAGCATCTCTTTACGATGTCTCAATTGTCACCACACCTCAATACAATGGCACAGACATTGGCCTGCGCAGCTTGGAAAAGCATCGCAAGACAAAGAATTTCAATGCGGCGGCAAAACGCCTTCGCATGAAAACTGACCTGGCTAAGCGCACCGCTTAAACCAGAGTACGGCACACCGCCTAATTCTCAAAAAACTAAGCAATGAAAGGAACTTAGCATGTCTGCTGAGATCAAAGAACTGCGCGAGAAAATGGCGAATATTGCCACAGAAGCGCGAACCAAATTTGACGAAATCAAGGACGACACACCCGAAGAACGTGCGTCAGAGATTGAGCGCGAATTTGATGCTATGATGGCTGACCACGACAAGCTTGCTGGTAAGGTTGAGCGCCTTGAAAAGCTGGCTAAAGCACAGGCTGTAATCAATGACGCTGACCCACGCCGCCCTGAGGGCAATGGTGAAGGCCGTGGCGTTGATGAGGGTGCAGCGCCTACCTACCGCGAGGCATTCCATGCGCATCTGCGTTCAATGGTGCCGAACGCTGAGCCACTTTCGGCTGAATACCGTTCAGTTTTGCAGGCTGGTTATCAGACGGTAGAAAAGCGTGCGCAGACATCAGGCACGGATAGTGCGGGTGGTTTTACCGTACCCGAAGAACTGGCCAACATCCTCATCAAGTCAATGTTGGCTTGGGGCCCGATGTATGACCCAGGCGTAACGCAGGAGCTCGTGACATCTGGCGGCGGTAAGATCACAATGCCGACTGTCAATGACACCGCCGTGACTGCTGGCGCACACACAGAAGGCGCAACGCTGACCGATGACGGCGGCAAAGACGTGACCTTTGGCCAGAAAGAATTGGACGCATTTGCGTTTGATACTGAATGGGTGCGTGTATCCAAAGAGCTTGCCGACGACAGCATTTTTGCAATGGAAACGCTGCTCGGTGAACTGCTTGGCGAACGCCTTGGCCGCATCGCCAACCTGCAACTGACCACAGGCTCCGGTTCATCGGCACCTAACGGCATTGCAACGGCGGCAACTACGGGTGCCACGGCTGCGGCTGTTGCTGCGGTTACCGGCGATGAACTGATTGACCTTGTTCACTCGGTTGACCCTGCTTACCGCACCGCACCGCGTGTTGGCTTTATGATGAACGACAGCACATTGTCGGCCATCCGCAAGCTGAAAGACGGCGACGGCAATTATCTGTGGCAGATGGGTAACGTCCAAGCTGGCGTGCCTCAATCACTGCTTGGCTACAACATCAGCATCAACCAAGCGATGGCAAGCCTTGCAACCGGCAACAAAACAATCCTGTTCGGTGACATGGGCAAATACTACGTCCGCAAGGTTGGCCAGCCGCTGATTGGCGCCATTCAAGATAAGGACTTTTGGCCCGGCTTTGGTGTTGCTGGTTACATCCGTTTTGACGGTGAACTTGCTGACGCCGCAGCCGTCAAGGCGCTGGTCCAAGCCTAATCTTTTTAGATCGGTTTATCGGCGGGCAGGGCAACTTGCCCGCTTATTAAACTGATGGAGAACACCCCATGAAAGTGAAACTTTTGACTTCGCGCGCTGGCGTGGATTTCTCGCAAAATGCCGGTGACGTGATTGACGTTTCAGAGGCAGAAGGCAAGCGCATGATTGAAGCGGGGCAGGCTGCACCGATTGCCAATGTCGTTTCGCCTGAGAAAGCCATTCGTCGCGGTCGCCCTGCAAAGAAGGCTGAGTGACGAACGTGGATTTCACGCTTACGCGCACAACAGCGCCCGCTTCTGCGCTGATTAGCACAGCAGATGCAAAGGCGCATTGCCGCGTTGACCATGACGATGACGATACGTTCATTGATGGACTTGTTAGCGCGGCTCAGCGTGTTTTGGATGGCCCACAAGGGATGGTGGGTAAAGCGCTTGTCACTCAGTCCTGGACGCTTACACGCGAACGGTTGATGGGCAGAGATAGGCTTCAAATTCCTGTCATGCCTTTTGGTTCAGTAACAACGCTTCGATATTACGACGCGGACAATGTTGAGCAGACGGCGAATGTAGCTAATGACTACACCGTATTTGGCAATGAGGATTACGGCTACATTGAACCGGTCACCGCATGGCCTGCCATGTACGACCGCCCCGACGCTTTAGAGTTGGTTTTCGTGGCGGGCTATGGTGGCCTTTCCGCCGTCCCTGCGAACATCATTCACGCCGCTAAAATGATGGTCGGCCATTGGTACGAAAACCGCGAGGCCGTGGTTGATTATTCGGTGAACAATGTGCCGATAGCGGTTCATGATCTAGTAAACATTGACCGCATTGGGTGGGTGAAGGGCTAATGCCACGCGGTGCAGGCCAACTTGATCGGCGCATAACAATTCAGCGCTACACGTCTACGCAGGACAGTTTTGGCGGTGATGTTCAAACCTGGACGAATTTGACGACCATTTCAGCGGCGCGCATGGACGTAAACGACAGCGAGCGCCTAGCGGCTGAGCAAGTCAATTCGTCGCTGATGTCTCGTTTTAAGGTGCGGTCTAGCATCACAACGCGCAGCATCACGCCAAGCGACCGCATTAGCTACGATGGCGGCATTTGGGACATTCACGGTATCAAGGAAACGAAAGAGGGTCGCAAGCGGTTTCTCGAAATCACCGCCGCCGCTCAATCTGATTGAGTAGATGCTGGCGTCTGGGCTGCCACTGACCAAGCCAGCGCCGCAACCCACCCTAAAAGGGTCCATCCCAAAAGCAGGTTGATTACAAAAATCGGCATTGCATTACGATGCCCTCGCATGAAGGCAACAAAAGTCGGCACCAAGTAAATCGTGCCTAATATCGCAATGTATTCCAATGCCATTATCCTTTCCGAGGCAGTTGTATGGCGATAACAGTTAAGGTTCAAGGGCTGCGTGATCTAGAAAAAGCGCTAGAAGGCATTGAAAAGCACACGACCCGCAAAGCACTAGCCCGTCGCGTTCTGAAAAAAGCAGGTCAACCGCTTGCTGACAGCATGAATGCGATGGCGCCGGTCGGCCAAGGCGACTTGAACACGTCTTATGCCGTCTCGACCAAGCTGAACAAGTCACAACGGCGCGCAACAAGGCGCAAAAAGAAAGACGATGTGATGATGTACGTGGGCACAAACGACCCTGCGGGCATCCAACAAGAATTTGGCAACGTCAACCACGGCCCCCAACCGCATGTGCGTCCCGCATGGGACAGCGGCAAGCGGCAAGCCCTAGAGGATATCAAAGACGGGCTAGGCACTGAAATAATCAAAACCGCCAAACGCGAAGCGGCCAAAAAAGCCAAGGCATAGCACATGGAAGAAGCACTTAGGTCGCTTCTGGTTGGTGACGCAACGCTCACTGGCCAGGTCGGCACACGTATATCATGGGGCCGCCGATCCCAGGCAACAAGCGAATTGCCCGCCGTGGTTTTGGATAGGGTTAGCGCTCCGCGTGATTATCACATGGGCGGCGCATCTGGCTTGGTTGAAGCGCGTGTTCAGGTTGATTGCTTCGGCCTGACGTATGGCGCTGCAAAGAATGCCGCACGCGCGGTTATGGCGGTCATCAATGGATATTCCGGCACGGTTTCGGGGACGGTGTTTCAACGCATCTCCATCGAGAGCGAACGGGATTATGACGAACAGGAAAGCAACGCGGGTCGTTACCTGTTCGTGACTTCAATCGACCTGCTCATTTGGCACACAGAATAGGAGCCGATAAATGGCTGTTAACACTTCTATTGGTCACGGCTCTACGTTTGCACGTGGCAACGCGGATGGCCCGCCTGAGACGTATACCGACATTGGCGAAGTCATTTCGATTTCCGGCCCTTCGCTGTCGCGCGATGTGGTGGACGCAACGCACATGGGGTCAACTGAAAAATGGCGCGAGTTCATTGCTGGTTTGAAAGACGGCGGCGAAGTCACGATTGAATGCAACTTTGACCCTGACGGCACCGATGTCACCAACTGGCTTTCTGATATCAACACCGATAGCGAACGCACCTATGAAATAACGTTCCCGGATACGACCGCATGGTTGTTTGAGGGCATTATGACGGCACTCGAGGTCAGCGACCCGCTTGATGACAAGATGACTGCCACGGCGACCTACAAGGTCACCGGCAAGCCAACATTCATTTCATAAGGTGAAGCATGGGAAACCGTGAAACAGGCGAAGTGTCCTTTGAAGCTAATGGCCAGACATGGACGCTTCGCTATGGCGCCAATGAAATGTGCCGCATTGAAGATCACTTTGACGACAGCATTGTCAGCATTGCCAACAAGCTTCAAGACGAGGGCGGCGTTAAGTTAACAACGCTGCGACAGATTTTTGCGTTTGGCTTGGACAAGGATTTGAACATGGGTGATGTTGGCCGCCTTATGGACGAAATCGGCATTATGAAAGCTGGTGAGTTGATCGGTCAAGCCTTCAAGCTTGCGTTCCCCGACGCGGGCGATGGTGAGCCGGGAAAGAGCAAGGCGACGGCAAGCTAAATTGGCCGTCGCTTCAAAAGCAATGGGCGCGCTGCGGGCGCGACCCTGAACAATTCTGGCGTCTGACACTTCGGCAAATTGTTCTGGTCTTTGATGGCCATAATGAGCGCAACGAGGATGCACAGGCGCTAGCATACTACCAAGCCTACATGTCTGGGCTGTTCTCGCAGCCCTACGGCAAGAAGAAGTTTCCGGCATACGACAAGCACGCACCTTGGAAAAAGGTGCGCAAGCCCACCAAACCGCAAAGCTGGCAGCAACAAAAGAAGCTGGCACAAGCGCTCAACGCTGCCTTCGGCGGCACATTTTCTGACAAGGTTCATTAATGGCACAAGCAGTCATCGGCGCGCTTCGGGTCAATCTTGACCTGAATAGTGCGAAATTCTCTAAAGGCTTAAAGCAGAGCCAGTCACGGCTTGCATCGTTCGGCAAAATGGCTGCCAAGGGCATGCTTGCTGCTGGTGCTGCGGCAGCCACAGCGGCGGCGGGTGTTGGGCTGGCCGTTCGCGGCATCCTTAAAGACGCCGACCAGATGGCAAAGGTGTCACGCCAGATTGGCGTGCCAATTGATGAACTATCACGCCTGCGCCATGCCGCTGATTTGTCAGGCGTGTCATTTGAGAATTTGCAAACAGGCATGCGCCGCCTGTCAAAGAATATGCACGATGCGGCAAACGGCATTGGTATAGGCCGTGATGCTTTTCAGCGCCTTGGCATATCGGTGCAAAATGCTGATGGCTCGCTAAAATCATCGACCGAAGTTATGGCCGAGCTATCCGACGCCTTTCAACGCATGCCAGATGGGGCGCAAAAAACTGCGCTGGCTATGGATTTGATGGGCCGCTCCGGCGCGTCGATGATACCGATGTTGAACGGTGGCGCGGATGGCTTGCGCGCCATGATGCAAGAAGCTGACGCGCTTGGTATCGTGTTTGATGAACAAACGGGTCAGGCCGCCGAGCAGTTTAACGATAATCTTGACCGCCTTGGCAAAGTCTTTAGTTCAATTGCGATGCAGATTGCAGCGGACTTAGCGCCGCAATTGGCGTCGTTTACCGATTGGCTTGTAAAAGTTGGCCCAACGATACGCTCGGTGGCTAATTCCATTTCAGATGGTTTTACCTTTATGGTTCAGGTGGCTAT
>ERZ1740068.630-NODE-630-length-15100-cov-9.433367_pt1 | contig 15100 bp, 14 predicted proteins | sample MGYA00581735_ERZ1740068 | MGnify/ENA primary metagenome ERZ1740068 (study PRJEB43018, sample SAMN04849740) | marine metagenome | isolation source: floating plastic debris | place: Pacific Ocean | collected 2008-08-30 | study: EMG produced TPA metagenomics assembly... | reverse complement strand
TGCGAGGGGCCAAGCCCCTCGCAGCGCTCGGAGCTTGCGCTACGCGCCGAGCACAAGATAAGAGATTTTATATTTACACTTTAAAGAAATTAAGAAGAATTAAAAGAAAGAAAAATGGTGGCGACGCGCGAAGCGCGGCACCCCCCCAATGTAAACTCCCGCGCGGCGCGGGGGGGGATCGAAGATCGGGGCCCCCCCCGCGCTTCGCGCGTCGCTGGGTGGTCGGTGTGTTATACACGCCAACCACCATCGACCGACGGGCAAGGGAAGGGGGGGCCGGCCGATCGAAGATCGGCGGCAACACAAGGCCCCAAGGGAATTCATGGCCAGGCCCAAAGCGCCGGCCCCCTTTCAGGGGCATCAAGGTTAAGAGATGATGATAAAGTATACAAAATTCCTGCTTTATGCACAAAAGGGAGCCAATATACAAGAATTTGAGGAGCCCCAAGGGTATAAAATAAAAAAAGGATGTAAAACTTCGATAGATATGGTCCTGTTCAAAGACCCACATGATCCAAAGTCCCCTTCGGCCAAAACGACAACAAATATAACAGGAATATGTATAAAAACAAAGAATAAAGGTTGAGATTCATCATTTGTTATTAAACAGGTTCTAGGCAATTTCGTCGCAACTCGCAGAGTCCCTCTGCATTCTCCTTTTATTTGCAGAGGCACTCTGCATCCGTCGGCCGCTGCTGCGCAGCGGCCCTTGGCCGCTGCGCGACCCTTCCACTTTAAGCTGCGGTGGTTGGCTCAATGTAGTTGAGCCAACCCACGCGCATGCAAGACAGATAAATATAAGGGGTCCGTAAGGACCAAAGTAAGAAATCTTTATAATGTAAATGATGGATGTCTACGTATTGAATATAAGGACGTTTTAAAAATCGAAAAGTCGCGGTAAGCTACGAAGCAGCTACCCGCGAATATCCAAAGGGAAAACCTGCAGCATTGGCTGCGGCTTTACGCAAAAAAATAGGCGTATAGATAGAAACAAAGGGAACTGAAACATCTTAGTACCTTTAAGGAATAGAAATCAACCGAGATTCCGTTAGTAGTGGCGAGCGAACGCGGATATGCAAGAGCAAAGATCAAATGCATTTGAAAAATGCAGCCAAAGAAGGTTAAAGCCCTGTAGATTTTTCTTGCAATGACTTATTGGCAGTAGAACGGGGTATGCTTTCCCTGTTTGAATATAGAGGACCCACCCTCAAAGTCTCAATACTTTTCAATGACGGATAGTGCACAAGTACCGTGAGGGAATGATGAAAAGAACCCAAAACTGGGAGTGAAAAAGATCCTGAAATCATTTATATACGTGCAGTGGACGCTAAACGCTACCACGTACCTTTTGCATAAGTGCGACAAGAAGCTGTTATGTGTAATGTGGTGAGATTCCACTAGACCTAAACTACGGTCTAATCCTACCCAAACGGGCGAGGGGGTAACCGCTCGTTCGAAGCTTTGGAGACAATGTAACCAACCCTACTGTATATAGGGCACGGTGCTAGGATAACTAATACCCATGGATAACGTACAGTGAACGATCTATCACGCCTCGTAAAAGGTGTCTGAGGAGTTACAGCTTGCAAACTCAGAAAGGAGCCGAAATTTTCTCTTTATGCTGGAAAATTTGTAGTTTCATAAAGCTCCCGGGGTAAAGATCGATGAAGACAACCGTCTTCTCCATGCCTAAAGAACATGGACCTAAAGGTATATAATAACCGTACACATAGCGGAACTTGGTAAACCCCTACTACCCCTCAGTTTCGTAAACAAGGAAGTGAGCCTGCAAAGGATCATACAGTAGCACGGGCAGAAGATGCGCTAAGAAAGCAAAGGCCTTGAAAAAAGGCACTCCGATACGGATAGCAGACTTTAGCGCACTAAATTGCAAGAATACCCGAATAGATCTAGAGACAGCATGGAATGAATCAAACATGTAGTATATTGGAAAATACGTCTTTATGATGATCTACAAGAATGAAAAATGAAATTGTGACACCAAATAAACTGAAAAAAAGCGTACGCGCAACTTAAAGAGCTACAAAGCGCGGCCATAACGGAACACAGAAATGGGAACCGCAAAGGCAGGCTCAAGCTCCAGAATCAAATCGTGAATAGCTTCGCGGCGCGAGCCCTGGCAGTAAGAAAGGTAACCAGCAACCAAGGAGCCAAAACTCCAGGACTTGATGGTAAACAGTGAAATACGCCAAACAAACGCCTCGAAGCCATAGAGGAACTAAAATGATATATAGAGAACCCAAACCAATACAAAGCAACGCCGGTGAAGAGAATCTATATACCAAAAGCGTCTGGCACCGAGATGAGACCTCTAGGGATCCCAACAATGGTAGACAGAGCGATGCAGGCATTGTACACAGGTACATTCGCAATAGACCCCATAGTGGAAGAAACCTCGGACCCAAGATCCTACGGGTTCAGGAAGTACAAATCCTGCCAAGACGCAATAACCGAAATGCGGCCCGAAGGGCCGCAATGGACAAACCAAATTCCCCGAAGTTTTTCTCCTCCTTCCTTCTTTCCTTCCTTCCTTCCTTCCTTCTAATTGACGCAGACGTCAAAAAATGCTTCGACAACATAAACCACGAGTTCTTAATAAACAACACGCCGACCAGCGATAAAGAAATGCGGCCCGAGGGCCGCAATCCGGAGTGATGGACGAAATTGGACAGATCGCCAAAACGGAAGTTGGGTCCGCGCTACGCGCGGGCCCAATCTCCCCGCTACTGTGCAATGTAGCGCTGAACGGACTGGAGCAGACCGCGAGAAGAAGCTCAGCGAAAACCCTAGCAGCACAGAAAAAGATGAAGGTGCAAACCATACGATACGCGGATGACTTCATAATCGTCGGAGAGACGGAAGAAATGCTGAAAAACTCCGTCCAACCACAAGTCTCAAGATTCCTGGAAGAAAGAGGACTGGAACTCCACCCAACAAAGACTAAGATCGAGAAGATAACAAACGGTATAGACTTTGTAGGATACCACATAAAAAAACACCCATATAAACACAAGCTAAACAGCAGCAAAGGCGAGAACCAACAACCTCAAGTGCTAATAATTAAACCGTCCAAGGAAAATATCAAGAAGGTGAAGAAGAAAATAAAGGCCCAAATGATAACACAAAAACCGATGGAAGGTATAATAAGGGACGTAAACCCAATACTCAGAGGCTGAAGCGAATACTACAGAAACTCGTATCACTCAGGGAAAGCGTTCCAAAGCATAGGACGATATATTCCGGAACACCTGAAACTGAGCGAGAAGGAAACATAGGAAACGCAAAGCGGACTGGATACACAATATGTCAAAAGAATAGGAACAAGAAAGTGAAGGTACAAAGCATCCGAAAAAGAAGTCCTATTCGACATTAGCACGGTAAAAACTATCCAAATGAGACCACTGAAACAAAATATGAACCCCTACACGGAGGAAGAATACTACAAGAACAGACAGAAAACAAACAGCCGGAACAGGAAACAAGGAGGATTTCGAGAAGCAATCTATGAAAAACACAAAGGACGGTGCCCACACTGTGGGGAAAGCCTATACGGCGAGGAGAAGGTAGAACTTCACCACATCAAACCCCAGAAAGAAGGAGGCAAATGAACCATGGAGAACATAGAACCATTACACCAAACATGCCACCAAGCCAGAACACACGGGCAAATAGCAATTTAGAAGAGCCGTATGAAGGGAAACTTTCACGTACGGTTCTGTGGGGGGGAAAACTTGAGAGAGTCTACCTATCCCGATTGGGTCAGCGAGTATTTGTATTTAGCATGCTTAATTCGTTTCATATAGGCTCAGTTAATCCGGGCGTTGTTTGTCTAATAATCAACGCAAAGTTAGATACATATTACCCGAAACCGAGTGATCTAGCTATGGGCAGGTTGAATTTGCTGTAAAAGGCATTGGAGGACCGAACCCACGTATGTTGCAAAATACGGGGATGACCTGTGGCTAGGGGTTATTTTTGGCAGTAGCCCCAGAGACCCGCGAGGGTTGTCAAGAAAAAACTAACTCATAACGGTGAAACCTGCATTTGCCTGCCATCCAAAAGGCAAACATGGCAATACCGTGGGAAGCTTGAAAATGCACAAGAAACCAAATATATACATTTTCATAGCCCCGTAACGACTGATTCGTAAGAAGAGGGTTAAACTACACTGTGAGGTAGAAAGCCAAAACGTTAGCTCTCATTGGTTTCTCTTGTTGTCTGGGTGCGTGCGCGCACGCGCGCACGCACACAAAAGCTAATTTAAACAACCAATTATTGCGAGAGGACTCTCGAGTCCTTACTATATAACAGGGTTTGCCGAAGCAGACGGATGTTTTAGTATTTCAATGTACAAAGATTCCAAATTAAAAACTGGTATACGAATAATACCTATATTTACAATAACACAAGATCTTGGGTCTAAACAATTAGTAGACGAGATTTGTCACGTGTCCTCGTGACAGAACACACCCTGACGTCGTCTCTCTCATGATGTATGAGAGAGCCGACACAATGGCGTTAAAAATAAGAGGAGTAGGCAAAATCGTGTCAACATATATTATCGCATTTTAAAAAATGGCCCCTCATGGGGCCCAAACTTTGCGACAGCCTTCGCTGTCGCGAAATAGCAATTTTGTGCCTAACCCTTAACACGTTGAATCTAAAAAATCGTTAGCTGCTCCGGTAATTACCGGAGCTATCAAATGAACTCTTTAGGAAAAGGACGACGGTGCGCGCCCGTAGGACGGTCGCGCTTTATCTTAAAAAAAGAGGATTGTATATTTTCAACAGATTTAATAACCGGTGCGAATTATGGGTCCTTGTTAAATTGCTTACATCATCAAAAAAAGGAGGTTGATAAATTCTTAGATCCAGAGCTCCCAACTTGTTTTAAACTTGATCCTTGATATATAACAGGATTTACGGATGGTGATGGCTCTTTTAATCTAAGTTTTAATTCAAGATCCTCCAAGGGAAGAAACAATAAAATTCAAGCGAGGATTAAAGCTACTTTTGCAATTGGAGCCGAAAACAAGGGGTTCAACAAAAACGTATTGCAAGGTGTTAAAGACTTTTTCTCCTGCGGTCGAATAAAGTATCAGAAAATTGCTATTCAAGGTATCAAGTGGAAAATATTAAAGATTTAAAAGAAAAAATGGTGTGACATCCTGTCAGACGCCCTTTGTCTATAAATTCGCAGAAAAATCATTATTATCTTATTTTTAAGGATGTAGTATTGAATCATCCAAAATCTTTTGGGGAACACAAAAAGATCTCTATACATGTATCGAAAAAGCGTATGATATGAATAGCCAAGGTAAACGTAGAAGATTGACAAAGACAGAATCTGTCTGTTTATGAAGAAACATGGCTTAATATAACAAGAAGATGAGATGAAGGTATAGTCTGATCTCGCGTTCAAGCGCGAGCAAACAAAAATGGAAAGGCCAATCAAACTCGGAAATAGCTGGTTTTCTGTGAAATCTATTGAGGTAGAGCGTGACATGAACAACATAGGGGTAGAGCACTAAATGGATATTGGGTGGCGTAAAGCTTTACAGAGTCCAATTAAACTCCGAATACTAGAAATTCAAGCCATGTCACAGACAGACTTGGGGTGCTAAGATCCTACGTCGAGAGGGAAAAAGCCCAGATCGTAGCCTAAGGTCCCTAAATAATAGCTTAGTTGTTCAAGGATGTAAGAAGGTCAAGACAACCAGTAGGTGGGCTTGGAAGCAGCCACCCTTTAAAGAAAGCGTAATAGCTCACTGGTCTAATAGCTTTCTCGCGCCGAAAATGTAAGGGGCTCAAGCTATTTACCGAAGGTACGGGCTCTCCGTGTACGGAGAGCAGTAACAGAACGTTCTGTTTATCGAAGACGGGTGTGTGTAAACACACCCAGAGAGATCAGAAGTGAGAATGCTGACATGAGTAGCATAAATCGATGTAAGAAACATCGAGACCTCAAGTTCAAGGGTTTCTGCGCAAGGCTAATCCACGCAGAGAAAGTCGGCCCCTAATTGAAGGGCGAAAGCCATAAAAGATGGGAATGGTATTCGCGCCCCTGGGCGCGGCCGCCTATTGTCAAGTGACGAAAAAAGAAAAAAATAGAAAGGATATTAAATTATCAAATGGATTGTTTCTTATTTCTTTTCTTTTTTTCCGAGAAAAAACTCCAATATTTATAGACCGTACCCTAAACCAACACAGGTGAACTCGTAGAGGATACAAAGGTTTTGATTAAACCATATTGAAGGAACTCGGCAAAATGACTTCGTAACTTCGGGAGAAGGAGTCCCTCTTAATAGGAGGGGTAACATAACAGAGGGTTGCGACTGTTTAATAAAAAGTGCGACATGAAGTGTACTAATTGCAATGAAATGAATAAAATTTTCCAGCTCCAACCAATGAGCTGTGCCCAACTTCGAGGTGCTATCGGGGTAATCTGGTAGTTCTAAGCATCGAGTGACGTACCTATAGCTCCAAACCCAATGGGGTTCATATGGCAAGGGCAGCGAGGGGTGAAGTTGACAGATAGGAATCTAATAGTAAAAGAGGCGTCGTGAAAACAGCAGTTCTTGGTGGGTCATTGGAACTTAAGATAGAGCGGAAGGGGTCCTTTTTATGCCCCCTCCATTGGTTGCGTAACTATCCGGCGTATATTAGACAAGATCACTCCCTCAAGTTGTGTGCGGGCCGTGCGGCCCGTAATCCAATCTAGACACAACCGTGCAACAGTACAAACATGGTAAGCCCCATAGGAACCGCAAGGAGGCAGGCGAGCAATCGGCTGTATCTCCTAGGGGGTAAATGCTCCAGACCAAGCAATAGGCCTGCCCTCTCGAAGGGCCGAGTGCATGGCGACGGCTTCTCAAGCCACACGCCCCACTCGCAGGTAACTCTAGGCACACCCAAAGGAACGCTACGCGTCTCCCATGTGGGAATCCGAAAGGAAGCCGAATTCTGGACGTGACTGAACCTTTGCACCCGGGGACGCAGCACCGTCCTCGCACTCTCTTCACTAGCTTTCGTACCTAAGAAATGACATACGATAAAATAAATTGAAGAGAAACATCTCAAATCGTTGACGATTTGCAGCATGCCGTAGCAAAGGCGGCGGAAAATGGGCTGCACCACAGTGCAACTAAAGAAGCCCAGAAAATTCTAGTAAACTCACAGGAAGCGAGAATGCTCGCTTTCCGAACGGTGATCACCAACTCGGGCGGCAAAACCCCAGGTACCGACGGCATCATATGATCCCGCAACGACCTCCATATCGTCACCCGGAAACTAGCCAACAAAAGAGGCTACAATTGCGCACCCATCAAAAGAGTTATGATCCCTAAAGGAAACTCTGGCGACATGAGACCCCTTGGCATCCCCACGATGATGGACAGAGCCTGACAAGTGCTATTCAACTTCGCACTCACCCCGGTGGTAGCCCATATAAACTGCCCCAGGTCATACGGCTTCATGAAACATAGATCGTGCGGCGACGCCGTGACATACCTAAAATCGTGTCTAAACAAGGGTCTCAATGCCAATGGCGACCCGAACTATGCCCGCTTCATAATTGAAGCGGACATTAAAGGTTTCTTCGACAACATCGATCACGAATGAATCATGACTAACACCCCCCTCCCGTACAAACACTTTCTACTCAGCTGGCTTCAAGCCGGTGCACTCGACAGAGGCACCTGAATAGAAACTACCAGCGGTACACCCCAGGGCAGCTCAATCAGCCCGACTCTGGCCAACCTTGTACTAGCAGGACTCGAGGAGAACATCAAGAGAGCCCTGCCAAAAAGCGTCAGATCAAGGAAGCTTGAATACCCCCTAGGCGACAAAGCCAAGTACAGCAGGAAGGTAAACGTCGTGAGATATGCAGATGACGTCATGATAACGTGTAGAAACCGCAAAGAAGCTGGAATCCTACTGGAAACCCTTGAAAAATTCCTACAAAACAGGGGACTCTGCCTGAACAAAACGAAAACAAGAATCACGAATGTGCATGATGGCTTCGATTTCCTAGGTTTCCACTTCAAACACTACGGTCCCAAAAAATTGCTCGTCAAACCAAGTAAGGAAGCGGTCAAGAACATCAAAAGCAAAATCAAAGCAACCAGACTGGACAAAACCACACCTTCCTCAGCTCACCTCATCCGGAAGCTGAATCCCGTCCTGCGAGGCTGATGCAACTACTACCGAATAAGCTCCACAACCACCACCTTCGTCAAGCTGGGACACTACGTGTGACACTCATGCATGAGATGACTGAAGGCGAAATACCCAAAAACTGGTGTGAGAACTCTCTATTACGAACACTTCAAGAGAGCGAAGACGAGAAAAGGCTCGATCCTACTCTTCTACGCCAAAATTCTCGACAAAAGGAACAAAGACGGTGGTATATTCGTTACCAACGTCGCCGGTCTAAGAACCATCAACCTACAAAAGACCTCTTTGGACGTTACAAGAAATCCGTACCTCAAAGAGCATCAAGATTACTTCAAGAAAATCAAAGCCGAAAGAGCGATAGCATATATCGACTACTCAAGGATCCACTCGAAGCTAATCAGGAAACAGAAGGGACTATGTCCAATATGCCAAGAACCCATAGAACCAACACAACAAATAGAAGCTGACCACATAATTCCCTACAAGGACGGCGGCAAACACAAAACCAGCAACCTAAGGCTGGTCCATTGAACGTGTCATAGGAACACAATCCATGGAAAAAGAACCTAGAAATTTGAACCCGTACTCGTTTCTGGCCAAATGCGAAACTGGAAAGACAGCGGAGCACGCCAGTCTCGGGTTTTCAGTCGTGGTGGCTCAGTGCGTGGAGACGCGCTTGCTGGGTCAAGGGTGGGGGAAAGTCTGAGAGGACCTACCTATCACCAACACAGGTCTCTGCTAAATCGTAAGATGATGTATAGGGACTGACACCTGCCCGGTGCTAGTAGGTTAATAGGAGAAGTGCAAGCTTTGAATGGAATCCCTAGTAAACGGCAGCTGTAACTCTGACAGTTCTAAGGTAGAATCGCTGCCTTATGTTCCTGGCGACAGGGACTTAGTAACTTCACTATATGCGGGAAACTTCTCGACATGATTAAATTATGCAAGAATTGTGAGTCGCATTGCGATTCACGCAAATCTTAAATTTATGCGAACAATCCGCAGGAAACTGAAAAGAATCCTCAGAGACTATACGTGAAGCCCCCTTTGGAGGGATGAAGATATAGTCCAGCTCCTAACGAAAATTAGGGGATCAACATTGTATATTGTTAAAACATGACAAAACTTTTAAATAATAAAACTTTATGTAAGCCGCTCACATTCGACGGCTCTATTTGACATCCTCAATGGTTTGTTGGTTTTGTTGATGGTGATGGACATTTTAGTAAAAGTCGCGATAAATCTACGTATAGATATCGATTTATCGTTTCTCAAGACAAATCTTCTGTTGCCGTACTTTATGCTTTTCAAGCCTTTTTTAAATGTGGTTTTGTGCATAAAGCTGGTGGTAATATGATGGAATATAGTGTGGGGAATTCGCAAGATATTGCTGACATAATAATACCTTTTTTTGAAACCCATACTTTAAAAACACAACATAAATTTAATCAATTTCAGATTTGACGTAAAGAATTTCTGTTAAATCGCGACTTGAAGAGCACTGATATTGTTTTCAACACAACTTTAAATACTCATTGATTATCTGGATTTATTGATGCAGAAGGCTGTTTTTATGTGGGACTTTGTAAATCCGCAAGAATGAAAGTTGGTTATCTTACACTGCCTAAATTCTTTATAAGCCAAAATGATAAAATTTTATGTGAAAAAATTATTGAATATATAAAGGGAGGTAGATGCAGAAGCTATAAAAATTCTTATATCCTTGAAGTATCCGCATTGAAAGATCATAGTAGTTTAATAAATCTTTTATCACCAACAAATCTTCATACAAAAAAAAAAGAATCCTATATTATATGATGTAAGATTATCGATATTATAAAAAAAAAAGAACATCTAACAGAAGAAGGTCTCTGCCTTATTCGTTCTTTTCTATCGCGCCTTAATAAATTCTAGCAATATTCAATGTCGGAGCGAAATTCCTTGGCGGCTAATTACCGTCCTGCACGAATGGTGTAACGACTTCCCTACTGTCTCCAATATGGTATCTGTGAAATTGAAGTCTCCGTGAAGATGCGGAGTACCCACGGCAAGACGGAAAGACCCCGTGCACCTTTACTATAACCTCACAATGCTCGCGAAATAAAAGTGTGTAGGATAGGTGGGAGGTTGGCTTTGCCAATGGCAAAGACCTTACGTGAAATACCACCCTTTTTATTTTCTATTGCTAACCATGGTCCTTGAATCAGGGCTTGGAACCTTTGTGAGGCGGGTAGTTTGTCTGGGGCGGACGCCTCCTAAAGAGTAACGGAGGCGTGCAAAGGTAGGCTCAAACTGGTCAGTAATCAGTTTACGAGTGTAATGGCATAAGCCTGCCTGACTGTTCAACTTACATGTTGAACAGAGACGCAAGTCGGCCATAGTGATCCGGTGGTTCTTTGTGGTAAGGCCATCGCTCAACGGATAAAAGGTACGCCGGGGATTTTTTCGGGTAGTTTTGAGTCGAAAAGATTAGAAGGAAAAAAATGACAATAACACGTAGTGAATAAAAACTGAAAAGATTTAAATGCTTACAAAGCAAGCTTAAAATTAAGTGAAATTCAAAAAGAAATAATTATAGGTTCGGTATTAGGTGATTTATCTATCCGACAAATTGGTAAATATTCGAGATTGGCTCTCGTACGAGAGCATAAAGAATATTTATTTCACCTTTACGATATTTTTAAAGATTTTACTCGAACTCCTCCTAAGGAACGTGTTCAAAAACGATTAAAAACAAGTGAACCTAAATCAACATGATATTTTTCAACAATTAGTCGTAGAGCACCCCGGCTCTACAGAGAACTTTTTTATCCGCATGGTAAAAAAATTTTTCCTGTAGACGTCGGAGACCATTTAAGTGCTAGATCATTAGCTTATTGGTATATGGATGATGGAACCTATAATAAAGGGTACTATTCATTAAGTACGGCTAATTTTACATTAGAAGAACATAACTTATTGGTTGATTGTCTAGATGCATGCTTCGCATGCAAACCTACTATACAGGGTACAGCCTATAAGAATTTATATATTCCGGTTAAATACGGTCCTAGATTTAAATCTTTAATAGAACCTAATGTCGCGCCACCTGCGGTGCGCGATGTCTAAAGATTGCACTCATTTAACCAAACCTGTTAGTCCCATCTGTCCGCAAGGACGGAGGCGTTGTGCGCGCCTTGCCTCTGGGCAAGGCGCGCACAAAAACAAAACTGGGTGAATTGCAAGAAGGCCTAGCCCAGAGGGCAGGCCAATTTGCAGCGAAGCTTACAAAAAGAATGGAAAAGTATGTAAGAACGTTCAACGACTAGATAGTGAGGATATTCTACCAATAATCTATCCAAGAGCGCCCAGCTTCTCTAAAAAGATAGAGAAGATGACATAGTCTGAACCGATATGAAAATATAGGAATTTGGACCTCTAGAGGTCAACGATAACAAAATTGAACAGGCTGATGATTTCCAAGAGCTCACATCGACGAAATCGTTTGGCACCTCGATTGACAAGCAAGTCGAGGTTAAACTTAACTATATGCGGGAAACTCTTTAATAACAAAGATAATCCGCAGGAAACCAAATGGCTCTTTTCAGACCAAAGTAGGATCCTCGGAGACTACACGTTTAGCGCGTCTCTCGACGCGATGGTATAGTCCAATCTGCCTGGTGACAGGCAGCTTGAGCGCGTGAAGCGCTTCAAGGCAGTCTGACAATGATAAAACTTTATGAAAAAGCTAATTTAAAAGGCCATGCTTTAATAAATTATAAAAAAGAATTGTCTAAAAAAGGTTTAACACAAGAACAAAAGGATATATTAATAGGTACTTTATTAGGCGATGCTTCTATGCAAGCCATGAAAGAGAACCAGAATTCAAATATAAAATTTGAACAAAGTATATCAAAAAAAAGCTATATTAATCATCTTTATGAAATGTCCTACGGACGACTAGGGATTCCGCCTTTAATACGTAATATAAAAGGAGGGAATGCTAAAGATAGACAGTCTGTACGCTCTGGAGCGTACAGACATACTTCTTTTACTTTTTGTGAGCGTCAGTCTCACAATATAGATGACAAAGGAAAACAATATAAAGTTGTACCTAAATTAATACATCGTTGATTAACTCCACGTTCTTTAGCATATTGATTTATGGATGATGGCAGCTATGTTAGTAATGCTTATTATTTCCATACACAAGGTTTTAAGTTAAAAGATGTAGAAAAGCTCAAACAAGTTCTTTATAAAAATTTTTCAATTCAAAGTAATTTACATAAAGATAGAGGCAAGTATAAATTATATATTTTGACAGAAAGTAATGGTAAATTTAAAGAAATTATTGAAGAATATATTCAACCATGTTTTCTTTATAAAATTCATTCTTCTTCAAAAAATTAGATTGTTAATATTAATGGTCGACTTATCACATCCTGGGGCTGAAGAAGGTCCCAAGGGTTAGGCTGTTCGCCTATTTTAAAGTGGTACATGAGTTGGGTTTAAAAGTTCTGAACCCTTTATGTCGTAAGACATTTATAAAAAATCGCACTATATGCTGGAAACTTCTCAAAAAATTAAAATACACCCTATCATTAAGATAGCTCGTAAAAAAGTTTAATTCAGGGGGACAATCAGCAGGAAACCAAATGCCCCCCCTTCGGGGGGGCAGGATCCTCAGAGACTCATACGTGAGACTCCTTGTTATGATAAGAAAATTATCTAAACATACATTAAAAAATGAAACTTAATAAATCTTGAATTGTAGGCTTCACAGATGGTGATGGCCATTTCGGTTGTTGATTTTCTAAGAAAAATTCTGGTATACGTTTTAATTTTTCTATTAATCAACATAAACGAGATATCCAATTATTATACGCTTTAAAAACTTTTTTTTCTTGTGGTAGAATATCAAAGGAATATTATACAGACAATGGTAATGACCTACGGTCAAATGGTCCATATGTAAGATATGAGATATCAAATAGAAAACATTTGCTAGAGAAAATTATTCCTTTTTTTAATGAAAATCCATTAAATACAAAAAAATATAATTCGTTTGAAATATGATCAGATTTAATAAATAAAACAGAAAATGGTTTACATTTAACTGAACAACGAAAAAACATGATAGAATTAAAAGAGAAAATGAATTCGCATGTTCTTCCTAAAAAATCCCAAGACGTCACAATCAGTGACGAATGACTTGTTGGTTTTATTGATGCTGAAGGTATGTTTTCAATAAGAAAAGATAAACCATACACTTTAATTTTTGGTTCATGTCAATATTATACAGAAATTGATTTGATGTGTAGGATCAGAGATCATATAAATTGTGGATATTTAGTTAAAGATAGAAATGTGTATGTACATAAAGTAACAGATCAAAAATCAATAGCAAATATTATAATACCATTTTTTGAAACAAATAAATTACGAACCTCGAAGAGGTTCAATTTTTTAAAGTTCCGTAAAATTGCTCTTCTTAAAGAAAAAAAAGAGCATTTAACAACAATTGGTCAAAAAAAAATAAATAAAATTTTGATGAAAAAAAGAAACAAGGAAGAAGATATAGTCCAACCTTAGCGTAAACGCCAAGGTAATACAACTGTTAAAGAAATAAATGATCATATGATCCGACGTGAGAACGTTAACGGTTTACCTCTATGAACTGGTTGCATTTATGCAATAGAGGTAACAACAGGCGTTTTTGTGCGGTAACGTACAAATAGTATTAACTTATATCGATGAACCCTTATCCAATTTATAAATTGAACGGGAATATCGAGGGAAGGAAAAATTTCAACATGATAAATTTAACTGAAAATGAAAAAGCATATATTGCAGGTTTTATAGATGGTGACGGTTGTATTTTATCACAAATCATAAAACGTGAAGATTACAAATATAAATTTCAAATAAGAGTTTCTATAACGTTTTATCAAAAGAAAAAAAGACATTGATTTATACTATGATTACATAAAAAATTAAAATATGGTGTTATACGAATACGTAATGATAATATGTCTGAATATACAATAACGGGATTTAAATTGGTTAAACAAGTATTAATTTTAATTTATCCATATTTAATGATTAAACGTCCTATAGCAAAACTTGTATTTAAAATTATAGAGGAAGTTAAAACTGTGGAATCAAAAGAGCATTTTCTAGAGGTTTGTAAATTAGTAGACAAAATAGCTCATCACACAGATTCAAAAAAACGTAAGAATACTTCTGAACTTGTTGAACTAACACTTTTTCCACCGGTAGAGACTGATAGCGGGCCTAAATAAAGGCCATCTCAAAGAAAGGAGACAAGGCTTGAGATATTTAAAAAATCCTCTTAAATATAATACGTTAACTCCTATGTGTGTTTGCGCACATACAGGATGAAGATATAGTCCATGGGCTCGCGAGAGCGAGCCATTTACATGCGTGAGACAGTTCGGTCCCTATCTACCGTGGGTTTAGGAGAATTGAGGGATCTTGCCCCTAGTACGAGAGGACCGGAGCAAAGATACCAATGGTGTATTGGTTGTGATGCCAATCGCAACGTCAACTAGCTACGTATTTATGAATAACCGCTGAAAGCATCAAAGTGGGAAGTCATACCCAAAACTGATTCTCCAATGAGAGTCGTGTTAGATAAACTCGAAATAGCCTAAATGGATAATGCCTGTAAAGGCCATGCTGATTAGTACTAACTACTCCATAATTCTTACTTGGTTTTGGGGGGCCGTAGGCCCCCCAAGCTGTGTGGCCCCTGAAGGGGCCACACAGCTCAACAACAAAAAAAGATGTCCGCCGCGGATGTATATTCAGCAAGGATGCTTCACATCCGCAGCGAAGCTTTGCCTGCGGAGGGGGGGGGGGGGGGGGGGGGGGGGGGGGGGGGGGGGGGGGGGGGGCGGGGGGG
>ERZ1740068.629-NODE-629-length-15128-cov-8.267034_pt1 | contig 15128 bp, 10 predicted proteins | sample MGYA00581735_ERZ1740068 | MGnify/ENA primary metagenome ERZ1740068 (study PRJEB43018, sample SAMN04849740) | marine metagenome | isolation source: floating plastic debris | place: Pacific Ocean | collected 2008-08-30 | study: EMG produced TPA metagenomics assembly... | reverse complement strand
AGATCAATCACCTTCAAGATGTTGCTACCGAGTATTTGGCTTGGAAAAAACTTCAGTTGAAACTCTATCCGCTGCACGACAGTGAATTGGAGATGCAATTAGAACTCTTGCGATGGGAAATGATGCAGGTGCTTTGAGCTTCTACTTTTGATGGAAGATCACTTTTCGGAGTGGTCTTCTTTTTTCGGTTTGTTTTTCAAATGCTTTAGGGTATTAAATGTTAGAAACACCTACCATCACCTGACACGCTCATTGGGGAAAACGACACGCTCATGTGTTATATCAACACGCTCATTAATTGGTGATAGGCTTTCTCTAAGTCCTCCTATAATTTTCGATCGCCCCCCTAATTTTCGTTGTTCTACCAGGCTAACCTTTTGCGCTATCAGACATTGCTGTAGTACTCGTTTGGAAATAAGTAAGGTGGAATACAAGGCTTTGTTTCCTGTCTAATTCATCCTACTTAAACCATGCAAAAACCTTTTTTTCGACTTTTTTTAGTGTGCCTCTTGGCTGGCATTTTACTAAGCAGCAAGGCACAAATAGTGCCTCCATGTCCAGTCTTTACTATTGTAGCTACTCAAAACAATGCTTGTGAATGGACGTTTACCTTGACTTCCAATCCGGCGGTGTCGCCGGTGTTGCCCCTACCGATCGAGTGGTCTTTTGGTGATGGTACTTCTGCGTTGTTCAGCAGCAACGTTCCGGTGGTTCACCAGTTTCCGGGTAGCGGAAATTATCAGGTATGCGCTACCACTTGTGGCACCAACTGTGGCACTTGTGTGAATTCAACCACCATGAATACCGTATGCACTACGGTAGCAGTGACCAATTGTAGCTTTTGCGTTTGTGATTTATCCGATTTTGACCTCAACACGACCTCCGTCAACCAGTGCACGGCCAACTTTACCACTACTAATTTTCAAATAGCAGGTCCTTGCACGCTCACGGGAACGGTGAGTTGGGATTTTGGCGATGGCACCACCGGTTTTTTTGCCAATAACACAGCAGTGAGCCATCAATTTCCTGGAAACGGCACCTATCAGGTGTGCGCGACTGCTCAGGTGTTGGCAGGGCTACAGTGTGCGGATTTTCTTCAAAAATGCACCACCGTTACTATCAATAATTGTTGCAATTGTACCCTGCCCGATTTCCAAATCATTGAGGAAAACACCTTACCGGGATGCAATTCCCTCTTTTCCCTTTTTGCGCCCGATCCAAGCAATTGCACCGCCGACCCCAACGTGACATGGGATTTTGGAGACGGTACCACTGGCGTATTTCCGAGCAACAGCTTTGTAGGGCATCAATTTCCTGCCAGTGGCATTTATCAGGTGTGCGCTACCCGTACCGCTTCCACCACCAACGGGGCTTGTGTGGACGACCTTACCAAATGCATTACGGTGAACGTGACCAATTGCGATACCTGTACCTGCACCATTCCAGATTTTCAAGTGTCGCAAATGCGCACGCTGCCCGGCTGTGATGCGGGTTTTCGAATTCTGGGTACTGCTCCCACTTCCTGTGATTTTACGAGTGAAGTAACCTGGGACTTTGGCGATGGCACCACGAGTACATTGACCAACACCAACTTTGCCAATCACCAGTATATGGCCAACGGTACGTATCAGGTATGTGCTACCCGCATTGCTTTTTCAACAGACAGTGTTTGTTCCGATACGCTCACCAAATGCACGACCGTAAACATTACCGATTGTGATACGTGTTCCTGTGACCTGAGCGATTTTGATTTGGCCTTGGATACGGTGGATGCTTGTCAGGCGGATTTTGCAGTGTCCAATTTTCAAATTGCGGGTGGTTGCACCTTAACCGGAAATTTGCAATGGGACTTTGGCGATGGCAATGCAGCCAGTCTTCCACCGGGGGCAGCGGTGAGCCATACCTATGCAGGTGATGGGGCTTACCAGGTGTGTGTAACCGCGCAAGTGGTTTCTCTGGACGGGCTCTGCTCCGATCAAATGACCCAATGCCTCACCGTGGTGATCGATGAATGCGATACCTGCGATTGCGAATTCATTGATTTTAATTTGAACAGCTTGTATTGGGGAGGTTATAGCATCAACATCCTCACCTCCAACTACAACATTTCAGGCGATTGCCAGGCCGGGCCAGTGGCCGACTTTTATTGGGGAGACGGCACCGCTTCTACCGTCTCATTTAGTGGTACTACCTTGATTGAGACCCATACCTATCCTGTGCCTAACCCTTATCCACAGCCGCCCATCACCTACAATGTGTGCGTTACGCTTCATGCGGAAAACTCCGACGGCAGTTGTGAAGACCGAAAGGTGAAGTGCATTCCGGTTACGATTCGGGAAGATGTGTTTAGCCCTAACCCTGGAGGCTCTTTGCGGTTGCTTACGGAAGAGGAAGAAGGCTCGGTTAACCATACTTCATTCCTCCTGTTCCCCAATCCGGCCCGGCATCAACTCACGGTACTGTATCAAACCGAGGAATCGGTGTCCCTGCAGTGGAAAATAACCAACATGTTAGGGCAAGTAGTGCAACAAGCAACGGTCGCCAACCGTGCGGCAGGCGTAGTGTTGGAGATCGAACAACTGGCGCCCGGTAGTTACTTCCTAACGGTGCAAGCCGATGATGGCAGCACGCAAACCCAAATTTTTGTAAAAGAATAAGCTACCGCCCTCGAAAGCAAAAGGGTGAATCAAGCAGGTCTTGATTCACCCTTTTTTAAAAGTGCCAGGGGAGGACCGGGCAATACCTTATTGATGCAATAGCTTCTGATAGAAACGATCAGTAGCGGTTTCAATTTCTATAAAATACAAACCTTCAGGCAATCCAGCCGAGGAGTAATTTTCCTGCGCCTTGAATGTGCGAACCACCTGCCCTTTGAGGTTGATTAACCGAATACTAAGCAATGAGGAGGCACTGCGCTTGCGTACGATCCGAAATTCGTCAGTGGCAGGATTAGGATAGACCTTAAAAGCGTGGAGCGTGAATGGCACTTCTGCCACACGCACCGGCCGGGCCGTGAGTCGCAGCACCGAGTCGCTCACCGTTTGGTTGGCCACCATACCGCCCATGATGTAGAATTCGTTTTCTCCGTTGCTTTGTCCGGCACTGGTCATGTGCCGAAGGTCCATCGGCAGGGTGATGTTGTTGGGATTGTTGAAGGTAGAAGCCGTGATTTTGCCGGTAGCAGGATCGTAGATCCAAAGGCTATCGCGGGGTGAAACGCCACCCGAACCATTGTAGGCAATGCCGTTGTAATTGTAGGTTACGTCCGAACCACCGACCCAAACCGCAGTGGGCGTGCCACCGCCCGTGTAGGCGGCAAAGGTGCCGCACCGGTAGCACGTGGCGTTCGGGTTGGGGATTTCAAAACTCCAGGTGATGGACGAAGGACTGGCTGGATCGATGTAGCCTTTGCGCAATTGATTTTGAGCCGGAAAGGCCGCGCCCATGGAGGCGCCTCCCAAATAGTAGATCGTATCGCCAATGATGGTTCCCGACGGGCCAAAGGAGCGAAAAGCATTGTTGGCAGGCACCGAGGTACCCGTAAGCCATTGGTCGTTGGCCGGATCGTAGATCTGCACATCGGGCACGTTGCCCGTGTTGCTCCAACCGGTAACAATGAATAGCAAACTATCGCGCCACAGGGCTTGCACGTGGTCGTCGATGGGCACCGGAATGTCGGCCGCATCGCTGAGCCAGGTGTTGGTGGCTACGTCAAGTCGTTGCACCTTTTCACTGCTGGTTTCGCTGCCGTTGGCAAACACCGAGTAGCCCCCAACAAAGTACACAATGCCCTGGTGGTAGGTAGCACCAGCCGCCACCAGCCCCATCGACTGGGGCACCGGTGGCACCGTGAGCCATTGGCCGTTGGTGACATCGTAGCAATATGAATTGAGGTGAATGCCCGAAAAGAGTTTCGAAGTGTCGATGCCAGAGAAAGAGTAGAGGTAAGTATTGCCGTTGAGCTCCGCTACCGCCATCGCGTTGTTGGCTACGGGTTCGGGCAGGGTAGCGAGGTATTCCAGTTCAAACTGTTGGGCCCGGGTGCTCGAAAGCAACCCAATCACCGCGCATGCGGCCACTAAATATTTAAGCATCTTTGTCCGAATTTCGAGTACGCGCCAAAGTTATTCGTAAAAATCGACCCATCCTTTCCATGCAAAACAAAGACCTGGCCCACGCTTTTAAACTCACCGGCCAACTGATGGAGCTACACGGGGAAAACCCGTTTAAAATTCGGAGCTACAGCAATGCCGCCTTTCGTATTGGGCGGCTGGACCAGCAATTGTCCAACGTCTCCTATGACGACTTGGAATCGATCGACGGCATTGGAAAAAGTGTAGCCGCCAAAATTGTAGAGCTACTCGAAACCGGCAGCATGCAATTTCTCGAAGGCATGGTGGCCAAAACACCAGTAGGCGTCATCGACATGATGTCCATCAAAGGCATTGGGCCAAAAAAAATTGCCACCATTTGGAAAGACCTCGGCGTAGAATCGGTGGGGGAGTTGCTGTATGCCTGCAACGAAAACCGCCTGGTAGAGCTCAAAGGCTTCGGAGCCAAAACCCAGGAGCAGATCAAAAAAATGATCGAGTTTCGGCTGAGCAACGAAGGCCTGTTTCATTTTGCGGCCATAGAAGGCCTGGCCAACGACCTGCTGGAAGAGTTGCGCACCCTCCTACCCAATATTCGGGTAGAGCTTGCCGGGCAAGTTCGGCGAAAGTGCGAGGTAGTGGATACCATTACTTTATTGGTAGGCGATGCCTCGGTGGAACTGCCGGAGCTCACTACTGGTGAAATTCCGGTACGGGTAGAAGTGTTGCAATGCCCCGCCGAAAACTTTGCGTGGCACTGGTTGCAGCACTCGGCCGATCCGGCCCACCTCAGCAAACTCAATTGGGAAAACGAACCATCGGCGGCCGATGAGGCGGCTATCTATCAAGCCAACGGCCACCCCTATATTGTGCCCGAAATGCGAGAAGGCCGCAGTGAGTTTGAGTGGGCGGCCCGCCACAGTACCGACGATCTGCTGACCCTCGAAAACTTGAAAGGCAGCCTGCACAACCACAGTACCTGGAGCGATGGCCGCCACAGCCTGAAAGAAATGGCAGTGTATTGCCGCGACATGGGCTTAACATATTTGGGCATTTGCGACCACAGCCGGGCCGCTTTTTATGCCAACGGACTTTCGGCGGAGCGAGTGGCCGAACAGCAAGCTGAGATTGACCGGCTCAATGTAGAGTTGGCCCCCTTCAAAATTTTTAAAGGCATAGAATCCGACATTCTCAACGATGGAAGTTTGGATTATGAGGCTCCGGTTTTGGCCAGCTTCGATTTCATCGTGGCCTCGGTGCACTCCAATTTGAAGATGGATCGGGAAAAAGCCACTAACCGCTTGCTTACGGCCATTGAAAACCCTTACACCACCATTTTAGGGCATCCTACCGGTCGGCTGTTGCTTTCCCGCGAAGGTTATCCCATCCACCACGAGGCAATTATCGATGCTTGCGCGGCCAACGGGGTAGTGATTGAATTAAATGCCAACCCCCTGCGGCTCGATTTGGATTGGCGGTGGGTAGACTATGCTCAAAACAAGGGGGTGATGATCTCCATCAACCCCGATGCCCACCATACCGACGGGTTTCACCACCACCGCTACGGGGTGTTTGCCGCCCGAAAAGGTGGGTTGTTGCGGGCCAATACGTTCAACACACTTTCTACCCAAGAACTGGAAGCTTATTTTATACAACGAAAAGCTTAAATTCGAGGCGCTAAACGAAGGGCATGGAGTTGTTCAATTCTCTTCTTTCCTGGGTAATTAAGAAACGGATTCACCAGATCGAACTGTTTCAGAAGTACCCGCACGACGTGCAAAACGAGTGGTTTAGAAAACTCGTGCACACTGCCAAGGATACCGAGTGGGGCAAACGCTACGATTATAAAAGCATCAAAACACCCGCTGATTATCAGGAGCGGGTGCCCATCAACGATTACGAAGGCTTTAAAGCAACCATCATGCGCCTGAAGCAGGGCGAGCAAAACCTGCTTTGGCCCACTGAGATCAATTGGTTTGCCAAATCTTCGGGCACTACTTCCGAAAAAAGCAAGTTTCTGCCGGTGAGCAAAGAGTCGCTCGAAGACTGCCACTACAACGGAGGGAAGGACTTGCTTTGCTTGCACTACCACAACGTACCGGATTCCATTGCCCTGAGTGGTCGTGGACTGAGCATGGGGGGCAGCAGCAGTACGAATCCGTTTCGCAACGATTCTTACACGGGCGATTTGTCGGCCATCATCATCAAAAACCTTCCCTTGTGGGCCGAATTGATTCGCACCCCCAACATGTCGGTGGCGTTGATGCCAGAGTGGGAAGAAAAGATTGAAAAGATGGCCCGCATCACCATGAAGCAAAACATCACCAACCTGAGTGGTGTGCCATCGTGGAATTTGGTGCTCATCAAACGGGTGTTGGAATTGACGGGCAAGCGTAATTTGTGTGAAGTGTGGCCCAACTTGAGCCTGTTTGCACACGGTGGCGTTTCGTTCCGGCCCTACCGGGAGCAGTTCAAACAACTCGTTCCTTCCGACAAGATGCACTACGTGGAGAGCTACAATGCATCCGAAGGGTATATTGGTATTCAGGATACCGACGATCCTGAGTTGCTGCTGATGTTGGACTATGGCATTTACTATGAGTTTATGCCCATGGAAGAATTTGGCAAAGACCACCCGAAAACCCTCACCTTGGATCAGGTAGAGCTGAATCAAAACTATGCGCTGGTGATCTCTACCAACGCCGGGTTGTGGCGCTACCTCATTGGCGATACGGTGAAGTTTACCTCCCTCGATCCCTACCGGATTGTGGTAACAGGACGCACCAAGCACTACATCAATGCCTTTGGCGAAGAGCTCATTATTGAGAATGCCGAACAAGCGCTGGAGGTGGCGTGTTCCAAAACTGGGGCGGTGGTGAAAGAATATACCGCTTGTCCCGTTTACATGGACGGAACGAGCAAAGGCGGCCACGAGTGGCTGATCGAGTTTGCAGAAGCGCCCACGAGCCTCGATTATTTTGGCGAGGTTTTGGATAATGCCCTCAAATCGCTCAATTCTGACTATGAAGCCAAGCGATACAAAAGTCTGGCCTTGGAAGCGCCCCGCTTGCGGGTGTTACCTGAGGGGGCCTTCTTCCGCTGGATGAAACAACGGGGAAAACTTGGCGGACAAAACAAAGTGCCTCGATTGGCCAACAACCGCGATTATGTGGATTCCATTTTACAACTCCTGGACCGGGAGCAACCAAAAAAAAGCATCGAAGCTTCTTAAAACCATTGCGGGTTTAGGATTAGTGACACTGGTGGGTGCCTACCAGCCACAAGAAACCAATTTGCCGGAGCTGCTAAAAGTGGTGCCCGTGTCGGCCGACATGTTGGAGGTGGACAACCTGGGCAATGCTTACCTCATTACCGGAGATGAAGTGGTGCGCTATTCCAAAGACGGCAACGCCAACCGAGACCTTTCCTACTCCGACAAAACCTTGGGCACCATTTATTCCCTGGATGTTTCGCAGCCGCTCAAGTTGTTGTTGTTCTATAAAGAATTGTCGCAAGTAGCCTTTCTCGACAACAAGTTGAGCATTCGCGGGGAACCGGTGGCCCTGGATGAGTTGGGTTACGAGCAGGCGGCATTGGCTTGTTCGGCGTTTGACAATGGCATGTGGATCTACGATCAACTTACTTTCGAACTCATTCGGCTCGACCGCAATTTGAAGGAGCAATTCCGCTCTGGCAACATCAACCAACTGGTGCGCAAAGTCGTGCAACCCAATTTTGTGATTGAGGCCAACAATTGGGTTTACCTGAATGATCCATCGCTGGGCATTTTGGTGTTCGACAGTTTTGGCACCTATTACAAGACCCTGCCCATCAAAAACCTAAAACATTTTCAGATTACCGACCCGATTTTGTTTTTCGATCGGGGCGAAGGCCTGGAAACGTTTCACCTCAAGCGCCTGGAATTTGGAAATGTGGAACTGCCCGAACTGAATTTTCGACAATTCGGGGTGTCAAAAGACCGCCTGATCTTTCTCTCCGACGAAGGCTTACATTTCTACCGCTGGCCAACCTAAAAAGCCTTGGCAGGCTTAGTAGAATTTGTAATTTAGTACCTCTAAAAACGCGGTTTATGCACATTGCTGTTGCGGGAAACATCGGGTCGGGAAAGACCACGCTAACGGAATTACTTTCAAGGCATTACAATTGGGAAGCTCACTACGAAGACGTAGATGAAAACCCTTATTTGAATGACTTTTACACCGACATGCAGCGGTGGTCCTTCAACCTGCAAATCTTTTTCCTCAACAGTCGGTTCTCCCAGGTTCAGGAGATTCGCGAAAGCGGTATTTCGGTCATTCAAGACCGCACCATTTATGAGGATGCTTACATTTTTGCGCCCAACCTGCACGCCATGGGGTTGATGACCACGCGCGACTTCGAAAACTATTTTTCGTTGTTCAAGTTGATGGACAGTTTCATTCAACCGCCCGACCTCATGATCTACCTGCGGGCCTCAGTGCCCAAACTGGTGAGCCAAATTCAATCGCGCGGCCGGGAATACGAAGAAGCCATTCGCCTCGATTACCTCAAGCGCCTCAACGAACGCTACGAAGCCTGGATCTCCAACTACGACAAGGGAAATCTACTGGTAGTTGATGTGGACGACAACAACTTTAAGGAAGAGCCCGAAGATCTGGGCCTGATCGTTCACAAGATCGATACCGAGCTGCACGGCTTGTTCTAATTTCTTTTTCCTTCTTCAACTTTTTTGTTGGCTGGTGCACGTGTACCGGTTGCAACACGCCTTGCTGCTTTCGATGTTGGGCCAACACCAATCGTTTTTTTTGTTGGTCATGCACGCTCAACAGGGCTAGGAAGGCTCCTAAATTCTTGTGGTTTTTGTGCTCGCTCGGGTAAAGTTGTCGCTCTACTGGCGAAGATGAGTGGGTCTCTCCTTCATCGGTAAGGGCAACGTTGCATGCCGTTTCCGCGTGCAACGTTTTTTCCGGAGGCGTTGCTTCGGTGGTGGCATTGCCGGATGGGGGCACCGTTTCAGGTTCATCCGAAGTTTGCAGGATGGGAAAAGCTGCTACCATTTCCGAATCCAGCAGTTGTTGGGCCAAGGCGTTTACGGTATTTGGAGAGGCAGGAGCAAAAATATTTTGATTGTTGGCGGCTGCTTCGGCCTCAATGGTAGCGGTGATGCGCTCTATCGCCTCCATGCATTGGGCCTCTTGTTGCTGCAACTGCTGCAATTCCAGGCATTGGTGAATCACCTGGCAAGGGCTGATGGAGATGGAGTAGGCCCTCTTGTGCCTGATACTGCGCTGATTTTCCTGTATCTGTTCGTTGAGAAATTCCTGTAAGTCCGTATCCGCCTCATCAATAATGATGGACGATTGGTTCAGGAAGGCGCTTCTTTGTTGCAAGAGCACCAGAAAAGTTTGGTCGAGCCGGCTGTGCACCAAGGCAGACTGCAAAGCGGTGCGTTGCTTCCGAAGTTGTTGGCGGATGTTGGCCAATTTATCTTTTTGTACCATGCGCAGCCAGGGAAGTGAATAGACTTCCAAGTGCTCGGCTGGGGCCGTGGTGCCTGCTACTTCGGGCAGGTGGCGGGCGCTCACTTTTGATGAGGTAGCCATCAATGCTTCTCCACTTTGGTGCGTCAGTTGCTCCAATTTTTGAATGAGCCGATGGTTTGGGCACACCAATCCGCGTTCGATGCGGCTAATGGTAGATTTGTGAACGCCAAGGTAGCGGGCCAATTTACTTTGGCTGCATTTGAGTTGTTGGCGGGCAGCCTGGAACAACTCGGGCTGGGGGGATCTTACGTACTTCATGTTGCCAGGTATTAAGGGTTACTGTTTTGATTAGATACACGTGCAGGCACCAAGTGTTGCATGGGCATCTGCTGATGCAACGCTTAAAATAGTGGCGCTCTTGTGTAAGTATCCTTAAAGGCAACAGGGCAAGTTGAGCAGTTGGGGCATAAAAAAAGCCACCTCCGAAGTGGAGGTGGCTTTTGATGTGTTGTAGATTTCCTGATCGGGCAACAAGCTGTGCCCCGTCAAAAAAATCAATATGGTCTTATTCTTTTTTCGAATCCGTGTCGGCTGCAACAGCAGCTGGAGTAGATTCGGCAGTCGAAACAGCGTTGGTGCCTTCTTCCGTCACAACGGTTTGGGAAGCTTCAGGTGCTGCTTGCTCGGCTACTAATTCGTTGTAGTCAACCGTGTGGGCATCGTTGGCTTGTACGGCAGCACTGGCTTGCTCTTCGATCACCGGAGCGGGCATCTCAGAACTGGTATCGGCCATTTCAACCGCAATACTTGGCGCAATAACCAAGGCTACTACCGACATCAATTTCAACAAAATGTTGAGCGAAGGGCCAGAAGTATCTTTAAAAGGATCACCTACCGTATCGCCAACTACCGTGGCTTTGTGTGGATCAGAACCTTTGTAGTACATCTCACCGTTGATGTCTACGCCTTCTTCAAACATTTTCTTAGCGTTGTCCCAAGCACCACCGGCATTGGATTGGAAGATGGCCATCAAAACACCACAAACGGTCACTCCGGCAAGCAAACCACCGAGCATTTCGGCACCGCCCAAGAAACCAACCGCTACCGGTGAGGTTACTGCAAGGATGCCAGGAAGAATCATTTCCTTGATGGAGGCCTGCGTAGAAATGGCAACACACTTGTCGTATTCGGCAACACCATCGGCGGCTTTGAACGTGTCTTGATCAGCTTTTGACCATTGGTCCATCTCTTTGCCTTCGTTCCGATTCATTACGTCAAGGGCTGCTTTCAAGGCAGGAAGGTCGCGGAATTGACGGCGAACTTCCTCAATCATGGCCATCGCAGCACGGCCCACCGCATTCATCGACATGGCGGAGAATACGAATGGCAACATACCACCGACCAACAGACCGGCCATTACCGAAGGCTTGGCAATGTCGATGCTGGCAATGTTGGCTTGTTGCATAAAGGCAGCAAACAGGGCCAAAGCAGTAAGGGCAGCCGAACCGATGGCAAATCCTTTACCGATAGCCACAGTGGTGTTACCCACAGCATCCAATTTGTCCGTACGTTGGCGTACTTCTTTGGGCAATTCAGACATCTCGGCGATACCACCGGCATTGTCAGAAATGGGTCCGTAAGCATCAACAGCTAACTGAATACCGGTGTTGGCCAACATACCTACCGCAGCAATAGCGATACCGTAGAGACCCGCAAAGTAGTAAGAGGTGAGGATGGCCGCAGCAATCAACAGGATTGGAATGGCAGTAGACATCATGCCCACACCCAAACCAGCAATAATGTTGGTAGCAGAACCCGTGAGGGATTGACGAACAATGCTTTTTACAGGAGGGGTGCCGGTGCCGGTGTAGTACTCGGTGATTTTACCGATACCCAAGCCAGCCACCAAACCAGCAATGGTAGAAAGGAAAACACCCATCGAGGTGTAATCGGTTCCATTCATGCTCCAGCTTTCGGGCAACATGTTGGTGATGATGAAGTAAGAAACAGCCACCATCAAGCCAGCCGAACCAAATTCGCCGATGTTCAATGCGGTTTGTGGGTTGCCGCCATCTTTTACCCGCACAAAGAAGGTACCGATGATGGAAACCAAAATTCCTACGGCGGCAAGCGCCAAAGGCAACAATACCGGACCAAGGCCGTTGGCAAATTCGCTCATTTCAGGAATGGTTACGAAAGCCGCACCGAGTACCATGGTACCGATGATGGAGCCTACGTACGACTCGAAAAGGTCGGCACCCATACCGGCTACGTCACCCACGTTATCACCAACGTTGTCGGCAATGGTAGCCGGGTTGAGCGGGTGATCTTCGGGGATACCGGCTTCTACTTTACCTACAAGGTCAGCACCTACGTCAGCAGCTTTGGTGTAAATACCACCGCCCACACGGGCGAAAAGCGCAATCGAAGAAGCACCAAGGGAAAACCCGGCCAATACATTCAATACTTTGTTGATGTTCATGGCTCCGGCTTCGGTAAACATGGTGCCGTAAACAATGAACAATACACTCAAACCAAGAACACCCAAACCAACTACACCGAGGCCCATCACCGAACCTCCGGTGAAAGCTACTTCCAGTGCTTTGCCCAAAGAAGTACGGGCCGCGTTGGTGGTACGTACGTTGGCTTTGGTAGCTACCTTCATGCCGAGGAAACCGGCCAGTGCGGAGCACAAAGCACCCACAATAAAAGAAGCTGCTACCAGCGGGTGAGAATTTACGTTGCTCATGTCTTTAAAGACCAGCAACACGGCCACTGCGACTACAAAAATGCTCAGGATCTTGTACTCGGCTTTGAGGAAAGCCATAGCACCTACAGCAATGTTTTCGGCAATTTTCGCCATTTTGGCGTCACCTACCGCTTGTTTCGAAACCCAGGCGCTTTTCCATACTACAAAGAGCAAGGCTAAAACCCCAAAGGCGGGTAAGATGTAGACAAGATTTTCCATTCAGTCCTTCATTAATAATGTTATACGCAAATATGTACCGTTGATTTTGGCCGGCAAATATAGCACATCCTACGGAAAAATGAAATCACTACAAGGGCAGTGAAATCGCTGAAATCAAACCCTTAGATATGTTTCATCCCGCGATAGGAAAGATGTACGTGAAAGAAGGAGCAGAAAGGCTTAGAAGATGACGCCAAGACCAACCGTCACCCGATTAAAATCGTAACGGGTTTCACGGGTGGCCCACCAATCCTGATAGGTTACGTCCAGGCGCTGAAACCGGTAGCCGATGTTGAAATCAATAGCGGTTCGATTGCCGACCATTCGTCGAACGCCCAAACCGAAACCCGTGCCCGGGCTGGGTCCGTTGCTGTTAAAATTATCAAGGGGCATGATGACACCACCCTGTCCGTAGACAAAAGGAGAGACGGGACCTTTAAAAATTTGGTACCGCACATCTGCAAAAAGCGGAATGGCCGAAGTGCCCCAACCTTCTAAGCCGGTAACGCCACCAAAAGAAAGTCCATTTTTGAGTTTGTAGCCCATGCTAACGTGCAAAAAGCCCAATACTTCAGAAGTATAGGAAACACCATCATTCGCATCTCCTAAGTTCATGCCTAATGCGGTACCCATGTAGAAACCTTCGTGTTCGGAAATGTTGAGCAGCCGTTGGCGGTTGGAAGAATAGGCGGACACTGGCCGTGCTTCTTTGGTAATTTTATCCACCTCATCGTAGGCGAAGACCCATATGTTGCCGGCCCGGTCTTCAATTTTTACGAATTGGTTGATTTTTAATTCGATCATCGTGCCACGGATGATGCTGCCGTTGGTGAGGTATACTACGTCTTCAAGTGGTTGGGCATCTTTTTGGGCAACTGCTTTGAAGCTCGCAAGGGCAAAAAGGAGGAGGAATCCGAAGATCATCCAGGCTTGGGGTGAAAATTTTCTGGACATGGACAATAAATTTAGTACTTTTAAGTTCTTAATTCCGCTCGAATTGATCCTTTTTTTAACTCAAATCCTTACTAACTCGATCCCAATGTTTCACAAGCAAAAACTTAGAGTGCCGGCGTTAATTATGTTACTTGCCGCCATTCCAGTACTTCAAAGCTGTTTTAAGGACAAGCACATTGAAACGCTGACCTACACTGCCAACTCGCCGGTCTACATGTCCGACGATGAATTTAAAACTTCGGTAAAAATGGAAGGACCTCGCGCAATGCACGAGCCCGGAAAAATTTACCTCTACGACAACACGCTCTACATCAACGAAGTGAACCAGGGTGTGCACGTGGTGAACAATACCAATCCTTCCAACCCACAGAAAATTGGTTTCATCAACATTCCTGGCAACATCGATATTGCTATTAAAGGAAATGCGTTGTATGCAGATAGCTACACCGACTTGATTACCCTTGATATTTCTGATCCTAACAACGTGATTGAAGTATCCCGCGAAGAAGATGTGTTCCAATACACCCTTCCTTCCTGGAACTCCAGCTACCCTCTGGCTCAAATCGATCCCAGCAGAGGGGTTGTAGTAGGTTGGGAAGTAAAAGAAGTATCTGAAACCTGCGAAGATGGAGAGTGCGGATGGCGCCCCAACTTTGTAGCTTCTAACTCGGTACAAGCCGATGAAGCTGGTTTCTCCACCTTTGCCGGTATCGGCAACAACAGCCGTATTTCGGTGGTTGGTTCTGGTGTAGGACAAGCCGGTTCGATGGCCCGTTTCATGCTCCACAAAGATTACCTCTACATTATTGATACCGACTTCTCCATGTCGTTGTACAACACTGTAGATCCGATGCAGCCTTCTTACTCCACTACGGCGAGTGTAGGCAACAACATCGAAACTTTGTTTGTGAACGAAGACAAACTCTTCATCGGTTCTGAAACCGGAATGTTCATCTACGATTTGAGTACTCCAGAAAATCCAACCTACGTTTCTCAGTTTGAGCACGCACAAGGTTGTGACCCAGTAGTGGTTTACGGCAACACGGCTTACGTAACCATTCGTGGTGGCACTCCTTGTGGAGGATTCGACAACCAGTTGGATGTGATCGACATCACCAACATCAACAATCCGACCCTCATCACTTCCGCTTCAATGGACAGTCCTTTTGGCTTGGGTGTAGATGGTACGCGTGACGTGTTGTTCGTGTGCGATGGTTCCTCCGGTTTGAAAGTGTTTGACACCAAAAACCGTGAAGCCATTCCAAGTAAAATGATCGAAAACCTGAGAGGTTTCCATGCATTTGATGCCATTACCCAAAACGGTCTCCTGCTGATGACCGGTGCCGATGGCCTCTACCAATTTGACTACAACGATCCACAGAACGTTTCAATGGTAAGCGTGATGACCCTCGGCGAGTAAGCCCAGGTATTGGAAAACATATTATAAGGAAAGGCGATCCGATTTCGGGTCGCCTTTTTTTGTGGTTTAGTCTTTGGGTTCCTTGGTTCAATCCCCCGGGCCCCTCGACTCCGCTCGGGGACCGGGGGCATTTTGATGCCGGTCGTTGAGCATTTGAAAACCGGTCTTCGAGCGGACCGTGTCAGCCCGCTGGCTGAGACGAGAAGCCCGGT
>ERZ1740068.628-NODE-628-length-15138-cov-8.676324_pt1 | contig 15138 bp, 17 predicted proteins | sample MGYA00581735_ERZ1740068 | MGnify/ENA primary metagenome ERZ1740068 (study PRJEB43018, sample SAMN04849740) | marine metagenome | isolation source: floating plastic debris | place: Pacific Ocean | collected 2008-08-30 | study: EMG produced TPA metagenomics assembly... | reverse complement strand
TTAAACGAAGCTACACGTTTTAATAAGAAAGATCGAACCCTTTGTCTGGGTCGAAGGCAATGAGGTCTTTGTCAGAAGCCAGTTTGTCGTTGTGACTAAAGATCATTTTGGCCATTATTTGTGCAATTCTGTTAGCGCTTGTCGCTGCTGGTTCTGTGCTGTTTGTTTGTTCCGTTTTACCCGAAAGTTGCTGATTGTGAAAGCTGTTTTCTGTGGTACTCTGAAGATAGTTAAGGGGTGTGTTCCTTTCCATATTTGTCCGATTTGTTAATAATTAGTAATGAATCCTACATTTGATGTGTTGTACTATTTATGTATCAATCACAATACAAATATTGAGGAATTGTCAAAGAATCATTAGCGTAGAATACCTAAATGGAGAATTTACACAAATCACTGAGAATGCTAAGTAAATCACCTAGATCAGCTTCTTCAATACAGCATTTGATCTAAGAAAGCACGCTAATTGGATCAAAATGGCTGTCAGACACTGAGTATCCCAGCTTTTATAACTGAGAAGTATTTCGACAAAAGATTTGACGAGGAGATGGACTATGCCTATTTCCTGGGGATAGAACTGTTGGATGTGTACAAAGGGTCAAAATGGGCAGATGCCTGTATCTCTGAGATCAGGAATGCTAAGGAACAGTAGATGACAAAAACAAAGAGCTCCTACGTCTAAGAGCCCTTCATTTATAAGATTGATCTATTCGATGTTGAACGTAGCGTAAATCTCGAGTCCGTACTCTGCCCCCAGTTGCACAACTACTACATCGCCGGCCTGGGCATTTTCTAGTAGTTTGCCCAGCGCCACAGTCGACTTTCGCTTCACACCATCTTGTTTGACAGACCTAAGTCCTAGCCCTGCCCGTACCAGTGTGAGAACAACCCGTCCGTTTCGCTGCTCCGTCAACTCTGAATCGACAAAGTCGGCCAATTCATAATTTAGTTGAAGGGCAATAGGCTTTTTGTCAAGCATGGAAGCAGGCATTGCCGTTTTTTTATTCACTTTCTGACCATTGATTGAGAGTTGGACCATTCTATCTTCCGGCAGCAATCTGGATTCTTTTGCAAATTTCCAGCTTTTACTGTCTCTGAATAAGGGGAAATTAAACAGGTGAGATGTTCTGTCTTCCTGAGCGTCTATGATTAGGTAGTCTTCCAACTTGGCCTTATCCAGTAAGGAGCGGAGACTAAAGGATTCGCCTGCCTCAAGGTTGGCGCTTTTACGACCCATTTCCGCACCTTTTCTAATCAGCTTAAGCGTTACAAATAATTTACTCATTTTACTATTTGTAGTTTTAAACCGGAATTGACCTTTAGTCTTTTCCAATTCTGAATATTGGAGTCCTTTCTCTATCGCTATTCCATCAATGTAAAACTGGATTTCCTGGGTGCTGTCAACTGTTGCATTGTCCATTGAAGGAGAAGGCTGTGATGCAATGGCATTGCTGTGCGCAGTGGCCATCCCCAGGATCAGGATAAATGCCATCGCCAGTGCTGCTCTGGACCAGCCGGCCCATCCTGATTTTTGTATGCTCATCATGGTTATTCTTTTTTTGATAAATGATAAATTAAAATTGTGTACCAACCCGTATGAGTTGTTGCTGATTAATTGTCTCAAAAGCAAGGTCTGATACTCAACCAGGGAGAAACCCTTCAGAAGCATATTACTGTCTGCCAGGTATTCATGTGTTTGTTTTAGTGATTTGAGGAGCAGCCATACGATGGGATTGAACCACAAAAGGGCTGCCATGAATTGTACAAATATTAAGTCTATGGAATGCCGCTGACTCATGTGCGTCTTTTCATGTGCCAGTACCTGGTCAAAGTCCCTGTCTGTGCCAATGTCCTCGGGTATGAATACCGTATTCATAAAAGAGAAAGGGGCATTGGAAGGAGGGAGTTTAACTACTTTGATACCGTTACACTCTGCATGAGGCAAGGCTTTTTTCATTTGTCTTAGTTTGCTGAAAAACAAGGCTAAGCGGCAAAGTAAGAAAGCAAAGCCAATCGCATAAATGATGAGGAGCGAGGCCATGACGATCCTGGAAAAATTCCAGTCGGAAGTCCAGAGTCGCTGAATCCAGTTTCCCGAATCGATTGCCTCCTCATTGGCAGGGCTCCCTATATCATTGATGGCTACATAATAGGCGCTTCTTACTTTGCTCAACTCTGATAGCTGCTGATTGATCAATCCTGTGTCTGAGTCCCATAAATTGAAACTTGCCAGTGGAAGAAGCATTGAAAACACCAAAATGGAGATCAGGTAGAACCGATTGAAAGTGAAAAATGTTTCTTTTTCCAATAGTAGCCTGTAAATGCCGTAAAGTAAGGTCAGGCAGAGGCTTGCTTCTATCAAATATATGATCAGCTCATTCATCTTTTTGTGATTTTAAAGACTCCAACATTTTGATGGCTTCGTCCAGCTCGTGCCCATCCAACTGCTTGCTTTCAGAAAAAAAGCTGATCACCTGCTTGAATGAGTTATTGTAGTAATCTGACACGAGGCGCGACAATTGTCCTTTGCGATACTCCTCCTTGGAAACTTTTGGAAAGTACTGATGGGAGTTGCCGTAAGCTTTGTATCCGACAATCTCTTTTTGTACCAGTACCCGCACAATGGTGGACACGGAATTATAAGGAGGTTTTGGGTCGGGGTATTGCTCGATGATATCCTTGATAAAACCTTTTTCAATACCCCAGAGAATCTTCATGATCTTCTCCTCTGCCTTGGTCAAATTCGTCATTGCTTTTCTATTTAATCAATCAGCTGATACAAGTATACAACTTGAAATTAAGTTGAGCAACGTAATTTTAAGTTTATTAACGTAAAAGTACGTTTACTTGAATTTGCCCAGTCAATTTATGTGAAATCCATTGATCATATTTTTTGGGCATGCTTTGCAGATACAGTTAACTTTGGGCTGAAATCCGAAAGGGTTGTTCGACCTAAGAATGAAATGACAAACAAGACAGTAGCTAAAATAGGAGTGGTCACCGTCAGTGACAGGGCAAGTGCAGGGGTCTATGAAGACCAAAGTGGAAAGGCCATCATGGATACACTCAACGAGTATTTGATTTCTGAATGGGAAGCGTCCTATGAAGTGATCCCCGATGAGCAGGCAGTGATAGAGCAGACCATCATCAACATGGTGGATCATCAGCACTGTTGTTTGGTGATTACAACAGGCGGTACAGGACCTGCCAAAAGAGACGTGACACCAGAAGCAACGGAAGCTGTTTGTGATCGCATGATGCCAGGTTTTGGAGAGTTGATGCGTGCTGAATCACTGAAATATGTGCCCACTGCCATTCTTTCCAGACAAACTGCAGGTTTAAGAGGAAGTAGCCTGGTACTCAACCTTCCAGGTAAGCCCAAATCCATCAAAGAATGCCTGAATGCAGTTTTTCCTGCCATTCCTTATTGTATAGACCTGATGGAAGGGCCCTATCTGGAATGTAAGGAGGAAGTGATCAAGGTGTTCAGGCCAAAGGCGAAAAAACGTGGGGGTTAAGCTATGTCGTCATCGATGTAGGGCACTATTGTCGTAAGATCCCTCATCAAGTGGAATAGTAGCCCTGGAATGGTGCAGACTATCCAGTTAGTGACAATCTTTCCATGAGTCGGTCCAAAAACAGATGTAGAAGGGCCGGTCGGGTTCTTTGAAAATACTCAGAACTGAGTATTGATTTTAAGCGCAATTCCAAAGTACTTAGTGTGTAAAAGGGACGAAGACTTTCTCCAGCATTGCTTTATAAAATAGATGATGTGTAAGAGAAAGTGTTTCTGGTTATGCCTATTCAATGAAAGCCATTGCTGGTTATTTTTTAGGCTTAATATCTACATACATGGAAGAAATTTACACAAGCCTGTCCGAGTCATTACAATCAGTTTTTAACAGAGAGAAAAAAAAGTCGGTGGGAGCACGAACGGTTATACTGTTTGTCAGTATCTGTCTGGCTGTGGCTTTTTATACCTACACCGTTGAATACTATGATTCCGACAGGAACATATGGAGCTATTTTAGGTTTAAGTCCAAAAACTATACTTTCTTCACTGGTTCTACCGGTGGTTTTTACATTGAGATTGGGAATCTGATTGAATCTAAAACGCGGGAAAGTAGCATTATTAATGTTAGAAATGTCGAGAGTCTTGGGGGCTCTGAAAATGCGATTAAAGTATTGACCACACCAAGGTCTTTTGGACTGATACAAGAAGAAACGCTGAAGGGAAACGACGTGGTGCGAGACCAGCTCAATTATGTGACCCCGTTATACATGGAGCGTATCCACATCATTTATCGAAAATCAAAGTTTGAACAGTTTAGCGAGAATCATCCACAATTGACCCTATCCACCACAGATGAAGTCCTCAACTTTTTTGCTAATTCAAGAATTGCTGCCGGGCCTGTCGGGAGCGGAACAAGAATCATCGCGAGTTATATTTTAAGTGAAGTCAATCAACAGATTGAACGAAAAGGGATTAAAACAACTAATCAGGAAATTCTGAATACCTCTTTCTCTCAGGGACTTAATCAAATTGAAGGAAATGAAAATGACATTGATATTTTATTCACGATTGCCGGAGCTCCTTTGAAGAAGGTCAAGGAACTGCTTCAGCAGGATGAATATGGGCTGATTAGTATTTTACCTTCATTTGTGTCGCGGCTCAATAACGCGTTTGACGTCAATTTGAGGATGTCTGATTTCAATGGAATATATGACGTGGACCATGATGTGGCCACTCTGGGTTCCTATTGTTACCTTATTTCTTCCAGGGATGTAACAGGTGCAGATATTTTAGAGTTTTTGACTATACTCAGTGACAATAAGGACATTATTCGAACGCAGTTTGACATTAAATTGGGTGATCATTTTCAATTGGAGGAATTTGATTTTTTGAACCTTTTCAAATCCAAACATGAGAATTCAATCATGGAAGATGTGAAGAACATCATCATATTTATTGTTAGCTTTAGCTTCTATTCTGCTATATCGGTATTGTTTTTACTATGGGTCGTTTCTAGTAGAAAGCAGGCGCAGTATTTCAAAAAGATCGCAAATATCAATTCTGCCTGTATTCCCGTCAACCATACTTTAGATGAAGGAGACTCCTCTTTATTTCATCCAATTATCTACAAGAATCAAGTCAATATCATTAATAAGGTCATCCAGGGAATCAGTAATCTGATCAAATTGAATATAGAAATCAATCAGGATTACAAAACCGGAGGGATTACAGATAAACATCAAAATCATTTACTGGACCATATCGAAAAGACTACTTACAAGTTACAAAAAAACCTTGCGCAAAGGTTGAATGAACTGATCGACAGAGGAGGTAAGATCAAGGAAGTAGACTTGAGAGTCTATTTTACTGCGGGGTATCTGTTAATGGACGATTACAACTTTTTAAAGTTGAAAGTTTCAGATGTGAAAATGCTCACTGAACAAGCTAATTTGGAGAATCGGTGATCCTGTATTAGAAGACAGTTCGTCCAAATTCCCTATTTTGCAGGTGTCAATATTTTTTAACCAGACACCATGAATGCACAAGACTTTACTGTAAAACGGGACGACCTTTCACAAACCAAGGTGGTTCAAAAAAACTATCCAGATGAATTAATGCCCGGACAAGTACTACTGGCAATAGACCGGTTTTCATTTACTTCCAACAACATTACGTACGGCGTAGTAGGTGAGCGGATGAGCTACTGGAGCTTTTTCCCTGCTGAGCAAGGCTACGGGATTATCCCAGCCTGGGGATATGCCACGGTGATTGTGTCCAGTCACCCCGATGTGGCTGTTGGGCAGCGATTTTATGGATATTACCCCATGAGTTCTCACCTTTTGGTTACTCCTGGACGGGTCAGCAGTATGGGTTTTACAGATCAAACGAAACATCGAAAGACACTACCCTCGGTGTATAATTTTTATAGCAGTACAGCAAATGATCCCTCATATTCGCCTGATACCGAGGAACTGACAGCATTGTTCAAGCCTTTGTTTGTGACCTCATTCTTGATTGATGACCAACTCGCTGAAGAGCACTTCTACGGCGCTTCTCAGATAGTGTTGACCAGTGCATCCAGCAAGACCGCCCAGGCATTGGCCTGCCTGCTGGCCAATAGGAAGAAACAGGATGGTTTAAAGATCAACATCATAGGGCTTACTTCTGAAAGGAACAAGGGCTTTGTCCATCAGTTGGGCTGGTATGATCAAATTGTCAGTTACGAAGAGCTTGCAGAGTTAAACCAGAAGGAGGATTTTGTGATCGTAGACTTCACCGGGAATCACCAGCTGCAATTTCAGTTGCAAACTCTACTGGAAGATCGCCTTCAGTATAATTGCCTGGTAGGGCTCGTTGACTGGCATCACCTCAAAGGTGATCAACCTCTGCCGAAGAAAGGTGAATTCTTTTTTGCTCCTACCAATGCGGAAAAAAGACAAAAGGACTGGGGCGTATCAGGTTTTCACCAAAGAGTAGGTATCGCCTGGCATCACTTTGTTCATAGTGTACAATCAAATCTTGTTATTGAGCAACACAATGGTGCTGAGGAACTGCAAATATTATATGCCGATATGTTGCAAGGTAAAGTGGATTCTAAATGCGGAAACATTGTTTCTTTGAAGTGATCAAAACAGACGAAATGAAATGAACCAACCCCGACCCAAGGGTACGGGGTATCTCTGTCGGCCAATAGTTTCTTATCGACTCAAGAGTCGGGGAATTAGGTATCCCTCAGGGATTAAAAGGCAAAAATAAATGTTTTTCGCCCGTGGAAATTGAGTCAGTTATCGTAGCTCGGTGTTCCACACCTAAAGATATTGTGTTAGCATACAGGAATAAAAAAAATAGATGAAAGTAACAGTCTGTCAGTTAAGTAATGACACCTCGCAGCTGGAAAAAGCCTGGGAAGAATTGGTATTCCACTGTCGTGCCGAACAGAGCGAGTTGGTGCTTTTGCCCGAAATGCCATTTTACCCGTGGATTGCACATCAGGAAGTAGTCAATGAGGTAGAGAAGCAGGTGGCAATTGATGCGCATGAGCAGTGGATCAGGCGATTTGATGAACTGGGGGATGCCATCGTTGCTTATTCCAAACCCGAGATGGTTGAAGGGAAGTTTTTAAATACGGCCTGCATCTGGACCAGAGCGCTTGGACATCAACCGGTACATAGTAAGTGCTTCTTTCCTGAAGAAGCAGGGTTTTATGAAGAGACATGGTTTGACAGGGGAGAGGAGACGTTTGAACTCATAGAAGTAAATGGTATGAAGATCGGCTTCCTGCTCTGTACAGAGATTTGGTTTACCCAATATACCAGGGCGTACGGGCAGGAAGGTATTGACTTTTTACTGGTTCCCAGGGCCACCGGTCATTCCTCGGTTGATCAGTGGGTGCGATGTGGACAAACTTCTGCCGTAATCGGTGGTTGTTATTGTCTGAGTGCCAATCGCTCCGGTGTGGGTGTCGCAGATTTCCAATGGGGCGGTAACGGATGGATTGCTCAGCCAGAGGACGGCCAACTTTTAGGGATTACCACAGATCAGGCGCCTTTCTTAACGCTCGACCTTAGTTTGGAAAAAACCAAAGCTGCCAAGGTGGAGTACCCAGTGTACGTGAGAGAGTAGTGGGTAGACATTGGTAGCATCGTCCATCGTTTCCTGGGAAGAAAAATGTATCCACGATCAGTCCTGACAGACTGGAAGTTACACTTAAAGTGAATGCTCGCAGGGAGTGGTGCAACCAGTGAAGATTAGTTACTTCCACAGAAATAGTTAGTTTTGTGAATCACTAGATCGGCCACCTGGTCATTATCATTAAACTATCTATCCAATGATTCAACTAATCAAAGACTTAAACAGAACTTCTAAGAAAGCCCCTAAAAGAGTCAGAGCCATCACGCTCTACAACATTGTCAATTTCATTTCAACGGTTGTACTCACGTTTGGGTTTGCGTTGGTGACGGTACTTTTTGCACCTCAGCTAGACATATGGTCTCAGCTGGTACTGATCGCTATCCCGTTAATTTTCGTCATTGTCAACTATATTGTACTGCTGATCAATGAAAAATTTATTTATGGTTCGGTAAAAGCCTACTGGATCCTCTTGATCTTTTTACTGATTCAGTGCGTAGGCCTTCAGGTCGGGAACTTTGCCTTCGAGCTCAACCTCGGGGGAATTCCACTGGTATTTACTTTGACACTTGGGAGCTTTTCGGTGCAATTGAATTTCGCAGCCATCATTTTCACTGGTTACCTGATCAGTGTGAAAGATGAGTATTACCGCTATGTGGAAGCAATGAAAGTGCAGAACGCAGATCACAATGAATATCAAAAATACTGATGAAGCAGAAACAAAAAATCAGGCAAAATTTCAGAGAAGCCGTTTTTAAGCGGGACCACCATCGCTGCAAGACCTGTGGCGTGGCCAATGTTGCATTGGATGCGCATCATATCACAGACAGAAATGAAATGCCGAATGGCGGTTATGTGAAGGAAAACGGAATTGCGCTTTGTCATGATTGCCACATCAAAGCCGAAGTATGGCATTCATCAGGGAAAACGGAATTTGCACCAGATTTCCATCCAGATGACCTTTATAGGTTGATTGGCTCCAATCTTCAGCGGGCAACTGCCGCAAGTGAAAGACTGTCCTAAATTTGAAAATCATGGACCCTCATTATAAAAGGTTACTCTTCTACATCATTCTCTATTCAGCAATATCCTATTTTGAAGATGAAATAAAAGAGATCGCCGGATATGAGTGGACCGGACCCATTGTCTTTGTCATACTTTTGGGTGCATTCCTCGTTCAGCAGTTCATTGCATTTAGGAAAGGGAAGTATTTTAGATCTAAATATGACATGGTACGCCGAGGCGTCTCTTTGGCGTTGGGTCTCGGAGGGGTCGCAACATCGGCTTATTTCTGGCAGCCAGAATCTCTCATGTTATGGGTCTTGCTGTTTCTGGGCACGATCTTCCTTTTCAATGGCATTTTCTACGTCAACGCCATCAAGTTTTATCACAATGGCGATCAATTCATGATTTATTACAAAGGACAGTTTGATTTATCTGGTTTTAACTCCTTCAGCCTGAACAATGGCACATTGAAAATAGAATTCCCTGATCGGCGAATAGAAGTATATAATGTGAGTATGTCTGTACAGAATGTGTCAGCCCTTCAACAGTATTTGACAAGCAACATGACAGAAGACAGCACCGCCTGACGACAGACCATGCGATGACTGACTTGTTTTCCATCACTGATTTTTTTATTTTCAAAGTAAAGGATCGGCAAATGGACACGCATTTTTTACATTCTTAGCAAATTTTAACAAACTCAAAAAAATGTCAGGACTGGCGACCAAAGAAACCAATCGTAGTGTAAAAGCCTTTATTGAAGGCATCGACAATGCATCAAAGCAGGAAGATAGTCAACAGTTACTGAAGATTATTGAAGAAGCAACGGGGCTGATGCCTAAAGTCTGGGGCAATGAGAAGGTACCTGATTTCCTGATTGGCTATGGTAAATATAAATACAAGCGGAAGGGCAGTAAAGAGGAGTTTGAATGGTTTAACGTGGGTTTTGCACCGCGAAAAACAAAACTGACCGTTTACCTTACTTTTGATATCAACGAACAAATGGACCTGCTGGAAAACCTGGGCAAATGCAAATGGGGCAAAGGATGCCTGTACATCAATAAGTTGGCCGATGTCAATGTAGCAGTGCTCAAACAGTTGATCCAACGCAGCAAAGACGCTCGGTGGCATTAAGACACAGACAATGTGTAAAATAAATCGCAGTTGCTGTCATATTTTTAAAGCTTAGGTAACAAACCAGTTAGCAAGCGAATAAGATGTAAATGCAGCATTCAATCAAACACCCCTTTGAAGAAGTCATCACTCAAAACAAAGACAGGATTTTCCGGATTTGTAAGGTCTATGCAGCAGGGCCGGTTGGGCCGGAAGACCTTTTTCAGGAAGTAATCATTCAGATTTGGAAGTCCTTTTTATCGTTTGAAGGAAAGGCTAGCATCAACACATGGGTCTATCGAATCACACTCAATGTTTGCCTGCGCTACCAAAAACGAATGGAAAGCAGGGGAGGGCAAATGGTACAACTGGAAGCAGTTCGGTTTCGACTCACTGCAACAGCCGATGATCCACAGCACTTTGAAAGGCATCAGGCACTGTATTCATGTATCCGCTCACTCAATGAACAAGACCAGTGCATCGTGATTATGGTACTGGACGAATTGCCTTATGCAGACATCGCTGAAGTGACCGGTCTCACGGAAAATCACATCGCTGTCAAAATGAAAAGAATCAGAAAGAAATTGCTGCCATGCCTCAAATCCAAATTACAGTAACATGAAAGAACAGAGAGAACAGTTTGACTGGAATGAATTGAAAGACATTTGGAGAAGTACAGCAGAAGCGAATGACATTCAGATTAAGGTAGCTGATTTAATAGAAGAACTGCAAGCTAAAACCAGTCAGTTTGAAAAAGATGCCATCCATAAGGACCTTGAAATACTGCAAGGCAGTTGGTCAGACTTCAAAGGTGCTGTCAGTGAATTTGAGAAGAATTCCATCAAAAAAGACCTTTCTATGATCACCAGACTATGGAAAAGAATGCTCGGCTTCCTTGGGAAAAAAGATTGATTCCCGCATGAAAAACAGCACTGCAAAATGCCCCATTTTCTACTGCCTGATACTGTCACTGGTATTCGGTATCCGTTGTGCGCCGGAAAGCAGGTTTGCTGATGACCTTACCAATCATATCGTTCTGATTATAGACCAATGCCCGGATTATAGCCGCTATCATCATTTTGGGAGATTGATACGCCTGAGGGGTATTGGTTAGCATGTCAACTATGGTTGTATCTAACCTATGACCGGAATTATCCGTTTAAAATGCCATGGTTCGTGCAATTTTTCACAACTTTGAATAACGCAACTTTTTAATACTGAACGCTACTTTTAAACTCACGCATATGAAATCAAGATTCTATAGGTTCCTGATACTTGCCCTGGGACTCTTCTTCTTACTCCCTGAAAATGCGGGTGCTCAGGTAATCACCGGCTCAAAAAACATCGTTGAAACCACCTTTGACATCACTGACTTCCATACCATCTTACTCAGGGATGCCTACGACCTGGAAGTGACGCAGTCAGACGAGTACAAGGTAGTGGTGGTGCATGATGATAACATCAAAGAATACCTGAAGGTGAGTAAAGACAAAAAGACATTGGACATTCAGCTGGACAAAGCCTACGAATTTTATGACATAGAACTGACGGTGAAAGTGTCATTACCAGTCCTCAGGGAACTAACTGCGAACGGGTCGGGGGAGATTAGCATCCCTGAGGTGAAATCTGATAGTTTGTTCATTAAGATGCTGGGCGCTTCCGAAATGACGTGCAGCGTAGAAATAGCTGAATACCTGGCCATTGCGATCAATGGCGCTGCTCAGGTCTACATAGACGGTACAGCTGAAAATGCCGATATGGATCTTGGAGGTGCTGGAAAACTGGTTGGTGAAGACTTCACCGTTGAAAATGAATTGAGTATCCGTGGGAGCGGCGCAGGCACCGTAGAACTAGTCGCCAACGGAGACATTAGAGTCAACCTGAAGGGAGCCGCTTCGGTGATCTACTACGGAAACGCGATCGTAGTGGAGGAAGTGACCTCAGACATGTCCGGGATCAGGCGCGAAACAAGATAATATCTTTACCTACTTCAACGATCACAAAACTGAATTAGACTTCCTTTCAAGTATTATATTGGCATTTACGAATAAAATAAAATGATTAGTTTGGCATTTAAGAATATAATGTAATATATTTGATTGGCAATTACGAATGTAATAGGTTTTTCTATCATGTAGTTGTAACGAAATTTTGCAGAAGATGAAAGGGACACAACTTGGTGAATTTGAAGAACTGGTTTTGTTGGTGGTGGGTATCCTCAATGGGGAAGCCTACGGTATATCCATTTTGAAAGACATTGAAGAGCATACCGGTAGGAAAGTGACTGTAAGCACGATCCACACTGCACTGTACCGACTGGAGGAAAAAGGCTTCGTAGAATCTTTCATTGGTGGTGCCAGCAAGGCAAGAGGGGGGAGGAGTAAACGGCTTTACAAGGTAACTGCGGAAGGAAAAGCGGCGCTTGCGACAGCCCGGCAGATCAGAGATCGGTTGTGGGACCTGATGCCGGGAACATGAAGCAGCAATACCCACCGGGATGGGTAGAATCGTTGCTCGATTTTTTACTCAAAGACCGTTTTGCAGATGAAACCATCGGTGACCTCATCGAATGGTATCAATTGAAGCAGCACACTTACTCGTCTTTCACGCTGTGGTGGTATTTCACCCTCAGCATCCTGAAAGCACTCAAATTTTATAAACTCAAAAAAATACAGGACCTACTCATCCTGTTGTCAGACATTATGATGCTCAACAACAATATCAAAATTGGTATCAGATCGCTGGTACAGAATCGTTTTTTCACGCTGATCAATCTGGTAGGATTGTCTGTCAGTTTTATCTCTTTTTTATTGATCTACGCTTATGTGTCTTATGAGACGAGCTATGACAATTTCCATCCGGAAAGTGAACAGATCTATCGGGTGATCAACTATGACGTAAAGACCGGTTACCGTGGTCGTCCCACTTCCACGCCGCTGGGAAGAACATTGAAAGAGTATTGGTCGGATGTTGCCACCTTCGCCAGGTTTGGTCAGGACCCGGTTTATCTCAATGCTTCGGGGAGCAAATATTATGAAGAACACTTTTACTGGAGCGACTCGGAAATATTTACTGTTTTCCCTTTGCCTTTTTTGTATGGTGATGCCCATACCGCGCTGTCCACTCCCAATGGCCTGGTGTTGACCCAGGAGAAATCTGAGAAGTATTTTGGCAAGGGGGTGAACCCGGTGGGGCAAATGATCCCGGTCAAAGTATATGACAGCGATACTGATTTGCTGATGCGGGTTGACGGGGTGTTGAAAGCCATTCCCGCCAATTCAGATTTGCCTTTTGAGATACTCGGTTCCATGGACAACGCGCTGGACCTCTACAGCAGATTCAATGACATGTGGGGCTTTTTGTGGCTACATACCTATGCGCGAATTCCCAACGACACGGATTTGAACCGTATCACTGAAAGTATCCCGGAGATCATGCACGAGAAGCGGGGTAATCGTTGGATGGAAAGCAACGGCTATGAATTCCAGCCCCTAAGTCGTGTACATCTGTACTCTGCAGATGTTAGGGCTTCTTTGACAAGCGGAAACATCAACTATGTGATCACCTTTGTCATCATTGGTGTTTTTATCCTGTTGATTGCGTCCATCAATTACCTCAACCTGATGGGAGCGAGGGTCAGCAAACGAAGTGGCGAAGTGGGGGTCAGGAAGGTACTCGGTGCCAGTAGACGTCAACTCATGGCACAGTTTCTCACAGAGTCCAACCTCACTATTTTTATCAGCTTGCTGCTGGCGTTGACTACGGCTGTTTTAGCATTCCCTCTTTTTGCGGACTTCATTGACAAACCATTATCGCTTTCCTTATTGCTCAATGGTCAGACATTGTTGTTCCTCATATTACTTGGATTGTTTTGTGGTACAATGTCGGGTATTTATCCGGCTACGTTACTGGTGCGAATGAATGGTCAGCTGGCACCTGCTCAGCATAGCAGGGTGCATCGCAGAAATGCCTTTCAAAGATTGCTGGTGGTCTTTCAATTTGCCATTTCTGTATTTTTGATTACTTCCACTTTGGTCATCTTTCGGCAGGTAGATTTTATGACGCATGTAGACCTCGGTTTCAATGACCAGCGGTTGATGACTGTGAAAGTAGAAGACAGAAAGCTGCAGGATAAAATCAAGTTGATCGCGCAGGAGATGCAGGACCTTTCCGGAGTGGCTGCGGCCACCATTTCCGGCGAGTCTCTCCCAAGCCAGATGAACAATACCTGGGACATTCAATGGGAGGGCCTCCCCACCGAAGAACGTAAACTCATCGAGTTGGTATCGGTAGGAGTGGATTTTTTTGAGATACTGGATATCTCGATCATCGCCGGAGAGGGCTTTTCTTCAATGTATGAAAACGACTCTGCCAACTACATCGTTCTCAATGAAGCAGCCGCTGAAATGATTGGCCGGCAGGATCTCCTTAGAAAAAAAGTGACCATTGGAGGGATGGAGCGCACCATCATCGGTGTGGCTCAAAACCATCATTACCAGTCTTTACAATCAGTAGTGAGCCCTGTGGCATTTTTGGTGACTACACCTGGCACACGCATCAGTCCCGACAATGTAATTGTGAGATTGGGGACTGATAACACCATTGAGACCATTTCACAGATGGATGAGGTGTGGAAATCATTTTCTACGAGTGAGTATTTCAGTTTCAGGTTTGTAGATGAGGCCTACGGTCAGACTTACGATGGAGAGTATCAGTTTTTGAATCTTTTTACGGTCTTTGCCATCCTCAGTATTTTGATCTCCTGCATGGGACTCTACGGCATCGTACTGTTTACTACCGATGCCAAAAGCAAGGAAATCAGCATTCGCAAGGTACTGGGCTCTTCTGTATCACAGATTGTGCTGCTGATCTCCAGGAAATTTGTACTCTTGGTAGTGTTGGGGTTCATTTTGGGGACACCGGTTGCTATCTACTTTGCCAATGATTGGCTGTCCAACTTTTCCTACAGCATCAGCATAGGCTACTGGACACTGCTGCTGGCGGCATTGTTGGTACTGATCATGGCCATCCTGACCGTTGGCATCAACACTTTCAAGGCGGCCATTGCCAACCCTGCGGATCACTTGAGGAATGAATAGTAATACAGAGTGGATTGAGAGTGAGGCCTTAGAGTGGGAGTGGGGTTTGAGTTCGTTTATTGGTTTATCTTTATTTGTGATGAGTGATTTGTGATGTGATGTTAGTAATGCCTAAATTTGGTGATTGCGTTATTTTTTTCCTTTGCATGCAAAATGCCTATTGCCTACTGCGTACTGCCTACTTCTTTAATGAGTGATGATTGATGTGTGATGAGTAATGGCGAAATACTGTATCGTCCTGAAAAGAGTTTACATGTTAAACATATAATCCTGCAATAA
>ERZ1740068.627-NODE-627-length-15172-cov-7.968975_pt1 | contig 15172 bp, 10 predicted proteins | sample MGYA00581735_ERZ1740068 | MGnify/ENA primary metagenome ERZ1740068 (study PRJEB43018, sample SAMN04849740) | marine metagenome | isolation source: floating plastic debris | place: Pacific Ocean | collected 2008-08-30 | study: EMG produced TPA metagenomics assembly... | reverse complement strand
CCATTGGGCTTTTCTCCTTCGGTCAGGGTCTAAAGCGTTGAATAGTTTTTGCTGTTTTAACCAGAAGTCTTCATCCGATTTGTTTACCATATTGGGGGGCTATACTGGATTGATTGTTCAATAAAATTAAAAAGAAAGGAGGCCGATCGGTCATCAACTTTCTCAGGGATTCTTTTGGCTGCCCTTCGGCTTCTCTTCAATGATTTCGAACCCTAATAAACCATCACGTAGTACCATTGTAACCGTTTCGCCCACCTTGGTGCGCGCATAAACTTTCTTAGATACGTGTATTTCTTTGTGTTGACCTTCGTCAAAAGCAAGCCTCAGTAAATAGTTTTCTTCATGAGAAGAGCTACGGTTGCTAATCCGCTGCTCCACCACTTCAAAATGTCGGGTATAAGCAGTTTCTTCGGCAAAAGTTCGGTTGATTATATTCGCCGAGACGACCACTACAAGAGGCAAACCGATCAAAAGGGTCCAAAAAATGGTATGACGTCTTTTGGGACTCACATACAAATCAAAGGAGAGGAAAGGAAGACCAAAAATGAAGACCACTGCAAGCAGTATTCCCCAGGGAGTAAAGGTTTTCCAAAAGTTCCAGGGGCGTAGGAAGTTCTCAAAGCGTCCCAATTCCACCAATAACAGTACAAGACTTGCCAAAAAGCAACCCGTAGACAATCGAACTACTGTCTTTTTGTCAATCCAGTTGCGAAAGCGCTGTTCTGGCAATAGTTGGTCCAACCATTCGTCGGAGCGGGCGAATAAAAAGTAGATGGCCAGCAGTATGGCCATAAAACTTGAAAACGCTACCAGGCGTCCTAAACCACTTTTCGATGTGCCCGTGATCAGGAGTAAAGCGATACCGACAAGTATGACAAGAAAGGGTCGACGGTAAATAAATCCCATAAAACTGGGTATTGGGGTTGCTTGTGCCTTGGGAATTACATTCGCAAGCTAAGTAAATCAAGGGTAAAGGTAGAACACAATAATCTTTTAGTTCAAGGCCATTAGAAACAATGCTTTCATGGGTTTTTGTCGCTGTTTTTAGGCCATCTCATGTCTCAGATCACCGAGGTTTAGGGTAGAAAACCCGAAATTGCCGTGTTGGAGACATTTATTGAGAAACCAGTTTCACAATTTCCCGTATTGGATAATGCACTGCGATGCAGTGTCACCTTAAGAGCTCTCATTTAATGAAAAGATTCCTTTCCGTCTGGATTTTGGTATTCGTTGGATCGTGCCAATTATTTGGGCAAAACACCTTTCAATCTGTACAAAACGGAAACTGGAACGATGCCTCTACCTGGACCCTCGGAGCAGGGGCTGGCGGGGTAGAAGGAGTCGATTATCCAGCAGCTTCTGATCGTGTAGTAGTGAATCACTACGTTACTATCACCGCAACCAACAGTGGCGCTAATTTCTCTTTTACTGGCGTATTGACCATCAATGCAGGAGATACGCTCGAAAGCCAGGTCGGCGATAACGTAGACGGTTTTGTGCTGGAGGGCAACGGCCTCATGTTCAACAACGGTAGCTTTTTCACCCTCGATCCGAGTGAAGAACCCGATCCCAATGCACACATCCCCAAAGAGTTCATTTGTCGGGGCAACAGCATTTTTGTGGGAGGGCTCAATTCCTTTGCTTTCATTGCCGACGATTGGGAAATTCGAGACAATGCCCAATGTTTCATTGATAATTTATTGTGTTATGCTGTTTCGGATGACGTGAACATTACCGGCACGGGATGCAACTTGTGGGGCACCGGCAACATCCGGGTAGGTGGAGATGGTGCGGCCAGCAATGCCGATTTTTTTGGGGGAGCCACTGCCGCGCAAATTGACGATGACATTACCATTTGGCGCAACGTTGCTACCACCGATTGTTCTGGCACACCACTGGTGACGGGCACCAACACCTCTGCCATTCCTCCCTTTGCTTTCGACGACAGTTTTCAAACTCCTTTCAATACGGCTCAGAATCAAAACGTTCTTTACCAAGACATTGCCGATTTTAGCCCACCTTTTGGCGATACCATTACCCTTACTTCGGTAGGTTCCAATGCAGGTGCTACCAACGGTACTACCGGCCAAGGCGGCACGGTGAGCGTGAACAACAATGGAACGCCTACCGATCCTACCGACGATTTTGTGGTCTACACGCCGGCCATTGGTTTTTTAGGTATCGATACTTACAACTACCTCATTACGAATGAAGGAGGAGGAACCGACATTGCGCAAGTATTGGTGTTAGTGGCTACTTGTGGCAGCAATTTTATTGCCGATACAACCGCTACCAATGCGGTGAGCCAGTCGGGTGCATCGGGCGTAAACAACCCGGGAAATGTGACCTGAGCCGCTGATGGTAATTTTGCCGAATGGCACACCACGGGCGACATTCTTACCGTAGACTTTGGAGCCGTTTTCACCGCAGGCACCATCTATGAACTCACCTGGCGGGTACGTCCTGGCGTTTCAGGAACGGCTGAACCCTTCATTGAAGAATCGAGCGACAATGTAGCCTTCAACACCAATGCTACCTCCACTTCTACCAACAGCACTACCGCAGTGGTGCAGGTGATAGCTTCTGAAAATGATTTTCAGTATTTGCGCATCAGTAAAGCCAACCCACCCAGTGCCATTGATTTTGAAATTGATGCCGTTCGGGTGCTCAGCATTGCCTGCCTTACCGATACCGATGGCGATAACATTGCCGACAACATCGACCTCGACGACGATAACGATGGCTTGTTGGATACCGAGGAATGTGGTACTGCTCCGCTCCAAATAAGCACCACCACCAATACCACAAATGGTACCATCTCTGGCACCGTAAGTTTGGGAACTACTACTTTGGGACCTTTTACTGGCCCTGATCTTATAGACTATGATGTTCGCCTTACTACGTCATCCGAAGCTGGTAGTTCTAACGTAGGCGATGGTAACCTTGCTCCGAACACGATTGACGGCTTCACGGGGTTCACTATGAATGGTGAGCGCCTCGTTGTGGAGTTTTTCCTTACGGGAACGACTACCCCATATGGATTATCCGGGTTTGATTTTCGGGTGTCGGACTTTGAAAATAATAACGGTTTTTTAGAAGACCTACCCCTTTTCAATTACACCACCATTGGTGGCTCTACCGTTAACTTTGGTTCGGGCAATTGGACGGGTTGGGAAGGGGCCAACGGCATTGCTTTCGGCCTTGGGTCGAGCCAGCTGACCACCAATGGTGATGGCGATCTCATCACGACCTATGTGGGAGCTGGTGGCTTACAAGACTCGAAATTTGCCCGCTTGAATGTGCCATCCATAACCATCAGTCGCATTGAAATTGCACAACACAATACTGGTGGTAGCGCGATTTTTGGATGGTTTAACACCAGTTTTAGTACCGATTGCGACATCGATAATGATGGTTTCAACAATAGGGTAGACCTGGATTCGGACAACGATGGCATTCCTGATATTATCGAAAATGGAGGGATTGATACCGACAGTGATGGCCGGGTAGACAATGCTACCGATACCGACAACGATGGCTACGCCAATACGTTTGACTGCGACAACGGGGGCACTGCACTGGTGGTGGCTGATACGGACGGTGACGGCGTATTGACCTCGAACGCCAACGACTCTGACAACGATGGTCACGATGACCTCATTGAAAACCAACCTACCGGAACGCTTGTTTCCCCGGGAGGTAACGATAGCGATGGAGATGGGTTAGACGACAACTTCGATGTGAACAGCGGCAATACCGCTACTTCTTCTCCCGTGAATACCGACGGGACCGACAATCCGGATTATACCGATACGGATTCGGACAACGATCTGGACCCGGACGCTTTAGAGGCCTACGATACCAACAACGATGGGGTTGCCAACACCTTTGCCGCCGGAGCAGACGCGGACAACGATGGTTTAGACGATAATTACGACAATGTATCCGGCCTCAATGCCACTACCAATGTGACCAACGGGGGGCAAACTTCTGCAACTTTTCCCAACCTCGACGATACCACTACCCCAGAACGGGACTGGAGAGAAATTGATGATTTTGATGGAGACGGTGTAGCGGATAACATTGACCTCGACGACGACAACGATGGCGTGCCAGACGTTGAGGAATGTGGTAGTACTGCCTTTCAGGTAGGGAGTTCTACCAATACTTCTGATGGCACTATCACGGGCAACGTTAGTTTAGGAACTACTACTTTAGGACCCTTTACCGGCCCGGATGGTAGGGGCTATGATGTACGATTTACCACTTCCATAGAGGCGGGTAGTACCAATGCAGGTGATGGCATTCTTGCCTCCAACACGGTCGATAATTTTACTGGTTTTACGCTCAACGGTGAGCGCTTGATCATTGAGTTTTTTCTTACCGGAACCACCACACCTTATGGGCTGTCGGGTTTTGATTTTCGAGTGTCGGACTTCGAAAACAACGATGGATTTTTAGAAGACCTTCCGCTTTTCAATTACACCGCCATTAATGGGGCTACCGTAAACTTTGGCTCTGGCAATTGGACGGGTTGGGAAGGTGCGAATGGCATTGTTTTTGGCCAACCATCCAGCGAAGTAACGACCAATGGAGATGGTGATCTCATCACTACCTACGTGGGTGCAGGTGGATTGCAAGATTCAAAGTTTGCCCGTTTAAATGTGCCTTCAAAAGTAATTACGCGCATAGAAATTGCACAGCACAACGCTTCAGGCAGTGCAATTTTCGGTTGGTTTAGCACGACTTTTGGCACTGATTGCGATTCGGACAACGACGGCATCAGCAACCACCTGGATTTGGATTCGGACAACGACGGCATTCCCGACATCATCGAAAATGGCGGTCTTGACGCAAATGGTGATGGATTGGTAGACAATGCCACGGATACCGACGACGATGGCTACGCTGATACTTTCGACAGCGACAACGGAGGTACTGCACTGGTTATCGTGGACACGGATGCAGATGGCATTATCAATTCCAGCGATATTGATTCTGACGGCGATGGCATCATTGATTTGATTGAGTCGCAACCCACAGGAGCTCTAACTACGCCGGGTGGAAATGACAGCGATGGGGATGGCATCGACGATAACTTCGATGTTAACAGTGGAAATACCGCTACAACCAATCCAGTGAATACCGATGGTACCGACAATCCGGATTATACGGATACGGATTCGGACAACGACCTGGATTTGGACAATGAGGAAGCCTACGACACTAACAACGACGGCACCGCTAACACCTTAGCTGCTGGAACCGATACGGACAACGATGGCTTGGATGATAACTACGACAGCGTGGTGGGCCCCAATGCCACTACCAACGTGACCAACGGCGGCCAAACGGCTACTGCCTTTCCCAACCTCGACGATCCGGCTACTCCAGAACGAGACTGGCGAGAGATTGACGATTATGATAAGGACGGTGTGGCGGACAACATCGACATTGACGATGATAACGACGGGTTGCTCGATGTGGACGAATTGGATTGTTTGGATGAACTCAGTTTTGCCGCTAACCAGGCAGGTGGTTTCAATGTGACGCAAAACGGATTGTTGGGCGGGGGATTGAATACGGTGAACCTCACGGCAACGGGTGCAGGAAACATGGAGGTGTTGAGTCGTACTACTGCCAACACCGCCTTCCAATTGCGGGAACGGCCAATTACTGCTGGTGCTACTTTTACCATTACGTTCAGTTCTGCGATCAGCGATTTGGAGCTCACTTTTTTGAGTGTGAGTATCCCACAGATCGGTAATTTTTCGATCACCTATCAAAACGGAACTACGTTTACCAATGTGCAGCCCATTTTGTCGGAAACACCTATATCAGGTTCTACCGATACCGATCTGCTTGCGACTGGAACCAGCAGTGGTACTTTCTTTATTGAGCGCTCCAACACCACCAGTGATCAAGCCTCCGGGCGTATCACTTTCCCGGATAACGATAATATTACTGCGGTCAGTTTTGAATACCTCGGTACTGTTTCGGGAGGCAATTTAGTATTGAGCGTTACACCAACCGGCAAGCTGATTCAAGATACGGACAACGATGGTCTGCCCAACTTCCTCGACCTGGATTCGGACAATGATGGTATTGCCGATATTGTTGAAAGTGGCGGTTTGGATGCCGATGGCAATGGTTTGGTCGATGGGGCATTCACAGATACGGACGATGACGGTTGGTCCAACATTTTTGATAGTGATAATGGGGGAACCGCGCTTTCTAATCCCGACACCGATGGTGATGGCTTAAAAAATAACTCCGACATCGATTCTGATGGAGACGGTATTGTAGATGTGATTGAATCGCAAGCCTCAGGTTCGATCACAGTACCGGGAGGCAACGATGCTGACGATGATGGCATCGATGATAATTTTGATACCGACCTGGGGAATAGCCTAACCGCTACCCCAACCAATACGGACGGTATTGACAATCCAGATTATACCGATACTGATTCGGATAACGATTTAGAATCGGATGCTTTTGAGGGATACGACACCAACAACAACGGGGTGGCCAATACCACGGCCGCAGGAACGGATACGGACCGGGATGGGTTGGACGACAATTACGACAATGTAGTTGGTATTAATGCTTCCACCAACGTAACCAATGGTGGACAAACTTCTGCCTCTTTTCCCAATCTGGATAATCCTACCACCAGCGAACGTGATTGGCGGGAAATCGAAGATTACGATGGTGATGGTGTGGCCGATAACCTTGACCTTGACGACGACAATGATGGTCTTCCCGATACCTTGGAATTGGATTGTTTGGACCGAATTGATTTTGCCTCAAGCCAGGCAGGAGGCACTAATGTGACCCAAACTGGTACCATGTCGGGCAACCAAAACCTGGTGACGGTCACTTCAACGGGTTCCAATGGTTTTGTTCACCGAAGCCGAACTACTTCCAACAGTGAATTTAGTATTGAAGAGCGCCCTAGCGCAGCTGGTGCTACTTTTTCGGTCACTTTAGATACGCCAATCAGCGAATTCAGGTTGTCTTTCCGAAGTGTCAGTATTCCTCAAATTGGCAATTTCACGGTAAGCTATCAAAATGGCACCCAGGTAACCAATGCAGTGCCAATTCTGGTAGAAACTCCAATTTCGGGGAGTACGGATACGGATTTACTCGCTGTTTCAAGTTCGGGTGGAATCAACTTTTTCGAACAGGCCAACATCAACAGTGGTCAGGCGTCTGGTATCATCACTTTTGCCGACAATAGCAATATTACCGGGTTTAGTTTTGAGTACCTCAACAACCAAGGGGGAAGCAGTTTGGCCATTGGCATGGAAATTCTGGGCAAATTGATTTCAGATTCGGATAACGATGGCATTCCCAATTTCCAGGATTTGGATTCGGACAACGATGGCATCGCCGACATTGTCGAGGCAGGCGGGGTAGACGCGGATGGCAACGGCATTGTAGATGGGGTATTTACCGATACGGATGACGATGGGTGGTCCAATACCTTCGACAGTGACAATGGCGGAACGGCCTTGCCCAATCCCGATACGGATACCGACGGCATCCCCAATTTCTTTGATATTGATTCAGATGCCGACGGTATAGTTGACATTATTGAGTCGCAGGCGACTGGCAGTTTTACCGCACCTTCGGGCAATGATGCGGATGATGATGGCATCGACGATAATTTTGATACCGATCTGGGCAATAGCCTCACAGTTACTCCCACCAATACGGACGGTACCGACAACCCCGACTACCTGGATACTGACTCGGACAATGATTTAGACCTGGATGCGCAGGAAGGATATGATACCAACAATGATGGTGTTGCCAATACTACTGCTGTGGGTACGGATGCCGACAATGACGGCCTCGATGATGCTTTCGACAATCAGTTGGGATTGAATGCCACTACCAACGTAACCAACAATGGGCAGACGGCATCTTCTTTCCCGAACCTGGATGATCCCACTACCTCGGAGCGGGACTGGCGCGAAATCGACGATTACGATAAAGATGGCGTTGCGGATAAGGTGGACATTGACGATGATAACGACGGAATTCTGGACTCGGACGAGCGCGATTGCATTGATAACATCTCGTTTGCTTCCAACCAATCGGGGGGCTTCAGTACTTCTATGAACGGCCAAATGGTAGGGGCGAATCAAACCGCCAATGTGGTCATTACTACCAGTGGTAGTATGTTTATGAACAACACGACTACGAGTTCTACCGGCATTACCGTTCAGGAAAGGCCATCAGTGATAGGATCGGCATTGAGTTTTACTTTCGATCAGCCCATCAGCGATTTTAGCCTCACCTTCGATGGCCTCAACGTGCCTACCGTTGGCGATTTTACCCTCACCTACGAAGATGGGTCTCAGGCAACGAATGTAGTGCCCATTTTGGTCACTACCCCTTTATCAGGTACCGTGAATACTGACCCCTTGGTGGTGGGTAATTTAAGTGGAACCAATTTCATTGCCCGTTCTTTTGCCACGAGTGCTCAGGCTTCTGGTCAAATCACCTTTGGCAACAACAACCGAGTAGTAGGCGTGAGCTTTAGTTACCTCACTAATGTTTCTGGCGGTACGTTGGTGATGAGGATTAGTCCGGTAGGAAAACTGGACTTGGATTCGGATGGTGATGGTATTTTTAACCAGTTCGACCTGGATTCGGACAATGATGGGATACTCGATATTGTTGAAGCGGGCGGTGTAGACGCCGATGGCAACGGCCAGGTAGATGGCGCTTTTGTAGATACCGACGACGATGGCTGGTCCAACACATTTGATAGTGACAACGGAGGTACTGCCCTGTCTATGCCCGATACCGATAGTGATGGTCTGTTTGATTACTCCGACCTGGATTCTGATGGTGATGGCATTGTAGATTTAATTGAAGCACAAGCCACTACCGGTTCGCCACTTTTGCCCACGGGCAACGATACGGATGAAGATGGAATCGATGATCGCTTCGACTTGAATTGCACCCCCTGTGGAGGAGTAACCGGTAGTAATATCGTACCAGAAAATACCGACGGCATGGGAGCGCCTGACTACCAGGATACCGATTCTGACGACGATGGCGAAAGCGACTTCATTGAAGCCTATGATGTAGACAACGATGGAGCAGCTGATACTACCTTAACCGGCACTGATGCCGATAACGATGGCCTTGACGATGCTTTTGATGCGGTGAATGGTGTTGGTACGGCCAACAACATTAATAACAATGAAGACGCCCTGGATTTTCCCAACAACGATGGGGGAGATGCGGAGCGCGATTGGCGCGAAGCTCCTTGCGAAGGAGCCAGCATTGCTTTAGTGCCGGATAATGCCACCACTATTGCGACCTCTACATGTGTACAAGGTGCTTGGACGTATTATTTTAATCCTGGTGACCCAACCGAACTGCTGTTTGCCATTGAGAAACAACCAGCTGTGCTCGGTGGCAACACCAATGCCTTTGAGGTGAACGTGAACATCACTACCAGTTCTAATCCTCAGATTACTTCCGGGGTGTTCAGTCGAGAAAACGCCACCATTCCCGAGGCTACCTTTGTGATGGGCCGCTATTGGAACTTGGTGCCGACCAGCGGTAGCCTCAACGGCACCATCAACATTCGCTTTTTTCACCGTACTACGGAGCTGAGCCAATTGGGCAGCACCGCTAACGCCTGGAATACCGCCAACGCCGGTGGTACAGCTACGGTGAGTGGTACCCGACACTTCATCATGAACAACGGTACCTTCAACCACCTTACCAGTGATTTGCAGACCGGAGGTATTCAAGATGCTTTTGAAATCACCGATATTACTACGGGTACCGAAGACGGGGTGAACTTTACCCAATTTAACGGGGTGCCTACCCTCACCGGGGGCGGCATTGCTTCTACCGTAAACCGCAACAGTGTCGTGTTGCCGGTTGAATTACTCAGCTTTCAGGCCGAAAAAGCGAAAGCTGCCCGAGCCGTGAACCTTATTTGGGTGACGGCAACGGAAATCAACAACGACTTTTTCACCATCGAGCGTAGTGCTACTGGTTTAGCCGGAGATTGGGAAGAACTTGCCTACCACGATTCAAAAGCATTGAATGGCAACAGCAACAGGGTGTTGCACTACCATTTGGTAGATGCCGAGCCTTTGCAGGGGTTGAACTATTACCGCTTGCGCCAAACCGATTTTGACGGAACCGACGAGGTGAGCGAACTCCGCGCGGTGCGCCTTGACGACGATGCAAAAGCGGAGCGCTTTTTACTGTTCCCTAACCCTACCGACGGCGATCAATTGGTATTGCGCATTGAAGGATTGGGCAACATTCCCATGGAATTCTCCATTGTGGATGCCCATGGTCGAAGCTTGAAGTCAAGGTCGGTGGTAGTACCTGCTACGGTGCATCAAATTGATGTGCTGGAAGGCCAACAGCTGGCTTCCGGAGTGTATTACCTCGTGTTGCGCTACGGCAATAAAGTGCAATATTTGAAATTTGTGGTGGGGTGATGAAATCTGAGAGGATAATTGAATTCTTTACCAACCAGGGCCTAAGCGTTCGTCAGTAGGAGGTTGAATTATATCGTAGAAATTCAATTCAGCAGGATTCTCCCGCCTTTTAATGCGCTTGTGCATGTCGAGTAACTGGGTCAACCAATAGATAATCCATTCGTTTTTTCCTTGCTCCACAACGATCTGCCGCCAAAGCGCTCTTTGCATGGCTTTCCAAAAATAACCTTGATTTTGAGGGGTAAAACTACGGAGGTCCAAGTTGAGCAAGATGCAACCTTCATCATTATAGAAGCCGCCTAACCCATTGGGAATATGTCCTTGTTCTTCTCGAAAAACCAGCTTTTCGAGGTAGGTATAAAAGTCCTCAGCACCTGTTATTGATTCCATTTCATCGGTGATCAATTTCAGAAGGTGGGACAAGAGCGTCCATCTTTTGGCAAAGCCGCGCCCGTCTTCGAAGGTCCAAAATGCAGAGGCCATGATTGGTGCTAATCCTTCTTTTTTTCCTTGCCTGAGGCATCATATTCCGTGTAGCCTACGAGTTGAAAATCTTCGTATAGCATCACGTATTTAATTGTTCCTTCAAGATAGAATCCTTCCCACTTTCCGTTTGGTTTTCCATTTTCATACCAGCTCACAGTTCGCAATTTCCCGTTTTCGTAATAATGCTTTATAAAACCATGTAAAACCTTTTCACCATTGATGTGGCGATAGGATGTTTCATTCTGCTTTTTTCCGCTATCATACCATTCAATAACGATTGAAGTCACCAAGGTATCTTTAATGTAAGTTCGTTCCTCGCGTAGCTTACCAGTATTCTAAAATTGTTGCCAGTTTCCATGCAGTTTCCCTTGAGAGTAAGTTTTTAAGTACCTCAGATGACCGTTGTCATGGAACTCTTTGTAAATACCTTCTTTCAAGCCACTTCTATAGTTGGCTTTGTAATGAACATTACCGGTTACATAGTATTTTACCACGGGCCCGTCAAATAAATTATTCTTAAGTGTTCCTGTAATCGTGAATTTTTCCTTTTGTGGATCGGAGTAGTTGTAAAGTTGACTCGTTTGATACTTCGAATTCAAATTGGTACCAATATGCACGTATTTAAAAGGACCATTCGGTTGACCATTTGCATAGGTGAGTATTCTGATGGTATCTTGATTAAGTGAGTCCAACTCAAACCACCTTCCTACTTTTTTACCTCTATCATCATATTGACCAATTATCTTCTTGTTACCGTTAAGATACCTATCGACGATTTGCTGAGCGTTGGACGAACCAAATGAGGTACATATAAATCCAAAAAATAGGAATGATTTGAGAGTCATTTACGTTTAGTGTAGTAGCTCAATACGGTTGAATCCTCCACGGAAGTGGTATCAAAAGAGAAGGAGCAAATAAACTTCATGACTAAGTTCGTTTATCTGCCGAATTTTCTTTGTGATTGAATGTGATCAATTTTAACCCAAACAACTATTCCAGCTCTCCTTGCGCAAAATCATAGGAAAGCTTCAAAATAAATTTGTTGGCTTGTAGCTCTTCCGAAGTCCTAGGGGCATACATCATAATAATGTTGGGCGGTAAGATGCCGCGCTGAATCAACGGGTGCCATTCGCCCCAACCCTTATCAATAATGATTTCTGCGGCCCGCTTGGGCAAGCCCAAGTGCATGCTGTAGTCCGGGTGTGGATGAAAATGGGCAAACTCAGTGCCTACCATAAAAGCATTGCAGCGATCGCAAGTATGATCAGACTCCATGCACATGGCCACTGCTCCGGGCACTGAAATAGCACTTGGTCTGCGCTCGATGTGTCCGAGTGCAAAGGCCCATTGCATTAAGTCCTGCACGTGAGAAAGGTCCTCTGGCTGTTGGTTGAGCTGCGTGTGTGGATTGGTGTTGGTGGTTTCGGGGCGGTTCCCTTCGCGGGTAGGCAGGTTTTTGAGTGTGATTTCAGGTTCCATTGGCTTTGCTTTTTCAGGATGGGGTGTCATGCAAAAAGAAATACCTAAGAAAGTAGCCACCAGTAGGGTGGTTTTCATTGTAGCTTCAATAGTCATGCATTGTTCCCTTTGTTTTCGAAAACAAAGTTCTCAACCTCTTCATGAACCAATCTTAAACCAGTTTAAGAAATCATTCAGTTCTTCGGCTTCGCAGCATGCTCAAAAATTCAGGGGTAATGCCAATGTAGCTGGCAATGTGCTTTTGTGAAATGCGTTGCGATAAGTTGGGGTAATGCGCTAGAAAGAACTGGTAGCGCTCTTCAGCGGTGAACGATAGGTTTTGCACAATTCGATTTTCGTGCGCAAACATGGTATTTCGGAACAAAGCACGGGTGTAGTCTGAGAATTCAGGAACTTCCAGCATGAGGTAATCCCAACTCTTTTTGTGGATGGATAGCACAGAGGTAGGTTCTAAAGCTTGTATATAAAAAGAGGCGGGCGTTTGTTTAATGAAACTTTGCAAATCGCCAAACCACCAGTTCTCCATCGAAAAGGTGATGTTGTGTTCTGCTCCGTTCAAATCATAAATGTAGGTGCGTACACACCCTGAAGTGATAAAGTAAACCGACTTGGCCAGTTCGCCGGCCCGTAGGAAATGCTCTTTTCGGGCACATTGCTTTTCGATAAGTCGGTTTTCAATAAGGGCGATGCGCTCTTCTGCAACGGGAAGTATACTCTGGATATGTTGCGCGAATGGTGTCATTGGAATGAACCTTATTGTAAAACATATTGAAGGTAACAGAAATGAACTGATTCGTGCTATAGGTTTTCATGCACCAATCGTCCTTTCGCATCGAGTATATATTCAAAACCCTCCCAATCTTTCACCGTAATTTGGTGGTTTGCTATTCGGAATACTCCCGCTCCATCGGGACTTACAAAGATATCGCTACCACTAAATGACCATTTTTTATTTCCATCGAAATCGAGCTTGGCGATCTCCAGTTCACCGTGGGTAATGATTCCGCCGTCGAATGGAAATATCTCAAAACAAGTAGCTTCATCTACCTTGGTTCTCCAAAGAAGATGAAGTGTAGTTAAGTTCAGGCAGTAAACCATATTACATATGCATAAAAGAAGTTTCGCCTCATGAGTAAAAAAAGTATTTCCTGGTAACGAAGTAGCTCCTCCCTCCTCACAAATAATTGCTGAGTTGCATACCGTTGTAGGCTTTAAATGGTCGTGCAGTAAAATTCCCACTTGTGAGCTGTCTTTTACTCTGCGATCTGCAATGCCTTTGGAAAGCTATACCTTATCATAGTCAAAGTGATTGTCATTGGAGTAGGGGGTAAAGCCATGGTCGTCCAATAGCGTTAGGGTATAATTTTCAAATTCTATTTTCTGAACAGAAGGCATGATTAATAGTTGATTTCACTGTGAAAGCTCATCACAGCAACTGCTAATTATGGTGGCTTTAGCTGTCCATTTCTGATACCTCGTTTGGAGGAGGTAATTCAGAAAGTAGTTCAGAAAGCTTTTGCTGGATCACTTGCTTGTCAGGCAGTTGTAATTGGTATCGTGCTACCAAGGTAGGAGAGAGATTTCTGGACAGTGCATATTCTACTACTTCGTCGTCTTGATCGCGGCACATTAAGATTCCTATGCTTGGGTTTTCATGAAGTTTTTTCACATCTCGATCCAAAGCTTCGAGGTAAAAATTAAGTTGCCCTAAATGTTGTGGACTAAACTTTCCGATTTTCAATTCAAATGCAACCAACGCACTCAACTCTCGGTGAAAGAATAAAAGGTCGATGTAGAAGTCTTGATTACCCACTTGAAGGCGAAACTTCTCTGCTACAAATACAAAGTCATGACCAAGCTCCATGATGAAGGCTTTCATGTTTTTTAAAATGGCCTTCTGAAGATCATTTTCACTGTGGGTGTCTGGCAGGCCCAAAAACTCTAAAGTGTACTGGTCTTTGAATAGATTTTCCACTTGTGGGTACAGTTCTTTCAATGCAGTCGAGACTTTTGGTTTCCCAGTTAGACTGCGTTCGAACACACCTGCAGAAATTTGCCTGTTCAATTCACGGACACTGTATTTTTCAGTCAGGCACTGATCGAGATAATAGTGCCTTTCCACCTGACTTTTACAGCGCGAAAAAATGGATAAATGATGCGACCAGGTTAACTCCCTCAATGCCGTTGAGACTTTTTTATCTTCTTTATAAGTCTCATAAAATTGCTTCATTCGCCAAAGATTCTTGTCGCTGAATCCTTTGACTCCCGGGACGTGTTTAGCAATGTGTGCCGATAGCTCTTTCACTATACCCTTACCCCAACTGGAGTTTTCTATCTGCTGGCTAATCGTTTCCCCGATATCCCAGTAGAGATCAATCATTTCAGTATTGATCTGAACAAACATCTTTTGTCGTACTTGCTTTATTTGTTGTACGACATCGGCAAATAGCTTAATCTGATGAGGGCCAGGTTGTTTCATTGACGCTTGAATAAAAAGAAGTGGGGGGATGAATCTAATATAAGAAAAGAACTATAATAGTTTTTTAAGACAGACCTTAGATCGAAAACATTTCTCTCAACGCCGTCGAGAGTTTTGGCTTATCGCTTCAACCTCGCTCAAACCCACCTCCATCAATTGACTAATTTGATCTTGGACGGCTTCATTTTTGGTTAAAAACTGATTGAGAGGATGGTGCCTTTTGTCGATTTAGTTAAAA
>ERZ1740068.626-NODE-626-length-15184-cov-7.108996_pt1 | contig 15184 bp, 8 predicted proteins | sample MGYA00581735_ERZ1740068 | MGnify/ENA primary metagenome ERZ1740068 (study PRJEB43018, sample SAMN04849740) | marine metagenome | isolation source: floating plastic debris | place: Pacific Ocean | collected 2008-08-30 | study: EMG produced TPA metagenomics assembly... | reverse complement strand
TGCTGACGGTTGCCGATGCGGTGGCCGTAGTGCTGTTGGCATCGGTCACCGTCACGGTATAGGTGCCAGGCAACAAGGCCGAAATGGTAGCGGCAGTATTTGCATTGCTCCACTGATAGGTGTAAGGGGTAGTACCTGACGTGGCCGTTGCAGTAATGCTACCATCACCTGCCCCAAAGCAAGTGACGTTTGAAGTACTGGTAATGGACACCGCTACGTTAGGTGCCGAAGGTTGGGTGATGGTTTCACTCAAAGTGCTGGTACAGCCATTGGCATCCGTAACGGTTACGGTGTAGGTGCCTGCGGCTAGTGAAGATGGGTCCTGAGCGGTTGTTCCATTACTCCAGACATAGGTGTAGGTAGGAGTACCTCCCGACACGGATAAGTTAATGCTGCCATCAGACCCGCCGAAAGCGGAAACATTACTTGCTGTGGCGCTTGGGGAAAGGGCTGTAGGTTCAGTAATGCTGGTGTTATCTGTAATGGTACATCCGTTTGCATCGGTAATGGTCACGGTGTATGTACCAGCAACAAGATTGCTGAGAGCTACCGTGGTAGCTCCATTGCTCCAGGCATAAGTGTAGTTAGGTGTTCCCCCAGCAAATGAAGCAGCGGTGGCCGCGCCATCGTTACCGCCGTTGCACGATACGTTGCTGGAAGTAGAAGCCGTTCCGGTGAGTGGAGTAGGAGTGCTGACGGTTGCCGATGCGGTGGCCGTAGTGCTGTTGGCATCGGTCACCGTCACAGTATAGGTGCCAGGCAACAAGGCCGAAATGGTAGCAGTAGTAGCTGCATTACTCCATTGGTAAGTGTAAGGGGTAGTTCCATCAGAGGCCGTTGCGGTAATGCTCCCATCGCCTGCTCCAAAACAAGAAACATTGGTGGTACTGGTAACGGAGGCCGATAATGGAGTAGAAGCCCCGGCGATGCTGAATACCCGAATATGGTCAATTCCAATTTCTTCAGATCCGCCGGAAGTTCTGGCCTGAAAGAGGATGGAAAGGGTGGTATCACTCCCTCCAATCGGAAACTTAAAAGTCCATTCTGCGAAAGCATTTTTCAAACTATCGGCTCCACCTTGGGATCCCTCGCTTGTGCCATCTAAGTCAATGTCCTGAATGAGGGCAGAAGATGTGCCCACTGAATTACCCGAACCATAAAAAGCGGCAAATATGGTGTAGGTACCCGTAATAAGATTGGCCTGAGTTGGTACGTTCCCTACTGTATTGGCACCGGTAGCAATGTCACCGTTGAAAGCATACTTCAATTGCAAGTAATCGTTGGCCCGATAACGCTTAATGGTTCCGGTGTTTCCCGCAAGGTAAACCTGGAGCTGGATCGAATCGCCTTGATAGGAAGATACATCGAGGGTTTTCAGCATTAAATAGCCCTCATTGTTGGGACTCGAAAAAGGATTGTCATTGGCGTCCAAATCTTCACCACACCACCAATCCAAACCTACATAGCCACTGTAGATGTGCTCGGTATTGTTGTTAGGACCGTTATTGCTGTTTTCGGAACGGGTCCAAACATCGTTTCCACCGGAGGTACTAATGTCATTAAACTCATTGGCTCGATAGTCAGAACCGTTGCTGTTGTCTTCGAAATCTTCGGTCAGCAACAAGGTTTGTGCAGAGAGGCTAAAAGTCCAAGCCGTCAAGAGGCTGAGGACACTTACTTTTAACAAATTAGAATACTTCATGGATGAAACAGGAAATAGTGGTGAGGGGCATTATCCATTGGGGTATCACAAAGTGACTGTAGGTTAAAGCTTTGTGATGGCATTTTTCAGACAATTGAGGTTTGAGGATTCAATTGTAGAGAATTATCAGAGTATTTCATACTCTATTTAGCCTACAAAGTTGCTAAATAATAGCCCTGAGGTCAAGGTAATGGTATAGAAGGGTAGAATCTCGGTATGAAAGTCACTTTTTCAGGGACAAGCTGTTAATTTCCCTAAAGTCACTGGTAGTAAAGGGTTCTTCTTAGGAGAGTTAGGGAAATACCGGGGATAAAAAGTTTTGAACATCCTGTTGACATCTTTGAGTTGCAACAATGCTTTCCCGTAGTTGTCGTTATCCGGCTTCGCGCTCGACAAAGTACATAGCGATTTCTCCTTTGTTTTTAGCGGGTATTTTCCCTCTAAAGCCACAGTGAAAACGGTTTTTGACCAATTGGTAAGTATTTTCGGAAATGTTCACTTTACCCGGTTGTCCAGAAGACTCCATTCGGCTGGCTGTGTTCACGGCATCTCCCCAAATATCGTAAGCAAACTTGTTTTTGCCCACCACGCCGGCTACTACAGGACCGGTATGCACGCCAATGCGTAGGTCCCAGTGGTGGCCGGTATTGGCAATTCCACCATTGGTTTTGGATTCCTCCATAAAGGCAATCATTTCCATGGCAGCTGCTACGGCATCTACCGCATTAGTGCCATTAACTTCGGGAATTCCTCCCGCACACATATAGGCATCACCAATGGTTTTGATTTTTTCCAGGCCGTGTCGTTCTACGATTTCGTCAAACTTTCGAAAATGATGGTCCAATTGATCTACCAACTGATCGGCAGGCAGTTTTTCTGCGATGTTGGTAAATCCTTTGATGTCGGCAAACAAAATGCTTACGTGCTCATAATGTTGCGGTGCAGCCGAGCCGTTACTCTTTAGCTCATCAGCAATTTTTACCGGTAGAATATTGAGCAGAAGCTGATCTGATTTGGCTTTCTCAGCGGCAATCAACTGTCGGTTTTTGCGGATTTCCTCGTTGCGTGCTTTCAGGGTTCGGTTGGCTCGACGGATGTAGAACAGTGAACCTAAAGTGACCAACAGCAAGATGAGCATTAGGATGGTGAATCCAAACAGGCGTTGTACCCGACTGGTTTCCAAAGCCACCTCTTTTTCGGCGTTCTCTGCCCGTTGCTGGGCGAGTAGGGCTTCTTGTTCAGCAATTTGCTGGTTTTGCTTTTCCAGTTTCAGCTGGGTGCTGATCGAATCTTGCAGCCGTTGCTGGGCCAACAGTTCACGTTCTTGAAAAGCCAACTTGCGATCGCTCTCGGCTTGGGCAAGCAAAGCAGCCGTCAACTCTTCGCGTTGTTCGGCTACTAACTGGGCTTTTTGAGCATCGCGTTGGTTGGCCTCTGCCGTCAAACGTGCCTGGCGTTCCACCTCTTTGTCTTTTTCGGCAATAAGTGCTCTTTGAAGGGCCAATTCACGCGCCTGGCGTTCGTTGGCCAGTTGTTCTTTTACGCTTCCCAGTTGCCGCTCCAACTGTTGAGCGTTGAGCAGGGTAAGCTGTTCTTGCTGAAACATGGCATTGGCCAAGCTGTCTTTTAAGCTATTGTACTGTTGCAGGTATCGGTTTTCAGCCTTAAAATCAGAATAGCTATTGGCCAGTTGTGCCCGCATACGAAAAGCTTTCATGCGGCTTTCGGGAGGCGATAGCTGGTTGGTAATGGCCAAGGCCGAATCGTTGTAAAGCTCAGATTGGTAAAGGTCTTCTACTTTGTAGTAAAACCCAGCCATTAGGTTGTAATAGTCGATCTGATCGGCGGTAGTGCCTGACGAAAAAATGATTTTTCGGGCTTGTTTCAGCTTCTTGATGGCTTTCCCTTGTTGGCCTTTGTTATTGAGTACGATAGCTTGGTTCTCTAAGATGGAGCCCAACATGGCATCTGCCTTCGATTCTTGTGCCAGTTTTTCCGACCAATCGAATTCTTGCAAAGCTTTGTCGTATTGGCCTTGAGTATGAAAGTAGTACCCCAGGTTGTTGTGGGCTTTGATTCGGGCTACATCATTGCCCGACTCTCGGGCCAGTTTCAGAATCTTACGATTGTAGTGCAACACACTATCCGAAACACTGCTACCCAAACCGATAAAACTTTGCGCTATTTTTTGGTAGGCCACCATTTGTCGGTCAGCTTCCAAGGGTTGAATGCCTGCCAGATTTCGGTAATAGTGCCGGGCATTTTCCGGTTGTGACAGCTGCAGGTATTGGTCGCCTGTAATTTTTGCATGTTCGGCCTGGCGTTGTGGATCATTTATCGGGTAGGCTTCCGACTTCTGAAGAAACTCCAAAGCTTTTTCAGGCAGGTGATTCTCCGCTAAGATCTGTCCCGCCAAAAGGTTGGCTTCTCCTGCTACCGAAGGGGCCAGGTCGTCCCGTTGCAACAACACCAACAATTCAGTTAGGGCTTCTTGCACTTGATTAGTAGCATACAAATGTTGAGCTTGATCATAGCTGGCACTGTCTTGCTGCCCCCACAAGGGTTGAACTGGCCCGAAGGCCAAAATGGTTGCGAGTATGGAAATAAGCCACTTCATCAATCGAACCGAAAACTAAATCCATATTCCAGTAAGCGGCCGCTTTGCGGGTTGTATTGAAGGTCGAATACCGTTCCCGTGGCGCCAATACCAGCATAGGGAGAATCGAATACGTTTTTCACTTTCAGGTAAACCTGATAGTTGTTGCCGATTTTGTATCGGGTGATCAAATCGAGGGTGTAAAAGGCTGGGAGCTCTAAATGAGGTTCTGAGTCGAATTCGGCCCGAGAGTAGGTATTTCGTGAAATCCATCCGTCAGAAAAAGTATTTTTCAGGCTTAGCCACCAACGGTCTTTTCCCGGTATTGGATTCAGTTGTAAATTGAGTTTGCCCATCCATAGGGGCTGCATTGGCCAGCCATCCAACTCGCCATTTTTATTGGGCAATTCGTAGCGCCCAACCGCTGCGGTTAGAAACAAGTCAGCCCTGAGGTGTATAGCAGTAATTAAGTCTTTTAAAGTAAGGTTGCTCTGCAGACCGATGAGGGTACTTACCGCGTCATCATCACTTACGTAGCCAATGAAATCGCCACCGTTGGCCACAAGGTTGTCGTCATCCACAAAATTGTAGATCACCTGGTCGGTTACCTGATTGTAATAAGTGGAGAAATCCCAGACAATATTTGCTCCAAAGTTGTTCCGGATCCCGATTTCAAAAGCGGTGAGCGTCTCGGCGTTGAGGCTGTCATTCACCACCGGAAAATAGTCGCCCTCCCAGTTGTTGGCCGTGTCCAGCACCAAGGTGTTGTACCAAAAAAACGAACTTGGAATTTTACTGGTTTGACTGATGGAGGCCCGCACAATGTGGTTGCGGTTGATCTTATAAATGCCGCCTATCCGAGGATTGAGCGAAGTGCCAAACTCAGAGTTGAAATCGTAGCGAAGGCCCAATTGTCCCGACCACCGGTTGCGCTTCATGGTAAACTCTCCAAATCCGCTGTATTGATAAAAAGTGATGGGATCGGGTACCAATACCTCTTGGGTAACCGTGATGTTGGGACCGCCCATGGTATTCGAAGTGGAGGTTTGCGAATTGAGCGACTCCGTAGAGAAGGTACTGTAGTCCTCTTCGTTAAAAGGAGAGAGGAGGTAGCTGGTAAAAGGCAGGTTGCCCGAAAATTGGAAACTTGCTCCACCCACCAGGCTCATTTGGTTATTGGGTGTCCAGGCGACCAGCTGTTCCGTATAGATGTCGTCAGAAGCGGAATAAAAGTAGTTTTCGGCCTCATGTTGAAAATTCTGTACACTAAAGTAGTGCGACTGCGGGTCCATTCGGTAATTGAGCCAACTGCCATTGCTCACCAGTAAAAAGTTGTTCAACCGTTTTTGGTAACTCAAGGTCCCCCTTTGAATCTCTTCACCCAGATAGCGAGTAGGATCGTGGTAGGTAGCTACCAAGGGCTGTAGACCGATGGAACTGTGCACTGACCGGCCCATGTATTGATAGGAGGCCTTGAAATTGCGAAAGGCAATGTCCGCTCCGTAATATTGACTTTCTACCGGTAACACACTTATGCCAGCACTGTCAATTGAACCTTGGAAGTTTGGGTCGCTTACAAAAACACCGTTGGGGTCGTAAGTAAGCGGATTGTAGTTATAGTTGAGGTCGTATTTAGTGTTGAGGTCATCCATCACAAAATACCCTCCCCAAAGGTTGTAATTGATGATGTTGCGCCCTTGGCCGGCTTTTCCTCCAACCATGAGGTTGAGGTTGCCCATGCCCAGACTGCCCGAGCTCAAGTCGGCTTGTGCAAACACCGCCTTGTCGGGTTGCTTGGTAATGATGTTGACGACCCCCGCCATAGCGTCTGCACCATAGATGGCAGCTGCAGGACCAAAAATGACCTCTATGCGTTCGGCTTGCTTGATGGGCAATTGGGCTCCGATCGGAAAACCGGCCACGGCTGAAGGTGTGACAGGTAGGCTGTTGACCAAAATTTTGGTGTAGTAATTGCCGTAAAATCCGCGCATCATAAATCCTTCTCCGTCAATGGCCGATCCAGGTTGGGAAACCTTCATCCCAGGCACATCTTTTAGCACATCTACCAAGGTGTTGTAACCGTTGTCCAAAATTTCCTGGCGGGTTACTACGTGAATGGAATAGCTGATGTCGGAAACACTTCGGCTTACCCGACCGGAGGAAACCACCTTTTGCTTCGAACCAGTAGGCTGAATCAGATCGTCAGAACTCAACTGATCCATTTTTAGGTTCGAGCTATCCTTTTGAGAATAAGCGCTATGCGGAAGTAATAGGTACCCCGACAGGAAAACACAAACGAAAAGGAGCACACGATTGTAGAGTCTCATGAAGCTTGGTTCTTGGTAGAGCGGCAAAGCGGAGACCGCCGATTCGGACCAAAATAGGGCAAATAGAATTGCTTATCCAAGATTTGACGTGTTTTCACCCATATTCCTTTTCACTAGTATTCCATTTGGTGGCGGCTCAATTGGAAAAACCGGTGCTATTATAGCTTTGCCAAATGACTGATTCTCCTTGATACTGCGCCACAAAAGCACCTCGATAGGGCTAAATGTTACGGTGAAATAGCAAGGGGTAAGATAATCGTTATCAAGTGGTTAATTTGACCCCATTTTGATGAGAGCAATACCACAAGGGTTCGGGTTTGCACTTCCACGAACCGAACGCTCATCCCGGTTTTCTATCATTTCGCATACAAAAATCCTCACTTCGTCCCACAGATTTTTCTAAACAAACCCTGCGGTTATTTTTGTGCTAGCATTAAACTTCACCTATGAGTTTAAAGCCTCTGAATGGTTCAAAAGGACCGTTTCTTCTGCGCAAGTAGAAGGAATTGGGAATGGGATAAGGGCGATCTGGCCGATCGCCCTTTTTTTATTCTTGGTGCATCCTCTCCAGCATTAAGATCCCTGGTTTATCTTTCAAACGTGGACACATTTTCCGGTATGCGGCATTGCGTAATTTGTAGTATAGGTTGGTGTTTGTTGCTGGTGTTTGGTATGGCTACCAATAGGGCGACAGCCCGTGATCTGCCAGACAGTGTAAGCAGCGCATTTCACAACCTGCCGCAGGGTGCAGAACGGTTTGAACAGCTGGTGAAAGTGGTGATGCAACACCATCCGGGTTTTCCCAAAGCGACTCACCAGTTGGGTACTGAGGCATTGGAATGGGCGCTCACTACCGGCAACCGCGAGCAACAGAAAAAGGCCCGTTTGGCGCTAATGCACCCCGCTCTGCTTCTGCATCAAAGTCAACAGGTGATTCGACTAGGAAAAGAGGTCTTGACCCAAAGTGGGCCGCTCAACCTGTCGGATAGTCTCACCGTGTATTTCCATGAAAGAGCCTGTTATCAGCAATTAGGAGCTTACGAACGCTGTATCGATGCCCACAAACGCTTATTTTCCTTGTTGCGGCAAGATAGATCACACCGTTTCAAAAATGAAGCTGTGAACATGCTACGGTATGAGAGCAGTTTCTTAGGCCACATTTACCTCAACATCAAGCAATACGATCGGTCGTTAGGGGCTTTTCGCGATTGCTTGGATTCGGCCAATTATTACCAGGATGATTGGTATCAGGCCAACTCGATCAACAACCTTGGGGTGGTATTTTGGAAAATGGGGGAGTTGGATTCGGCCCTCATTTATTTCAAAAAAGTATTGGTGCTCACTTCGGGTTTAGAAGATTCTGACCCACTTCAGGTTCCTTCTTTTCAGGCGTTGGTAGCCGGCAATATAGGGCAAGTGATGGTGCAACAGGGAATATACGAAGCGGCCATTCCTTATTTACAGAAAGACATTGATTTCAGCTACCGCAAAGAAGATTACCTGAACGTAATTCGCAGTCTAAATGATTTAGGGCAAGCCTACCTGGAGCTGGCCGATTATAACACTTCGGGAAAGCACTTAAAGCGAGCGCTACTGTTGGGCAATCAGATGGAAACCGAAGCGCCTACCGTGCGTACGTTGCGCTTGTTGAGTAAATGGTTTGACCGGCAAGGCACGTCTGATTCAGCCTTATATTACCTGGAGGCTCACCTGGCATTGAAAACAGCCCAAGAGGTGCGCAGTGCAGAACAGCAGGTATTGGCCATTCAGGTGGCCTATGAAGTCGACCTAATGGAAGAGGCACTGGCCGAGCAGGCAAAAAAGACCCAGCGTGCTCAGCAAAGTGCAGCAGCTCAAATGCAGTTGCGCAATCAGTTGCTGGTGGGCTTAACCGCCCTGTTGATCTTGGTGTTTTTGAGCTATTTCGCCTACCGCCAAAAAGCAAAGCAGGAAAAGGCAATGGCGCAAAAGCAGGTAGAAATTCAGCAGCAAAAATCAGTAATCGAGCGGTCGCTTAAAGAGAAGGAAGCGCTGCTACAGGAGATTCATCACCGGGTGAAAAACAACTTGCAAGTGGTTTCCAGTTTGCTCCACCTACAGGCCGAAAAATTTGGTGATCCCGAGGTGGTGAAGGCCATGGAAGAGGGGCAGGGAAGGGTGCAAAGCATGGCTTTGATTCACGAAAGGCTCTACCAAACCCAAGATTTAAGCGCCATCGATTTTCAGGATTACCTGGTGGAAATGGTGGGAGACATCGCGATGACGTTTGGTGAAAATGCCAATGCAGTTGCAATAAAAGTGGATGCCGGTAAAGCGCAATTTGGAGTAGACTTTGCGGTGCCCCTGGGCCTCATCGTTCATGAATTGGTCACCAATGCTTTCAAATACGCCTTTCCGCAAGGTGGTGGTGAAATTGAAATTTCCTTGCGAAAAGCAGCTGATAAGCGCTGGGAGCTTAGTGTGCAAGACAACGGCATCGGTTTGCCGGAAGGTACCAACCACCAAACAGCAACTACATTAGGGCTGCGCTTGGTATCCATGTTGTGTCAACAATTGGAAGGAAATTACCAATTCCAGAACCGAGACGGACTGTTTTTTCATTTGGAATTTGATCCTGAAATGCCAATTTAGGACCTTTTAGAACGGATGATTTCAAGTGCTCAGTTTTGCTACATTTGAGGCGTGAGCCCGATCCGTATCCTCATTGTTGAAGACGAAGTCATCATCGCCGAAAGCTTAGCCTCTTTGCTTACGGACTTAGGATACACCATTACCGGCAAAGAACTGCGTGCTGAAAGCGCCTTGCAAACCATCGAAAAAGACCCACCCGACCTGGCGTTGTTAGACATTCGTCTCAAAGGGAGCAAAGATGGCATTTGGTTGGGCGAGCAAATCCGGCAGCGGTTTCGGTTCCCCTTTATTTTTCTCACTTCGCATGCCGATCCCAAAACGGTAAATGCCGCAGTAGCCGTAAAGCCGCATGGTTATTTGGTAAAACCCTTCCAACGGGTAGATCTTTTTACTTCGATTGAACTGGCCATGGCCAATTTCAACAACCAGCCCGCGACTGCTGGCAATCCGCCCAATGCCCAAGCTGAACCTTTGGACCATATCTTTATCAAAGACGAATACGTGTTTGTCAAACTTCGTTTTGAAGACATTCTATACGTAAAGGCTGATGGCAACTACCTTGAGGTGCAAACGCCCAATAAGCGCCACCTCATACGAAGTGCGCTCAAAGAATTTCTGGCCCGCCTGCCCGAAAATCAATTTTTACAGGTCCATCGATCTTATGTAGTACAAGTGCGCCACATCAGTAGCTTTTCGTCCACTTCGGTCTTCTTAAAAGACAATCAGGTGCCCTTGAGTGGTACGTTTAAAGATGGTTTAATGGCTCGGATAAATGTGCAATAACACGTTCATCGTTTTATAACTACACTGACAACGAAGCATTACATTTCGCACCATGGCACCTTTTCTTTTTACCAGCCAACGACTGGGGTTTCGAGAGATGGAAGCTGCCGATGGCGATTGGTTCTATAGATTGAACGAAGATCCTGAGGTGATTCGCCACACGGGTGATCCTCCTTTTGCAAACAAAGCGGCTGCCAACCATTTCGTTCAACATTACGATGCCTATCGAAAAACAGGTATGGGTAGATGGGTCTTGCAATTGCTGGAAAATGGCCAGCCCATCGGTTGGTGTGGTCTAAAACGCCGAGCGACCGGTGACGTAGATGTTGGCTTTCGCCTGTTTCGTTCACAATGGGGGCAAGGGCTGGCCACCGAGGCGGCAAAACGTTGTTTGCAATGGGGTTTTGACACGCTGCTGCTCCATGAAATAATAGGGGAAGCGCAACTGGAAAATGGAGCCTCCATTCGGGTGTTGCAAAAAATAGGAATGGATCGGCAGGCCATTATTACTTTGGACGGGAAAGCCGGAGAGCGCTACAGCATCGATCGAGCAACTTACCAAAAGCGAACTTCTTAAGAAGCTTATATAAAAGCCTGACGGTTAAAATGATCGATTTTTTCGCCCGACAGCGTTTGATAGCTACCGATCAGGTTGGCGGTAAGGCAGGCGTGCACCGGAAGCACCCCGATCCATTGTCCGGGGGCGAACCGTTGCATGGTTTCTGTCGTGGTACGTAAAATGCCGTGTTCTTGTGAAACTTTCTTTAGAAAAGTGCCTTCCAGAAGTTGCAATGGTTGAAAAGCATCATCGAGTAGCACCACCGGGCCATAATGGGTATCGCCTGAAGATTCTGTCCAGGTTTCTTTGCTAAAATGAATGGCCCCACCGTGAATCACCACTTCGTTGCGATCGGGATGTAGTGCCACCACCGGAGCCGCCATGCACAAGGCCATATCTTCATAGCTACAGGCCCCAATACCCAGTTGCATCCAATCAAAAAAGACAAATACCCCGGGCCGCAGTTCGTCGATCCCTTCAAAGTTCTCAGCCAAAGAGGCAGAAGGAGAATCACCAAGGGAATAGATGAGACCAGGGTAGGATGGGTCGAAAGTCTGTCGTAAACCACCGACTTTTAAAATTACCTGTTCGTGAATGGAACGTACTTGTTCGGCTGTTCGGCATCTATAGGTATGTCCCGCATGGGCGAGAAAACCGTTGAAAGTCAATTTGGAAGAACGGTCAAGTTGTTTCGCCAGGTGCAACAGAAGTGAGGTGTTGTCAGGAGCAATGCCGGTGCGCTGTCCGCCCACATCTACTTTGATCATTAGTTCTACGGGGTGCTGTAAACGTTTTTCCAGGTGCGTTAGTTCGGCTACCGATTCGGCCACCAGGCGCAATTGGCAGCTGGCAGCCAACCGATTGATCAAAGGCATTTGAGCCGGGTAGGTAGGAAAGGCCAGGGTAATGGCTTGCCATCCCGCAGCTGCGAAATACAATCCCATTTCTACGGAAGAAACCGTGATGGCCTTTACTCCGGCTTCCCGAAACCATGTTCCTATGGTTCGGCTTTGATGGGTTTTGAAATGCGGCCGGAATTGAAGTCCCAATCGAGCCGTTTTGGCTACCATCCGTTGGATGTTTCTCCTACAGATGGCTTCGTTCAAGAGCAAGGTGGGTCGTTCTAACTGCATTGGAAAGGAATAAGGGGGCAAACAGCGTTCAAGTTGCGAAAAATTCGAAGGTCTCGAAAAAATAGAATAGCTTTAGAACGCAATCCCTTTTGCATGCACTACCAGAAAGCTCGGGAAGCCATATTGCAGCGGCTTGAAACAGGCCTGTCTACAGAATTGCTGTACCACAGCTACCAACACACCCTCGATGTGGTGGAGGCCACGGAACGCATAGCAGTGGCTGAAAAGGTCAGTGGGGATGCGCTTACCTGGCTACTTTCGGCCGCAGTTTATCACGATTGTGGTTTTTTGAGGACCTATCAAGGGCATGAGGCGGAGAGTTGTCACATCGCGCGTGAGATGCTTCCGAAGTATGACTATCAGGAGCAAGACATTGACACCGTATGTCGGCTCATTGAAGCCACTCAAGTGCCCACTCATCCCAAAGACAAGTTAGAGGAGATATTGTGCGATGCCGATTCTGACTACCTTGGAAGTGAGGACTTTTTTAAGATTGGTCGAGGCCTCTACAAAGAATTCCTTGATCAAGGCATTGTAACCGACGAATTGTCCTGGAACCAATTGCAATTGAAGTATCTTGAGAATCACAGGTATTACACCGAGTATAGCCGTAGGAAACGCACAAAAGTGAAACACAAACACATGAAAGTGATCCGAGGGCTTGTAGCCGGATGTTAAAATTATCGCTAAAATTGAATTCAATTTTCAAATACCTCCAAACCGCTGTAGTTGACGTATGAGTAATTCTAATCTTCCCGAGATTTTAGTCCCAACTGATTTTTCTGAGGTGGGCAAGTGTGCCTTGGAGCATGCTTTAAAGATTGCCAGTGTGATCGATGGCCAGGTAACCTTGCTGCATGTGGTAGGCAAAGAAAAAGAAGTGGCCAGCAAAGAGACACAAGTGGAAGAAAAGGCTAAAGAAGCCGCTAAGCGTACGGGAATTACCGTCAAGGGCATGGTTTCGGTGGGCAACATCTTTGATGATATTGGTGGGATTGCCAGCAAAATCAAAGCTCAATTCATTTTCATGGGTACGCACGGTGCCAAAGGCTTGCAAAAAGTAACTGGAAGCTATGCCCTACGCGTAATTACCAATTCGGAAGTACCATTTGTGGTGGTTCAAAAGAAGGGGCCAGCGGAACACGGCTATTCCAAGATCGTGATGCCCTTGGACCTCACCAAAGAATCGGTGCAGCAAATGCGTTTTGCTGCGGCAATTGCCAAGCATTTCAATTCTGAAATCCACATTTTAGGAGAGAAACACGGCGACAGCGGATTGCGTGCAAAAGTGAAATCCAACATTGTAGTGGCTTATCGCTACTTGAAAAACGAAGGCGTAAATGCAGTAGCCGAAATTGCCAAAGGCAGCAAGTCCTTTGACAAGGAGGTGCTGGCCTACGCCGAAGGGGTTGGAGCCGACCTGATTTCCATTGTAAATGTGCAAGACAGTATCCTAAGCATGTTTGGAGGATTTGAGCAAAACATCATTGCCAACCCCAAAGAAATTCCTGCACTGGTGGTGAACCCAAGAGTAACTACCAAGACGGGCGGCTTCCTTTTGGGACAGTAATTTTTTACCGTGATACTTTTTTTTCTGCTGCTTGCCGATTGAACCGCAAGCCTGCTGAACAGCTTGTTTTTAGGGCCGGTTAGGCACCGGTAAAATGTTACCTTTACCGCATTAACCCTAATTCATAAGTATGTATTTCCCATCATCGCTCTTTCTAAGGTGCTTCAGCCTTGGATTGCTGCTATTGAGTGCCCTTCACACCAAGGCACAATTGCAGGCCAGTTCTACTTCAACCCCCGTTACTTGTTACCAAGCCTCCGATGGAAGTATCGACCTGCAAGTCAGCGGTGGAGCCTCTCCTTATACCTATTCCTGGAACAACGGAGCCACCACCGAAGACCTCAACAACCTTTCGGGGGGCATTTATTCAGTCACGGTACGCGATGCCTTTGGGGCTTTGGTCGTGCACACCGATACTGTTGCTGCGCCCAATGGGCCATTATCGGTCACCACCAGCACCAGCAGCGTAGATACTTCCAATCAAACCGGTACGCTCAACATGAGTGTAACGGGTGGAGTCGTGCCCTATTCTTATACCTTGAATGGAGGTGCCGTACAATCCATTGCCAGCCAACCGGTGCTTTGGGACCAAGGTCAATTTGGCCCGTCGGGTTGGTGGCAGTTCAATGCCCTGGCAACCGATGGCCAAGGCAACATTTACGGTACCGGCTACATCTGGGATACGGTGGTGATTGATGGTCAAACCGTACCACGGGTCGATCCTTCCAAGAATGGCACCGACCTTTTGTTTGCGAAATTCGATGCTCAATACAACTTGCTCTGGTACAAAACTGCCGGTACTACCAATTCGGCTTTTAGCAGCAGTAGCAACGATGTTTCCGTGGACAACCAGGGCAATGCTTACGTAGTCGGCAGCTTTCGCGATACCTTATATTGGGATACGCTTACCCTGGTGGCACAAGGCACCTCTGACGGTTTTTTGGCCAAGTATTCACCTGCTGGAGATTTGCTTTGGGTGCAAACTGTGGCAGGCAAATCAGACGATGTGGTCAATGCTATCGAAACCGATGATTTGGGCAACAGCTACATCACAGGAACATTTAGAGACAGTACTACGCTTGGTGGAGACAAACTGTACAGTGTTGGCTTTCGAGACATTTTTGTGGCCAAGTTCGATCCCACCGGCAACAAGGTTTGGGGCTTTTCTGGTGGAACTACCAGTTTTGACGATTCGCGCACCCTTTGTTTCGATCCAAACGGCGATTTGATCTTAGCACCACGCATGCCGGGGAGTGGAAGTATCCAGGGAAACGCTTTTAGTTTTTCTGCCAGCCGCCACATTTTAGTGAAAGTAAGTGCCAACGGAAGTGTACAGTGGATGGAGCCCTTTTCCCCCAGCACGAGTATTTCTCTTTCCCTCAACGACCTTGCTACCGACCCTGCCGGAAATATCTATGCCACCGGTTCTTTCGGGAGTACCCTTGTTATCGGCAATTCCACCTTTGTCAATGCCGGGCCCCAAGATTTCTTTTTGGCAAAGTTCTCCCCTACAGGAACCGGTCTCTGGGCTAATATTGGGTATACCAATACCACATCCGGGTTGAGTAATGTTGGCAACGAAGTATTGGTGGACGGCAGTGGAGCCATCTATGTAGCGGGACAAGCCTATACCGGGCAAAATATTTTTCCAAGCGTTCCCCAAGATTTCACTTTTACCTCTACCGGGCAGAACGATGCCTTTGTGGTGAAATACAATACCGATGGTAATATCATTTGGTTGAAACATGCGATGGGTGGAGGAAACACCGATGGAGAAGGTTTAGCCATTGATGCCAACGGCATACACCTCGGTGGAGGCTTTGCCGGCTCCATGACGTTAGATGGCACTAACTATACTTCCAGCAGCTACAGCGGTTTTCTGG
>ERZ1740068.624-NODE-624-length-15238-cov-7.878483_pt1 | contig 15238 bp, 19 predicted proteins | sample MGYA00581735_ERZ1740068 | MGnify/ENA primary metagenome ERZ1740068 (study PRJEB43018, sample SAMN04849740) | marine metagenome | isolation source: floating plastic debris | place: Pacific Ocean | collected 2008-08-30 | study: EMG produced TPA metagenomics assembly... | reverse complement strand
CATAGTATCTCATTTTGTGTAAATGCCATTTGATCGCCCGTATTCCTATCACTTTCGTGATTTTGACTGTTTGGGAAGCAAGGAGATTCTGAATCTTTACCACGTTTTCTGTGTAGGAGACTACATATAGCAGTTTTCCCATTAGGGTGGCTAACAGACTGACAACTCCAAGAATGATGGAGGCGTAGGAAATGAGGTTGACCCTGGGAATTACAAAATCTATCAGAAGACTGGCCAGTGTAATACCGTACAGCGTTTTGGGTATGAGCTGTATCAGGAGTAAACTTAAATCGCTGGATAATTGGGTACTGTCTTGCAGAAAACTGCCGTAGCTGAAAAGGGAAAAGATGACCAAAATGACCAGTAGGAAAACCCCAAGCAAAACCAGCCAAAAGCTCATGCTGTTGTACCCTGTAAAAAACAGGATAGTAGCACCCGCAACAAGCGGAATAGGGTAAAATGTCCTTAACTGTATCATATTTTGAACAAAAGAGAAGTGCGAGGACACCACTGCAACTGACATGGATATACAGCAGTGCCTCACACGCTCAAACCAGCTATTTTGTTAATCCAAACCTAATTGCCAACCGGCAAGTAGAACTTTCGAAGTGATAGAAGCTGTCAGCGACAGCCTCTATTCACATCGGTCACTTAACTAGTAAAAACGAATACTTATATTTTAGAGCAGATCAGTCTCAATGGACCTGTGCATTATTCAATTTTCTAATAAGTGGGTCACAAGTATGAGATGTTCGGCTCATCGGTTGCGACCCAAGCTGTTGGCTAACCAAACCATCTATCAGCTTTTTTCTACTATTCGACATTGGAAACTATATTTCTTTCCTTGTGCAAAAAGGTAACTTTCCTGCGTTCGGTCATATTCAATCTCGACACCTGATTTTTTAATCAAGTTGATCAATTCCGTCAGTCGTGTCTTGCCTACTCCTATTTTACTGGCAAACTGTTCGGGTCTGCCGGTGGCTTTTTGATTAATCAAACTAACCATGTAAGCCAGGCGATTTATGACTGGAATGTCAATTGGGTACATAGATTGAGCCATAGGAGTATTGGAAGAAATAGTCTTGATCATCTGACAAAAACTATTAGACTGCGTATCTTACTTTCTTATTAATTACAGATCAAAAGTAGATAATTTTGAACAAATTACAATCATTATGATTAAAATATGTTCGATAAAATTGTATTTTCATATTTTTAAACTGAATGGAAAAGGAGAAACCCATTAAGAGAATCCAGCTTTTTGCAAAGACTCAGAACTTATCAATCAGGAAATTTGAGGAAGCTGCTGAGCTGCGACCAAATGTGATTCAAAATGCGGTGACAAGAAATAGCCATGTGTCTGACGACACCCTGTGCAAGATCATGGATGCTTTTCCACAACTTAATCTAAAATGGGTGCTTAAAGGTACCGGGGAAATGTTGCTGCATGGGAAGTCTGCTACTAGGAGTAACAGCGTACAGAGAGAACCTGACTATGAGGAGTTCTCCCACTTAATTGAGCAAGTCAATGATGATATGCTCGCTATCCGTATGAAAGAAAAGCTGTTTCGCTTATATCAAAGTAACTCCGACTTGAAAACGGAATTACTCCGTGTCTACAAGCTCATCGGAGATATTTAGTACTGTCCTAATACCTGACCGAGCGTCCTCTTTCATTCGCTCCACTCTGTTTCTTCTGGTCTTATAGACGTATACCAGTGTAATAATGATCAGCAGTAAAACACCAAAGGTAACGCCTCCGATGATCAACGCAGTTTGTTTCTCCTGTTCCGCTTTCTGCCTGGCATAGAATTGCTTTTCTGTATTTTCCAATTCCATTTTTTTGGCATTTATCAGAAGCTCAGACTTGACCTCTTCCAGAGTCATGTACAGGTTTGCAGACTTTTCAAAATAATGAATGCTTTTAGCAGAGTCACCAGAATGCTTGTAAAAAGTACCAAAGGTAGAAAAAAGTCTAATATCATCACCGTCTGGGTAAAGTAATGAATCATATTGATCTTCTGCCATTTTCAAATATTGCGCAGCCTTCTCATGATTTTGAAATTTCACATAGAGTTCACCCAGTGCTTGGTAAGTTTTGAATCTCTGGTCTTTATTTTGCTTTTTAGCTAAAGCATTTGTGAAGGCTTCAATCGCCTTTTGGTCTTCTTCTGCTTTGGTGTAAGTCAGGCCTATGTTGACATATGATTTGATGTGAAGCCCAAGGTCATTAGCGTAATTAAAATATTCAATTGCTTCTCCAAAATCACCAGCCGCCACTTTTATTAAACCTCGTTGATTATATGCGTTGTAGAGTAATCTTCTATTGTTCTCAATATCGGTTAAAGCAATGTCTTGAGCTTCCAAAACATCATTTAGAGCCTCTGAGTACTGTCCAATATATTTGTATGAGATTGCCCTAGCCACTAGATATTTTCCTCTCTTTGCCGGGCTGTCCGTTAGAGACAATGCAATATTGTAATGTTCTATTGCTTGTTCATAATGAGAAAAGGTATCGTAAATATAAGCAATGTTGTAATGCGCTCTTGCCAAACACTTAGGGTGGTCATATGCGTCAATAGATAGTAAATAGCTTTGGATAGCATTTGAAGGCTGACCCAGCTTATTGTAGCTAAATCCCATTGCAAAGTACGCTTCACTTTTCTGCTTTTCTGAAATGCTTTTTACTTGTACAAATCGTTCACAAAAACCAATGGCCTTTTCATGGTCTTTTAGTTTTTGATATTGATAAGCACTATCTAAAAGTGACTTTGCGTTACATATGACAGTCCACAAAAAGGTGATAACTAGTGCGTAAATTACTGGCTTCAAGGCTTCTGCGTGTTAGTTGATCTAAAATACCCAGTTGTAATCTATCAATTTTTTGTGTTATTGAGCGAAGGAAATGAGGACTAATTTTATACATAACCAGTCCTCTATTACCAAATGATAAATTTTATCAAAGGACTTAGCTGCATTCGCAAGGGCCAGGTTGTTCTTCCTGATCTTCATTGGCATCATCTGGCCCCGTCGAAGGTGCTTCTATGATCTGTTCTTCGACTTCGGTATAATCATCTGAGCAAGAAAAAGTGGTCATCATCACTAGTACAGCGGCAATCATCAATAATCTTTTTTTCATCTTTATGTGTTTTTAAATGTTCTACAGGAAACTAGCTTCCTATTCAAAAATAACCAGATGAAACTAACCATAAAGTCGATGGGGGTATGATTTCACTGAGTCTGAGAAAGCGCTCATCAAAAAAATCAATGCAAAACGCCCAAACCGCTTAAAGCGAACTGGGATATTTTACATTTACCATATTACCAAATGACGATGGCTTGATGTACTCCAAATCTGGTGTGTGTTTTTAAGTGCAATCGACAAAATCAGCATGGATGCTGGTATGTTGAGCCTGTGAGTGAACAAAAGGGAATAGCGATCATCGTCTTTAGTCAGACATCGTGAACTCTACGTATAATGATCGCTGCGGATATACAGTGTGTGTCATGTCCGCACCCTTTTTTGGTTATTTACGGCCTCTATGCAGTTACCGCTTAACTCTAAATGTTACGAAAGCGATTTGATCAGTCAAGCTGAAAAGTACCTATTGAGTAAAGCACCAATGTTGCACGTCAACAGCATCATCGTTAGTTTGTTAGAAATTTTTATTTTTAAACCCAGTATTCAAAATTAATTACGTGAACCATGAAACTTTCACTTCATTCTTTGCTGCTTTTTGCAGGACTCTTTCTGTTTTTCATTCGCTGCGACATTACTGACCAGGATTTTGAGAAAGACATTACCATCGCTGATGTTCAGGAGTACTATTCAAACTTAGATCTTGATCATACCAATGGCCGATCAGATGAAATTAGCATTCTTTGGGAGGACGCCTCTTACAAGGATGTCACCACTGGAAAAGCACTTGTGTTCCCGATAGAATCAACCACCAGACAGTATGTGAGCTTGGAAGAGCAGAATGTATTGGTTCCAATAAACCGTGCTACGCATGCTTTTGCCTATAAAGATGAGGAAGACCAGATTCATTTAGACTACGTACTGGAGCTTCAACTTGAAGATACTGACCTCTTTACTGGCTACACCATAGTGGGATCGTGGGGTAGTGAACCAGACAGAGTATACACTTACGAAGACGGTAATCTCATAGATGGCCAGAGTGATGGAAGGCTTGAGTTGGATTGTGTAACAACCGATTATTATGAGTGTACTTCAGTTAGCGTAGGTGACGTGATCTACGGCAACAGTTGCACATTGGTTCGAAGATCCATCACATGCATCTCAACTGCACCTTCGCAACTGGCACCGGAGGATTTCGGAACTCGTGGAGGAGGCGGAGGTGGCTCTGGAGATGGAACAAACCTATGTCCTGATCCTAACATTGCAGATTTAATGGTTCCGTGTGAAGACATACCAGGGTGTGGGGCCAATGCTTTACCTGATGACAACGGCAACTGCCTGTGTAAACCTGAGTATAAAAAAGATTCAAATGGCGAATGTGTACCAGATACAGATGATCCTGACCTCAATCCAGATTGTCATTCCTGGGATTTTGTACCTGTTGGGCCGGAAGGAAATTACCAGGCCTGTGGTGTAAATGGCATTCATTTTGACTATTATACTTCATATCCTGAAGGCCCGAATAGAACAAGATATGAAAGAGCTTACTATCAACTTGGAACACTTTATTTTGAATTTCCGCGTGTAAGAGCTGATGGCTCCTTTATATCTGCCGGAGAGGCTGCTTATATCATGGCACAGACAGCTGCGATTACAGAAAGCAGGATGGAGTTATATTTTGCAGGAAGACCGGTGCCCAGCGGAGTTGAGTTGGAATTAAAATATTTAGATATTTTCCGATCAATTATTGAAAGGCGAGGCGGACGTTTAACGTTAAACTCTAATTATGGAATAGTGCCAGTTCGTCAATTTGAAACTACTTTATTTGGATACGGAGGATGTTACTGAACTTACCAATATTTTTTCGTTTGCTCAAACAGAATATACTATTATATAGTGTATTTAGTACAAACAGTGTAGATGTTGCCTTTTTTGAGGACTATGATTATTTAAGAACATCAAAAGAAGGCTTTCATGTCTACAATTTTTCATTAAGTGATAGTGAGCAATTTGATGATCTTTTTATTTTCATTCTTGAAGGGAATGTCATGTGCGATCTCAAAGTTTCTGATGACCGATTCCTCATCAACACGAAATCATATTTTGGAAAAGATAGTTATCTCAGAGATGAAGTAATTCAGGAAGGTCCAATGGCTGGTATGAGTAAGCTCAAATCCAAAAAACTGTATTTTTATGACCTTGACCCTTCAATCAGTGTTTGGATAAGAAGCTCGCCAATGTATGGGAACGTTGTAACGATCGAGCATATTGATCCAGATCATCCTGTACCGTTAGCACACCAATCGGACACAAAAACACTGTACGAAACCTTTATTTCATTAGCTATCAGCCAAAGTGACCATGTACATATCAATACTCCTGGGGCGGACATGAAACTTGGCTTCATGCTAATGGACACTTACGTTGAGCTGAAGGAACGCAATCAATTGGAACTTCTGAAAGATTTATTGTCACACGAACACGATAATGTACGGAGGTGGGCTGCTTCCAGCCTTCTGGTCGTGGACGAAAAGCTGGCCTTGCAGCAGCTCAGAGAAATAGGGAGACTTCCGACATATGAAGGTGAGAAGGCCAGAGAAGTTGTTAAAGACTGGGGATCGGGCGTGTCTGTCTTTGATTTTTGATGGCTGCTTAGAGCTATGGAGGTAGATTGACTCTGCAATCGAACTATGGTATTGTTCCTGTTAGGCAGTTTGAAACAACCTTGTTTGGTTTTGGTGATTGCCTATAACTCAGTAAAGATTTAACGATGTTTTTTAAGTTACTAAAACAGCACTTATTTCTATACACAGTGCTTACTACAAATACACTTGATACTGGTCTACTTGGTGATGTCAGTTTTTATCAATTAGCAGAGCATTCTTATGAGATCAAAAACCTAAAACTAAGTGATGGGGAGATTTTTCCACGTGTACAGGCAGCCACTATAGAAGGTAAGGCCTATTGTGAGTTTATGGTTGAAGATGATCGCTACTTATTGAGAACCAAGGAGTATTTTGGTAAAGACAGTTATGTCAGAAATGATCTAATACAAAAAGGCCCTATGGCCGGAATGAGTAAACTCAAATCCAAAACACTGTATTTCTACGACCAAATCCCTTCGGTAAGTGTTTGGATAAAAAGCTCCCCAGTTTACGGAAACAGTTTAACCATTAGGTATATTGAGCCCTATCAACCATTCACATTCGAACAAGGAGCAGATAATGATACGCTGATACAACACTTTATCGCTATTTGTGTAGGACAGAGTGATCATGTACTTATCGGTACACCCGGAGCTGATATGAAACCTAGCTTTAGACTGATGGATACGTACCAAGAACTCAAAAACCGCAACCAACTTCATCTACTTAAAGATCTACTATCTCACGAACATGACAATGTACGTAGATGGGCTGCTTCCTGTTTGTTGATCGTGGACGAAAAACTAGCCTTGTAACAGCTCAAAGAAATAGGGCAGCTTTCAACATATGAAGGTGAGAAGGCCAGAGAAGTTGTTAAAAACTGGGAATTAGGTACGTCTGTTTTTGATTTTTGATGATGCGGACAAGAAACAGACTGCACTTGTACAGGTATAGCCTTTTGTATGAACTTTATGAATGAAAAGCCTTCTTCTGTTTACTAATCATCCAAAGGTCTTGGTGTTTAATGTTCTGAATCATTCTCTTTTTCTGATTCGATCTGGTATTGAAAGATAGATTCAAGAATTTCTATATTCTTTCCCTTAACATCCGAAAGCTCTTTGAGTATTCGCCCAAGCTCCGTTTTGAGTTCGTTAGCTATCTCTCTTTGGGCTTCAAAATTATCAATCTCCACCAGTCTGTCCAGTAGTTTGAATACATCGCTCATGATCTGTAGTGTTTGGGTTGAATTGCTCCCGCAGCTCTCACTAAGCATTAAATCGAGATTACAGGCAGTACACGTGATAGTTACTGGTCAACAGATGCCATGACTCCAAAACCAGGAAAGGCAGGTCTCCCAGAACAAATCTCAGGTCAAACTTAATTACAAAAGTTCAATAAAGTTACTTTTGTATAGATAAGTTTCATTCGCTATGTTTGTCGTAAAAATTCTGAATGGGAAAGAAAGTCATGATTGGAGAAATTCTCAGAAGACTCCGAAAGGATAATAACCATACTCAGCATGAGCTGGCCAAGCTGATTGGTATTTCCCGGGCCTCCTATCTGACTTATGAGAACGGAAGAAATAAAATCCCGCTGGAAACAGCAATAGACCTTGCCAAAGCACTCGAAGTTCCGCTGGAAGTGATTGCTGGGATCAAGTCCCTGGACGGATTTTTGGAACGAAGTACAGCATCGGCGTTAGAGTCAGTATCAAAGAAGAAGCAGATACTGGAGGAACACAACATCGAACAGCTACGACTGATTGCTTTAGAGCTGTTGGAAGCATACGGAGGCCTATTCGAAGATTACGCCACGTTGAAGTCAGGTATTTTTCGGCTTGTAAATGGTAAATAACCTCTCATGAACTTTTAGCGCAAATAAAAGAGGGGGCTTTCCTCACTAGCGACATTAAAACAGTGACAGTAGCAGTCCATGTCAAACAAAGAAATCCCAATCCGTCTAAACGACTATTCTGTATAGTTGAAACGTTTGAAGTACTCTTTCCAGGATTGAAAAGGTGCTTTTTGGCTTTCTTCTCTTTCAAGCGTCCCTTTTGATTCGTTTTCGTTAATAACGATAGTCTGCCAGTCATCCTTCTCTTGATATACGTCTCTCATATAGGCTGCGTTAATACTGATGTCAAATGACTTGCTGAAAGACATCATCTCGAAAATATTGAACGGATAGTCATGTTGAAGTACCTGAGTAATATATGGATAGACTAATGGAACTAAGTTTATTTCGGTCAGAACTTGCTGATATTTAATACAGAAAGCTCTTCTTTCATTGTGGTATTTTTCCTCGTCTATCTCATCATAGGAATCCTCGTTTAAAAACAAATGAAATTTAGTTTCCAAGGGTGAAAATTTCGATTCATAAATGGATAGTGCCTTCTTGAGTATAGTTGGCTCTAATTGCCGTGTCATTAACTCCCGTTTATCTGGCTTCAAAAAGTAGTATGCTGCCAGAAAGCCTTGTATCGCTTTTGAAACATTGTTCCATGGATTTGTCCTCAAAAACAGATAAAAAGAAGTGGGAAATTCCAGGTTGAAATAAATGTATTGATTGTGTACTTTGTTGTATTCTGAATTTGCGTAAGCGTACAGGCGTTTGTTCTCCTCTAATTCTCCCTTATCAGTTGGGTAGAAAGTAAATTTCAGGTCATTGTCCCGTACCCTCAAATATTCAACATACTGTATTCTTTCAAGGAAGGTTTTGGCTGATAATCCGGCGTGCTTGTGAATATCCACATTTGGAATCCAACGGTACTCATTAATTTTTTCTTCTAAGGCGGCATTAACATATGCCGAAAAGTTCTCAATGGCACCGAGCCTATTGTACAACTCAGGGTCCATCCGAAATGATTTTGTATAGTTTTTCATATCTCACATATAATCACCATTATTCAAATATTACAGTATTACAAAATAAATATTTTATTACTATAATACTAGTCTTCTTCACAAGGGATTCAATGTTTGATTCAAGAATGGTTTAGAATAGGCAATTTTCAGCAATGAAAAGACTCTTAACTTATCCACGCTGCTGCCTAACAATTCTCAAAAACTTACAGCAACTTTTCCTGACTTCCCGCTCAACGAAAAGTACACTTTTTAGATTTGAAAAATCGAAAGAATACCTTATTCAAATACGTCATCAAAAAACTAATAATGCAGTGTATAAGATTACGGAAGAAGAGTTGAGAATAGTAGTCGTCCTTACAGGTCTTGTTGGGGTCGGCCTTGTGTTCCTAGGCTTTCATTTGCGACGGCTATGGGAGGTTCGTGAGAGGAAACAATATGATCTTCTGGTGCAGATACGGGGTAAGATCAAGGGAGATTGTGAGATGCTAACACGTACTGGGGAGAGGGTATCTTCGAACGATTTAGACAAGTTAATCTACTGGTCACTGCTTAACGGAAAGCATCAAAACCCGGAAATACTTAAAAAATTCCTGACCAACTCACTTTGGCTACTGGCCGAATTTGATTTTGCTCAAAAACTCTGGAGTACCATCACAGACGCAGATGATTTGCCAGGGGTAGCAGCCAATGTAGAGCAAGATATGATGACAAAAAATAGCTGAGAGATGATGAGTGGTCACTAAATATTTTGAATATAGAAAGGAGAAGAATTTGACCCGAATACTCCTGAAAACAAAGTAGGACAATTTGTATAATCTAACCCGGTTTTTATGAAACATATTCAATATTCAATTCTTGGCCTGATAACGAGTCTCCTGACCATTGCGACTCCGTCCCTTCCCCAGGTAAACCCAGTATTTACAGGTGATGACGAAAAAATCAGGTGCGTAATCAGAGACGATGACGGAAACGTGATCAGTTCCTGCTGGTTTTGTGATTGTGAAGATGTGCAACGCGAGCTGGACTTAATTGCCGAGAAGAAACTTCAATAAATTCTAATCTAAAATTCATACTCATGAAAAAGTTGATGAATGGGCTAGTGTTGGCCCTTATTATGATGCCATTTCTGGCAACTGGCTCCTCTGTAGAAGCAAAAAATGATGAGCCTTCCGATGAAGCTCTCAGATGTGTGATCAGAGATGATGATGGCAATAAGATCATTGCCTGCTGGTTTTGCGATTGTTCCGAAGCTGCAATGTGGGCTGCCGACGAAATAGAGGACCGGAGAGACGGATAGCAGCATCACGGTTTCCAAATTAAAAATTTCAATCAATAAATAATTACTCATGAAAAAGATCATTTTAATCAGCTCCGTTGCATTGCTACTTGGGTTTTCCTCAATTATAGAGGCAGAACCAAGGGCGGTCAACACAACACCTGATACCTCCATCAATGAATGTGAAGAGGACTTACGGTGTGTAATCAAAAACAAGGAAGGTAAAAAGCTGGCTGCGTGCTGGTTTTGCGATTGTGCCAAGATTGCTAAAGAGCTGCTATAGTCTCAATCTGAAAGTGCTGTTAAAGTATTACTCACCAAATGATTGAACTATGATTCGTAAAGCAGTTACCACCGTGATCTTCTTGTCTTTTCTATGTTTTGTGCCATTGACGACCTATAGTGAAAGAGTCGAAGAAACAGATCAGATCATAGAGGTAGATGATGACCTTTTTTGTAAGGTAAGAGACGACGAAGGCAACGTGATTGCTAAGTGTTGGTTTTGCGATTGTGCTGAACTAACATGGATGGTCAAGTCACTAGAGGCAGGATTATGGTAGAATGATTAAATTAACGGCAGTGTCTCTGGCACTGCCAAAAACCTTATAAAAAGATGAAGACAGTATTACGTTTGATATTTTGCACCTTCCTGAGTCTGGAGGTAGCCGCTCAGACAGAGGCAGTTGTAACCTACAAAACAACTACTCATGGAGGGTTTAGCGTTACGACCACCCTTCAGATCACGGGGTCTAAATCAGAGTACTCAAAAACTCAGAAACAGGATAAGTACACGACTTCAAGCGGCATTGAGTTCTTTATCTATCCGGATAGCTACACATGGCAGTATGATTCGCAAACTGGCATCATCAAAGAACAACGCAAGAAACACAATTACCCACTTTTACGGTCAGAAGACACCTCCGAAATAGAGTGGGAGATACTGGAAGATACTAAGATGATGTTTGGCTACAAGGTTCAGAAAGCACAAACGACATCAATTTTTGAGTCTCGTGTGAGACCATATGGTACAGCGACGGCGTGGTTCGCCATAGATTTACCATATCCCACAGGACCGGAGCGGTATCATAGCCTGCCAGGTCTGATTATGCTTGTTGAGTTTTCAGAAAAACCCAACGAAAAGTATATCTTTCAAAGCATAGAGTTCAAAGAAGTTGATGATTTTAAAGAGCTGGATGAAGGCTTACAGGTGTCCTATCGAGAAATTGTCAACACTCATATTATAGATAAAAAATGGTTAAAGGCTAATAGTCAGTAGTCTTTTGTCGCTAATTTTTACTAACTACGTAGTTATGATGTTTATTAGACTAATTGTGCTTCTTTTAGTAGTCGGAGAGGCATCCGCACAGACACAGGCCAGGATTACTTATTTGCACGAATCCTATGGTGGTTTTGAACAGGAAGCGGTTCTGCAAATTAAGGAAAGCACCTACTGGTACTCCAGGCATCAGGACAAATCCACTACTACCAATGATGAGGGAATGGAGTTTTACCACTATCAAGATTATATAGATTGGTTCAAGGACCTTAAAAACAATGAGGTCTGTGAGAGCAGACTGGATGATGGTTACCCAACCCTTAGCGGCTATCACGATTTTACGATGGAGTGGGAAATAAAAGATGAATATGATGAGATACTAGGCTATCGTGTACAGAAAGCTGTTAGAAAATCACTTGAACTTGATGATGTGGTTCCCTTTGGGGATGTTACCGCCTGGTTTGCAATTGATTTACCGTTTTCAGCCGGACCTGAAAGGTATCACGGTTTACCTGGTTTGATACTGAGGCTGGAATATGGTACTAAAAGAGGAGGACGGTTCACGGCAAAGGAAATTTCGTTTGAAGATGTATCTCCAATCACTATAGATTGCAATGGTATAGAAGTGTCCTCTAATGAATTGATCAATACCTACCTGATAGATAAAAAATGGCTGAAGCAGGAAAGGAAGAAACTGAAAGATAAAAAGGGTCAGGACTGATTTACTCAAGCATGACTCGTGTTTTCCTCATAGCACTTTTTTGTAGCTTAGCTTCTACAATTTCATATGGACAACTCAATGTGTCTGGATCAATCAAAGATTCTGAGTCTGGAGAGGCAGTACCTTTCGTCTCTGTTGTCATGTATCAATTTCAGTCAAACAAAATAGTCACCTACACACAATCTGATCAGGAAGGCAAATTCAACCTGGTCATTCCCAACAAGACCAGAGTATATACACTGAAAACATCGCGTTTAGGCTACAAGAAGAGTGAACAAACCATTGCTGTAGCGAGTGCTGATGTAAAAGAGATATTAGTGCCTATCTCACTATCCCCGGATGTTGGTGAACTAAAGGAGGTGGTAATCGAGGGACCGATCATCGTGAAAGAAGATACGACAATCTATGATATTGAGAAATTCATCAGTGCAAGGAGCGAAAACCTTGAGGATGTACTTGCGGCAATTCCCGGATTTAAAATTTCCGCTGATGGCACAATTCAGGTAGAAGGGAAACAGGTTGACAAGGTCTTAATTGACGGGAAAGAAGTGACTGGGAGTGGTGCTGCTGTCATCACTAAATCGCTGGCACCAGAAGATGTTGAAGCAGTTGAGGTTCGCTTTGACGAGAAAGACGATAAGTTGAAGGAAAGCCTGTTGGACAACCGTAAGTTTGTCATACTAGACATCAAGCTGAAAAGCGACCTAAAGAAGTCACTTTTTGGAAAGGGAAATTTGCAGACAGGCTACAGGGATCAACCGGAATATGGGGGATATGTGAATCTGTTTTCATTGAAGAAAGGTCGAAACATCCAGTTCTTTGCTGAACATGACCGCTTTGGCTTTGAAACCATCCCTCTTAGGTCTATTAAAAACATCGGCTCTGATGCTCGTAGTGCGCTATTTTCTATTCCGGCAGACTTTGAAAGCCTCACTGAGAAGGAAGATTACAACAATCAAATTTTCGGCTTTTCAGATTATACACGAGCAGAGAAAACAACGGTGGGACTTAGCAATTTCATACACTTTTCAGAAAGTCTTCGTCTGTACTTAGGATCATATAGTAATCTGGCGAAGGACGGCCAGTTTCGTAATTTTGAGCAAGGTTTTACAGACATACCAGGTACATCAAGAATCGAAGAGACTTTTGGGTTGAGCAGTTTGGAGACAAGAAATAAGGTGGAGCTGCGGTTCGACCGTGAAAAGCTAAAAATCAAACTCGACCTTAACTACACCTACGTAGACCAGCAGTCCAACACATTTAACAACAGGGTTTTTGAGGCGGTGGATTACGATTTTGAACGCCGAAAGTTCTCAAGCGAGGGCTACCAGAATCTGTTGCTTGAATATAAACTTTCGCAGCGCTCCGGCATCAGGCTTCTTAACTCTTATACGACCATAGCAGGTGACAGAAATCATTTTTTGACTCATAATGATGTGATGTATGCAAACATACTTGCAGATGATAATAGTAATCCGGTAACAGATTTTGCACAAGCGATTGACAGCAGAGCAAGTAGTTTTATAGCTGAAGGAGCTTACTTTAAACAATCAAAGATCGGTACGCTCAGCTCTGGTTTGCGTTTTCAATCTAATCACCTGGATGAGCGTAGGACAAGTAGAAACGTTGACTCAAATGTGAGTGTCTCCGCTTTTTCTGGACAAGAAGATCATTCCCTGAATAAGCGTGGTGTTTTCTTGGGCTATAGAGGTAGTCTGGAGTCGCTGGACCTCTTTGCCGAGGCGACATTTACCGAAATCGACTTTCCTACTATAGCTGGCAACGAGCGTATTAATGCCCTGGAATACGTGGCAACTATTGATTATTCATTTATGGACAACTCTTACTTTTCACTGCTGGCTAAAAAGCAGATTGGGTCGTTTGCATTACGCCGAATTGTACCTGGTATGGAATTAGAGAATTTCCAATCTGCTTTTGCACCCAATTCAAAAATATTGAATCCAACCCCGGAGTATGTCTTTGAGATTAGCGGTTACAAGCGTATAGCATCAATGGATTTTGAGCCAGCCGCTATCTATGGCAGCACACAACAGGGAAATCAGTTTTTAAATAGCTCTTCCCGCTTTGTTACGTTGGTCTACGACCAGTTAGACGCTTCGTATTGGGCAATTACACTTCCACTAAAGAAACGTCTGAAAAAGCTACCCCTTATTGTTACTCTTGAGCCTGAGTGGTTGATCAATCAGGCCCAAAATATTGATGATGAAAATAACGACTACACTGTTCGCACGACCAGAACGCTGTTGGGTATGAAAGTAAATTCAGTATTTGAAAAGAAAGGAATCAATTTTCTCCTACAGCCTAAGTATACCGCTTTCAATTTTTTCAATGAGCTGAATCAAAGTACATCGACGCAGGAGATGTTATCGGTCAATCTGAGTTTACCTATAGACCTATTCGATCAGAAGTTGCTGCTTACGCCGACACTTAGAAATGTCAGGTTTTTCAACAATGTTCGATCAGAGTTTACCAATATCGGTTTGAGAGCAACTTTCAAAGGCGGTAGCCTGAACTTCTTTGCTGTCGCCGATAATCTGCTAAACAGAGAGTTTTTCGTAAGGCAGACGTTGTTTCCGTCCTTTTTCCTCTCAGAGAACCGAGCGGTTTTCAGTCGTTTTGTGAAGGTTGGTGTGGAGTTTAAGGTGAATTAGGATTGATGGTGGTTGACTAATTATGATGCCGTTGGATTCTTTGTGGGAGATTTGGTAGATGATTATTGGTTGATCTTCTAACTACCAGATAGACCAAACAAAGCAGGGCGATCCTTGGAATAAATACTGAAAATTATGTATTTTTAACTATAGAAATTAAAACCATGAGATTAATCTTCACCACGCTGATATTCTTCTGTCCAATTGTACTTCTTGCACAAGTACCCTTAACACCAAGTCCAAGTGTTTTACCAAATGTGACTTTACCACAGCTTGGCCCCGATACTCCTAATTCTCCAGCCTTAATTCCTGCACCTTTCTCCATTTCGAACACCCGATTATCACAGGCTGAGCAGCACAAAGCAATACGAGATGAAGTGGAAGAGTATTTACAAAAGAAAGATGCTCATGATAGACAAATTCAGCAACTTATAAATGAAGCGTACTCAACGAAAGAAACATCATTGGTGTATACCATTCCCCATGTTAGAAAGCGAGGGAAAGAAGCCTATTATCAAGCCCTGAATGAGTTGATCAATATGATTTATGATACTTTGCCAGTCGATCTGATCCGAGCGACATACTTAGTTGAAAGTGCCTTTGATCCAACCATACCTTCAAACTACATGAGGCAGTATGTTAAAA
>ERZ1740068.623-NODE-623-length-15248-cov-11.641019_pt1 | contig 15248 bp, 19 predicted proteins | sample MGYA00581735_ERZ1740068 | MGnify/ENA primary metagenome ERZ1740068 (study PRJEB43018, sample SAMN04849740) | marine metagenome | isolation source: floating plastic debris | place: Pacific Ocean | collected 2008-08-30 | study: EMG produced TPA metagenomics... | reverse complement strand
GCCTCGACAAGCTGCAACACAAGACAGGCTCGACTTCCACACCCAAAGAGTTCAAGCGCTTGGTGAAGGCGATCTGCAAGGCCGACGCAGACCAGTCTCACATGCCGGACTACAACTTCAGGCTGTTGCATGATGTTCTGGAGGTCACGCCAAAACCCGAGTTTCTGGACGTTTATGGCGACAGTTCTGCAATTGCTTCAGAGGTTACGGTGCGTCTGTCGTCGGATGCTTACGAGAAAGCCCGCGAGGCTGCTCCGACCTGGGACGTGTACTTCCTTGAGCAAGAATGGCGGATGTGGATGAACGACCCGCCGCGCCATCCGGATGCTGCGTTCGTGGGGTTTTGCCGAAAATGGTACGAGCGAAAGGGGCGCGCTCCATAACAGATAACCCATGTCACTTAACAGTTATCTGATAATAGTTATGAGTTGACAGTTATCGGTTATTAGTTAGGGATTGCGAAAACAAGAAAGAGACAGGCGATGACTCAGGTCATAAGCGTAGTGCAAGAAAAGGGTGGAGCGGGCAAAACAACGCTCCTAACAGCAATCGCCAGTCTCATGGTTCAAGACGGCGCCAGGGTTGCGGTGATCGATACTGATCCTCAGCGCCACTTGGAAGCCTGGGCCAAGAAAGAACAGACTGATCTTGATTGGCTCTACGAAGAAGACGACGAAAAGCTGATCCCCACCGTCAAAGCTCTGAAGAAGGCTGATCCTGCTTACGATGCGATCTTTGTCGATACTGCGGGGTTTAAGTCGGCTATGGCAATGCATGCTATCGCAGCCGCAAATCTAATCTTGATCCCATCGAAAGCCAATGAAGCCGATGCCAAAGGGGCCAAGCGGACGTTTTCGCACGTCCAGAGTGTCGCAGAGACGATGGAAAAAGAGATTCCGGCTCTGGCGATCATGATGGATGTGGATACGCAGACGAACATCACACAGGCTATCGTTGATGCACTCGACGCCCAGAACGTGCCGCGCCTCAATGCCATGTGTGCGCATCGGACTGGTTTCAAGGAAATGACATCCACTGGCCAGGCCCCGCAAGGATCGGCGCGGCGGTCAGCTCAGTCGGTGCTAGCGGATTTGCAGGGCAGGGGTCTCTTGAGTTTCTATAGGAGCGGGTCATGGCCAAGGTCAGCGTAAACCTCGATGACGATCTGGAGGCGGATGACAACGCGCATAAGCTGAGGTCAATGGCAGCGCCGCTACCAAGCGTGAGTAAAGCTAAGTCGTCGGCCTTGAAAGATGCGCCGCGCGTCCAGTTTTCATTCACCAATGTGCCGAAACCGATCAAGGAAGCATTTGCGGCGGAGGCTCATAAGCGCGGTGTCACTCAAAAAGAGCTTCTTTATGAATGCCTTAGGGCAGGGGGGCTTAACATCCCAGAGGCTTCGGAAATCGACGGGCGGAGGCGATGATAGGTAACAGTTATCTGGTATCCAACATTAACCTCAGCTAAACACGGAGCGGAACATAATGAGAACAAATGTTGGTCAACACTACTACGAGACCTTCCAGAACCTTCGGCACGGGGCTAAGAATATCAAAACATAAGCGCTAGAAATAGATTAGCGCGACTTCGCGGGGCGTGAGCATTGAGCAGATCAAGATATAAGACGATTTCCCTTTTCTCAGGGGCTATGGGCCTTGATCTCGGTATAGAAAGTACCGGGCGTTTTGACTTACTTGCATGTGTTGAGAAGGAGCCTGCTTTTTGTGAAACCATTCGTAGGAATCGGGATGCTGGCCGCTTGCCCGCTGACTTGAGGGTTTATCAAGAGGACTTGGCGTGCCTTTCACCAGAACAGGTGATGCAGGAATGCGGCCTGAAGCCTGGTGAACTCGATGTGTTGGTCGGTGGCCCACCCTGTCAGTCCTTTAGTACCGCTGGCAAACGTGGGACGATCCAGGATCCACGCGGCATGCTCATTTGGCGATTTCTAAGGTTCGTAGAGGTTCTGCAACCTAAGCTCTTTGTCATGGAGAACGTTAGGGGCCTGGTGTCGGCTGCTTTGAAGCATCGACCGATCGCAGAGCGCCCGGAAAAAGGGGGATCTGCACTTTCCGATGACGAAGAGCGTGGTTCGGTTATCAGATTGCTTGCTCGTGACCTTCAGAACTGTGGCTCTGCTGCTTATCATATGGACTGTTTTGAAGTGAATGCGGTGAATTACGGTGCCCCTCAGTTACGAGAGCGCGTAATTTTCATCGGCAACCGGTTCAATAAGCAAATCGATTTCCCAAACCCCACGCATGGGTCCGAAGATGCAGGGCTTCAGCCATGGAAGACGCTACGTGATGCCATCGGTGGGTTAAACGATCCGGGCAATGTCATTATGGATTTTAGTCCGCGTAAGAAGGGCTTCTTGAGCCTTGTGCCAGAAGGTTCAAACTGGCGGAGTCTGCCTGAAGCAGTACAAAAGGAGTCGATGGGAAAAGCGTGGTTCGCCAAAGGTGGCCGATCTGGTTGGTGGCGCAGACTGAGCTTCGACTTGCCTTGCCCGACACTTGTTACCATGCCTAACCACGCCAGCACGTCGCTTTGCCATCCAACCGAAGTACGTGCACTAACCTTGAAGGAGTACGCATTGATCCAGGAGTTCCCAGAAGACTGGGAATTTCACGGCACTCCTGCCCAACAGTATGCTCAAGCCGGAAACGCTGTGCCAGTTAGGCTAGGCCAAGTGACAGGGGAAGTAGTGTCAAAGGCTCTAGATGAGCTGAAGGCTACGAAGTGGGAGGCTGAAGCGGGCGAGAAGGAAGACTACCGGATCATCTATATCCAATCCCACGTTCGCACGAGACAGTGGTTCAAGGACGGAAAGACCAAAGTCTGGAAGGACGGTAGAAGAAACTTGACTGCGCGGTACGCTGCGCCTGTGACACTTCGCAGTGAACGAAATATGGCGGAGGTTCCTTAATGGCGGGGCACCCAGACCTTCCTAAGAATGTTCCTGCGTTGCTCTTGTCGAAAAAGGACATCTTCGACGGACTGAAACGCATTGATGGTGATGCACACGCCAGAAGTCGCGTGCTTGCTATGGAAACCGAATTTCGTGACAAAATCGGAACTCATATAAAGGGCCTTCCCCAGGCAAGCTCAAAATTTGCCAAATTCTATACCAGTCCCTTTGTCCTACTCTTCTATTCCAAGCAAAAGTCTTACTCCCGCGTCGCTCAGATTGAGCAAGACCTGGTTCCCGCAAAAGTCTTCTCTTCGATGGAAACCTCAGCGGGCAACATGGTCGAGAAGGTTGTTCTGCCAGTCTATGGATGGGAAGTCGTCCACAGCGCGATGCACTCGCATGAATCCCTTCTCGACGGTCGCAAAGTGGATCAACAGAGCGGGAAGTTCGTCGGCGTTACGCTCAAAAGCGGCCCAAGGACCCTCAACGACGATATGGCGAAGAATATCGGGAACGAGCTGGTCGAGCGCGCTCCATCTTGGGCAGTAAATCACGGGGTCAAAGAAGTCGATTTCACCTACGGTGTGCTGTATGGGACCAAGAAACAGTCCAACAAGAAGGACTGGCATATCCTACGCAATATCGAGGAAACACGCCCACGCCAGTCAAGCATCACCGCTTCGCATAAAGGTGCTTGGTCGGTTGCTTACACTGATGGGCCGTTGTCGGTGTCGGCGACAGTCCGCGTTGGAATTGAATGGTGGGAGTTCCTTGGTGGGAAAGACACCTGGATCGAGCTTTGTTGTGCTTTGATAAGGGCTTGCATCACACCAGCAAGCGGTCCCCAGCCAACCCCTAGTTACACAATTTCTGACCTACCCGACATTCTTGACATGTCCATGATCGACAGCAGCTACAACGTGTCAATCCTACAGCATAGCCAGCTTGAGTGGCTTTTGTTTCTGGCGCGCCATTTTTCTGATGGCTTTATCGAAACCTAGGCCCGCCGTACTGTTCGCTCGCTGACCTTGAACAACCCCGCGATCTCCGAGATCGCGCGTTGCTCTTCATCCCTCATGCGCCGTACTTCGTCTTTCTGGGCGACAGACAGGGCAGGGGGCCTGCCCCCGATCCGGCCCCTCTTACGCGCTGACACCAGACCCTCTCTGGTCCGCTCGGAAATCCGCTCGCGTTCAAACTGGGCGATTGAGGCAAAGACATGAAACACCAAACGGCCCGCCGGCGTTGTGGTGTCGATGTCCTCAGCCAGGGACCGAAAGCCGGCACCGCGCTCGCGGATCGTCTCGACAATTTCCAGAAGGTCTTTCAGCGACCGAGCCAAGCGGTCGTATTTGGTGACGGTCACCACGTCACCATCGCGGAGCTGCTCCAGCATACGTTCCAGCTCCGGCCTTTCGCGCTTCGATCCGCTGATCTTGTCGGCGAACAGCTTGCCTGCTCCCGCCGCTGTCAGCGCATCGGTCTGGGTATCAAGGCTTTGGTCGTCAGTACTGACGCGGGCATATCCCATAATCATGTCTCATTGTGACAAAAACCTGCCAAAACTGCAAAGGTTTTGCCATGGGTTTTTGTCCAACCTAAGCGGTTGATATGTCGCGGGACAGGGCAGGGCGGCAAAAACGACCGTTTTTGCCACACCGACTTCTGCACTGAGCCCCATAACCTTTGGTGAGCATCGCCAGCAGACCAGCAGAAATGACCAATAAAAAAAGCCGCCTCATAGAGGCGGCTGAGTTCAAAGTCTTATTATTGGTTAGGCGTTGTGACTAGATGGGTGTCTAGGTTCCGTCCCACCTGGGAACTAGCGCTCCTCCAAAGAACCCCGCGACACGCGACAGAAGGCTTCTTCGTTTCGGATTTCGCCTTACGTACTTCTCAGCCTCGATGCTCGAGAGCTGGCGCGATAGGACTTCCAGTTCGCTTGGTTCATGCCGACTCTGATCGACCAACATACAAGACGCGATATAAGGTGACATATTTCCTCCTTTTCTGGCCAGATCGACCATGATTTTGGAGGCTTGAAATGCTCAGCCAGACGGACTAACGTCGATCCAGCTGAGCTAACAAGCCAGCTGCGAATTCGTTGAGGGCGCGAAGATTTTGACGCTCATCGCGTCCTCAACAACTTCACCATACAATTCATCTATTTTCTGGCTAGCTTTATACTGGGCTAAGGCAGGATCGACGTATCTGCCCAAAGCAGCCTGACTAGCGGTATCTGTGCCAATGGCGAAAACGGCCAAAATAAGCTGTTGCGCCGAATGTGCGCGTTTTCCCAGATAGCCTTGTTCTGCTCGGTGGCATGATTTGCGCGCTTAAGTTGACTTGCACGCTTTCTTCGAGTTTATTCGTTGAAACCGATTAACCCGTTTCGAGATTCCCATGCCAAGAGCCTTGACAGACGATTCGAAGAAGAAGGTGCTGAAATCAGCCCTCCGTGAAGACGTTTGGGATAACCATCTCAAACTTTGCATGGAGGAGGACCAGCACAACTTCTTCTTTGTTGATACTGGCAATGGCGGCCCAAGCTGGAACGCAAAGAATCTCAGCGAAGACTTCAAGCGCTTGTTTTCAAAGGAACATCGGCCAAAGTATCAAAGGCTACTAAAGGTAGCTAAGGGTGAAGCCGAGTCCCTTCCAACATTGCTTAAGCTCCATGTTTGCCTGAAGGCGTACTGTAAGCACGCTTCGGCCAAGTATGTAAAAGAGCTGAAAAAAGACGGATGGGAAAACGGTCTGCCTGAAAATTCAGTCGTACCTTGTCTCTACATCCTCAATCGCCAGCGCACTACTTCGTTCGGACGCGACGACAACGGCCACGCGAACCTGCCAAACACAAAAGTCTTCGACCACATGATGGCTGACATTGAGTACGGAGAACTTGGCCGGTATCTTTCGGAAGTGTGTGGTTCACCCGATGGACTAGAGGCAGAAGATCGGATGCGTCGCCACTGCATTGATGGAACCAAGGAAAGAGAGCTACGAGTTAGCTCGAAGATCGCCTGCGGCGTGGTGAACTTCCTCAACTCAAAGAATCCCCCGAAGAAACTAGACATTCGGCATCTCTTTGTTTGGAGCCCAATAAGGGGCGAAGGCAAAGGCCGCAAAACGAACGTACTGACCATCGAGAACGGAAACGTGCTGCCGACAGTCGAGGAAGCGGTTCCTTATCCTACGTTTTAAGTTGCCGCTCTAAGACATTAGTTGCGTCTTCTGATGACATCATATGTCTGAGCTCTGCATACATCTCTGAACTCACGTCAATGTGCCCATAGTCCAGCGTATCTAGGCAATGCTTTTCAAGCACATCGTCGATAGCTTTGAGTGTTGCGGAACCGAAACCGTACAAGGACTGAACGTCTGTGTAGTGCGTTCCCGACAAATCTCCCAAGCAGTCGATCCCAATTCGGCGTAAGCTCAAAACTCGCTTCAAACCGATGTGCGGCTGAAGCACTTCAATCAAGTCGAGGTCACGGCCTCGCTCCTGGCAAATTCGTTCGCGGATGTCGATGATCATAGGTCAATCTCCAGATTGAGCTGTTTCACCATACCATCTGATATTGGTTGGAGAGGATCGCCTTTAAAGTCCGCAAGAAACCGCCGAACGCAGTAGGAACACAGCGCAGCTTCAGTCATTCCAAACTTTGACGCAATCTTACCGACCAGCACCTTCTCTTCCTCGGAAAGCGTTATGGCCACTCGTGGCTTCTTCGTTGGCATAGTACACTGCTCTTGCTCATGCACCACATGTTGAGCACAATTTGTCGCACGGTGCAACACCTAGGCACACCCAACAAGAGGTTGTGTCGAATATGCGTCACAAGGATCAACCGCGCCGTTCTTCTGAAACTCAATACATCATACAAGCTCTAAAGCTTTGGGCACTCGGCACACATCACGCGGGTCGAACTAGAAAGACGGGTAGTCGATAGCTTCTTCGACTGTCGGCAGCACATTACCGTTAGCCAACGACATCGCCTTCGTTTTTCGCCCCCTACCTTCGCCACGTGTAGGCCCCCAGACGAAGACATGCTTCAGTTCCAGAACCTTCTCGCTCTTGTTCTTGGAATTCAAGAAGTCGACCACCCCGCGCGCAATTTTTGAAGTCACACGAATTTCGCGTCTTTTCGTTCCGTCGATGCTGTTGCTACGCAGTGAGTGCTCAACTTCCAAACCATCTGATGAGCCGCAGTTCTTTGCGAGGTACTCACCAAGCTCGCCATCTTCAACATCCATCATGATGTGATCGAAGACACGCTTGGGCAATTCCGGCACGCCGTTCTTGTCCTTTGCGAAGGACGTGCTTCGCTTGCGATCCAAGATGTAGAGGCAAGGTATGACTGAATTTTCGGGCAAACCGTTTTCCCATCCGTCTTTCTTAAGTTCCTTCGAGTATCTCGCAGACGAATGCCCACAATATGCCTTTAGGCAAACATGCAATTTCAGCAGCGTCGGAAGGGACTCAGCTTCACCCTGCGCCACCCGGAGCAAACCTGCATACTTCGGGCGGTGCTCCTTTGAAAAAAGACGCTTGAAATCTTCGCTGAGGTTCTTCGCGTTCCAGCTTGGGCCCTTGTCACCCACATCCAGGAAGAAGAACTTGTGCTGATCTTCCTTAAGCAGAACCTTCAGATGCTGGTCCCAAACAGCTTCGCGCAGAAGGGGTGCAAGAGTCTTGCTTTGGGATCGCTTTTTTTCTGCACTTCTTGATTCACGCAATGGCGCATACTCTTCTTTTGCAACTGGCGACCGTACCCTTTCGATTACGGAGGGTTGCAGCAAAGAAGCCGGGCCCGACCGGCGGACCGTTTCAAGTTGGTCCTCATACAAAATCACCCCGTCCATCTTCGCGTCAGCGAAAGATATACCAGACAAATTACATGAGCGCAGATCAAGCCCGCTCCAATCCTGACCTTCGAAGAAGGTGGCCGGGTCCTCGCCAATCTCTATCGCGATCTCTACGATGTTCCGGCCTTTGGATGAACGGATAGACCGAAGCGTATTCGCTGTGGATTTATCAAGTTTAATCCTCATTACAATCCACCCCTGGCCTGTAGCACGGAATTTCCTCGCTATAGAGCAAATACTCTTCGAAGCGGCCTCTGAACTTTCGCGACAAGACGGCTTCACACATCTTGTCCCTATGCGCGTCGATCATGCTTTTTGGCGCTCTGGAAGCTGCTTCATCGACAATTCTTACTTTCAGTGCTTCACGCCTTGCCGTTAGCTCCACCACTAAGACCGACTGATCCACCACAAAAACTTCGCAAACGTCTGGTGCTTTGACACCACCAGTTAGAATATCGCCTTCCTTTTTGGCATGCAGAGTCCAGTTGGGAGGGCACGATCCTTCTTTGCGGATCACAAATGAGCCAACGTACTCGTTTTCTATCACCTCGTCCGGAGTCATTGGCATCGTTGCAAGCATATAGTTGCTCGACAGAGAGATACCTTCACTGAGCAATGACAGTCTAAACTGATCAAAGCCTAGCCTGATATCTACTTCATAGTCTTCATCAGCAGGGTCAGGCTCAACGCTTGCAGCCTCGCGCAATTCTATTCTCAGCTCTGAAAGCTTCAAAACCTCATAGTTAGGAGGTCTCGCCCCAACAGCTTCAGCGACAAGGCTAACGCTGATCCCAAAATCAAAACCCTCGAAAGCTCCTTGGCCAGCCTCCTGCCATTGGTAAGGCAAGGGCACCCGGGCCCGAGGTATTCCGAGGTATTCTACGAACCGTTTGACGGTGCTGGGCTTAATACCAAGTATATGACCGTTTTCATACTTAGAGATATCAGAGGCTCTTTCGGGATCTCGGAACAGTTCCGCTGCCACTGAAGCCTGAGTGTGGGAATTCTTCTTCCTAAAATCTCTTATCAGCCTCCCAAGAGCCTTTGCGTCTTTCCACTCCGCTCGAGTCCGTGCTGCCATGTTCTGAACGCGCTCAGCAAAATTAGGTTACTGCTATAAAAGACTAACCTCATCCCAACCCAAACCCAACCACTTCTATGGATGTCCAATGGTACGGTTGAAGTGTCCAGTAAACGGTGGGGATAGAAAGGTCATGAGCAAGAGCAGTGTACTATGCCAACGAAAAAGCCACGAGTAGCCATAACGCTTTCCGAGGAAGAGAAGGTGCTGGTCCGTAAGATTGCGTCAAAGTTTGGAATGACCGCAGCCGCGCTGTGTTCCTACTGCGTTCGGCGGTTTCTCGCAGACTTTGAAGGCGATCCTCTTCAACCAATATCAGATAGTATGGTGAAATAGCGCAATCAGGAGAATATGATGGATTTTATCTGTGCAGCAAATTGTTGCAGATGGCCAGTTGCGCAGAAACATCTGGGTTGGCGCGTTGATGCCATTCACGCGGTTCGCTGGGAACGCCCATTTTCACCATTTCACGCTGTTGGAGCGGTTCAGAGCGGTTTCTCCATATCAGCCTCAGGCGCACACAAAGATCGCGCATTCGCACCTGTTGGACTAAATTAGAAGCGAGTTCCAGGGTCACATACACCACATACGTCCCCTGGAACTCGAAGCCGACTGAGGAGCCTTTCGGCTCAACACTCTGCGCCTCAACGTAGAGCGATGAGCGTTTGTTCGCAAGCCAAAGGCCTCCTTGAAACCCAAACTGCCCGCGTATCGGGCACTTCGAGGAGCAAACGATGCACCGTATAGGAACAACCAAACGCAAGGCAGGCGGTGGCCGCCTGAAGCCATTTATGGCGCTGGTGGCCACCCTTGCCTTTCTTTTGCAATTGGGAGCATGCAGCGAACGTCAGACACTGGACCTTTCGACCGCAACAACCGCAACGCCGCTCTTAATGGCGATGGCTGAAATTTACGAGGAAACAAACCCCGGAGTCAGCGTGACCATCGTAGGAAGTGGGTCGTCCGTCGCAATTCTTGATGTTGCGGCTGGTAGCGCCGAAGCCGGGGTCTCTGCGCGCGAGCCTACATCAAGCGAACTACGGCGCGTGTCGTTCATTCCGCTTGCGATCGACCAGATTGCCATCGTGGCACATGAAAGCGTTGAACGCGATAACATCACCATCGACGAATTACAGACAATTAGTCGTGGTTTCGGCGTTGACGATCTGGAAGAGGTTACGTTCATCGGCAAGGCCGCCGCTCATGGCACCTATCAGGCTTTCCAGAGCAGCATTGGCTTGTCCGATGAACCGCTCTTGGCTGATGCAATTGGCGGATCGAATGGGGAAGTTCTCAATCTGATCGTCGCGACCAGAGGTATGGGTTACGTATCTATCGCTGATGCCGAACGCGCTATTGCGTCAGGTGAACCTCTCAAGGTGTTGTCCGTAAATGGCGTCACTACTGGCTTACCGTCTGAGCGGAATGCCCATTATCCACTGGCGCGTACCTTGTACTTCTTGCTCCCGCGCCCGGGTGTCGAACTGGGGCCTGACACAACGCCATTCGCGCGCGAGTTCCTCCAACTCCTTCAGTCGCCAGAAGGTCAAAACGCGATCCAGGAGGCGGGCTTTACGCCCGCCCCCTGATGCAGAAGGTTCATCATGTTATACCTGCACGCGCATCAGTTCAGTATCTTGGCTGGCAACAAGAAAATCCTCGATCAAATCTGCATTGAGATCAATGCTCCAAGCCTAACCGTGATTTTGGGCCAATCGGGAGCAGGAAAAAGCACGCTGGCAAAAGCCTTCACGGGACAGCTTCATCCCAGTCAACGAGACAATATCCTCAGATTTGAGGGCTCGCTCTCTGTGTTGGATCGACCAATTGAACAATGGGCCTTGCCAGAGCTCGGGTCCAAAGTCGGTTTTGTGTTCCAGCACCCCATCATGTTCCCAGGTTCAGTAAAAGAGAACTTGGTCGATATACCCCACCTAGCCATTCGCAAGCCGGACCAGGCGCTTGATGATGGTGGGCTACAGGCGCTGTTAGACGCATATGGTCTCGGCCAGATCGATCTGGCCATGAACGCCGAAGACTTGTCTGGTGGGCAACAACAGCGCTTGGCTATTCTAAGGGCCTCTATCATGCGGCCCCAAATGTTGGTTCTAGATGAAATAACATCTGGTCTCGACGATCCCGTGAGCTTGGATATCATTCGTTTGATCCATGCCGAGGCTGCAAAAAAGCCAGTTATCTTGATCACTCATGATACCCGTCTGGTTGCCTGGGCTGATCGCGTCATCGTTATGGAGAACGGTCGTGTCGAATTTGACGGACCCGCACACGAAGCGCGTGCGCCATCAGCGCCTATAGCCGTTCGGCGCTTGCTGGATGCTGGCGAAGAGATAGCCACCCCCCGATTAGGTGAAGCCGAACGTGCATCGCTCCGGACGCGGAGGGCAGTTTAATGACAGGCCTCAGGTCAACTGGGCGGACAGCCCTCATTTTTAGCATGGGTTTGATCCCACCAATCGCCGTTGTCGCGATGGTGCTGCTTCTGGCGGCTAGGACACTGCCCGCGTTTCACGGGATTGAAATTGGAGTGATGATGTCAGCAGTTTGGGCACCTGAGACGGGCGCGTTTGGCGTAACGCCACTGTTGGTTGGCACACTCTTCTGCGCCACTGTATCAACCATATTGTGTGTCTTGATTGGTGTGCCTGCGGCGGTACGGTTGGCATTTTTCGCCCCGGCTTTCGAAAGTAAGCTGACCATACTGGTACTCACGGTGCTGTCTTCTCTACCGTCAGTTCTGGTAGGCCTCATGTGTCTCGAATTGATTACTCAGTACTTCGGGTTGTCAGTTGCCAGTGGTGTGGTCGCGCTTTTTCTGATGACCTGGCCGTCTTTCACGATACTTTTTTTTGCGAGGCTCCGGCAGGACGGCAGTCATATCGTCGATGCAGCGAGTGCCTTAGGTATCCCAGAACATAAGGCTGTGTACCGCCTCGTACTGCTGAAGTTGCGAGGCGACCTGACTCTTGCAACAACCTTCACTCTCGGCAAGGCCGCAGGCGAAGCAATGGCCGTCTCGTTTGTGATCGGCAACGTTCCTCATACGGGTTTTCTTCCAACTCTATTCGAGGGCGCACATACGCTTACAACCATGGTTTTGAAAAACCATGGGGCTGCATCGGGCGAGCACCTGGGCATGGTTTATGTGGCAATTCTTATTTTGGGTGCGCTCATCGTCTGCATAAACGCAATCGGGGCAATTCTGGCGTCAAAAATTATGAAAAACCGCTAAGTGGGAGTACCGGAAATGATGCGTATCGTTGAGAAGTTCTCTGTTTTTCTGCCTCTTGCAGTAATTTTGGCTTTGCTTCTGATGCTAGGCCAGGGTGTCCACGACCACCTAACAAACGTTACCGCTCTGAATTTTCCCCATCGTGGCAGCGTAGTTGAAACGACATTCAACACACTTATCATTGTCGGAAGCGCCACCGCCATTAGCGCGCCGATTTCTCTGGTGTCCTCAATCCTTTTCTTGGAGGCTTCGCAAACAAGGTCTGGTGGCGGTCGTAGATTTGCACAAGTCTTGCGTCGGATTATGGAAATCGGTGCAAGTCTCCCGCGCCTTGCTTGGGGGGTCGCGGGTGCGGCGCTTTTTGGTGGTCTACTTGGCTTTGGCGTGAGCGCAGCCACGGGGATCGCGGCCTTGGCCTGCATGATGGCACCGATCATGTTCAATAGTTTTGTAGATGGCTTATTGAGCGCAGATCGGATGTATCGGCCCCAACTTTCTGCGCTCGGTATCGACGCAAGAAAGGCTATGCGTGCGGTGCAGCTGAGGGCCGCAGCTCCAACCCTCGTTGCATCCACAGTAATGGCGGTCGGACGCGGCCTTGGAGATGCAGCAGTCTTGCTTCTGACAACAGGTGTTAGCTTCTCAATTTTGAGTGGGCTAGATGCTTCCGCTAGCCCATTAGCTGTCCAAATCTACGTGATGACAATGGACATTGGAGGTGGACGCGGTGAAGCGATGCTAGCCGCGTTGATTCTCTTGGTACTAACCGCTGTTGTGCAAGGAATTGTGCTGTTCTTGAAACCAATCGGGCGGTAAATTAGCCCTTAAGTCTGTACCCAGTTTGGAACTAGAGGCTGTGCGTCGGCCCTCGGTCGATATCGCGATCCTTCTCCTGGTCACGCTCGTCCTCGATCTCCAGCTTCTCTCGCGGCTTGTTGAGCACGTCCTTCAGCCGCTCGTTGACGGACGGCTTGCGCGCCTCGCGCCCTGTCTCCTCGCCCATGTCATACTCGCTGTGGCCGTCCAGCTTGTGAAACGCCGACTGGCCATCGCGGCCCGCGTCCTTCTCCATGATCTCTTTCAGCCGCTCCCGCGCATAATTGCGGCCTTCTGGTTTCGGCGTGTCGTCCTGGTCCCGTGACCTGTCCAAGACACGCGCTAGACGCTCCCGGAAGTCATCCGGGTTTCGGTCGCGATCTTTCGCAGTTGCAGCCCTGAGTGCCGCCAAACCGGCAGAGACACGACCCTGCCCCGCCTCGCGCTCGGCACCGTAAGTCTCCCGCGCGATATCCAAGCGTTCGCGCAATTCACGGAATGCGGCCCGCGCCTGACGAGCAGCATGAACGACAGCCCCACGTTCCGTGATGGGCACATATTCCCGGCCCTCCCGGGCAGCTGCCGCCTTCTCACGCCGCTCCATGGAATTGGCTGCAGGCCCCAGCTTAAGCTCCGGGTCGCGGTCCAGCTCCTCGGCGGTAAGCGCGTCACCCCGCTCCAGCGCAGCTTCCCTCTGCGCCTCAAGCGACCGGTGATCGACGCGCTCTACCTCCCCTGCCCGCTCCAGCGCGCGGTTCTGTAGATCGGCCCAGACGCCGCGCATCTGCTCAATCTCGACGCCGCCGGTCTTCGCGGAGTCGAGCACGCGGGTCTTGGCGGTGAAACCGTCCGCTTCCAGCCTACGAGTGGATGTCAGGACGTGAGCATGGTGGTTGCGCTGATCGCCCTCGCGGTGCGGACTGTGGATCGATCGACGGCCACGCCATAGCGGCTGATCAGCTCTTGGGCGAAGTCGCGGGTGATCTGCGAGCGATCCTCGGCGCTGATCTCGGACGGTAGGGCCAGCTCCCACTCGCGGGCGGTGACGGAGTTGCGGCGGGTCTCGCTGGCCTCGACCTCGTTCCAGAGTTTCGAGCGGTCCTGTGCCCAGGCCGGAGCATTTTCCGGGGTGACGATGAAGGTCTCCTTGATACCCTGCTTGCGGGTGTAATCATGGACACGACCTTCACGCTGGCACTCGATGCGCTCCCCGACACGGTAGGCTGCCGCCGCCGTGGCAGAGCGCCCGGCGCTGCGTTTGATCGTCTTCACGGAGAGGTGGTAGCTGGCCATGCGCCCTCCTCTCCAGAAGACAGCAACATCCGCCGCTGTGACACGCCAGGCACACACGTGTCGCCCGGCTCTTGGCCCGTGTCAAGAGGCGGAGTGCTGGCGCAGGATGGGAGGTGACCTGGTCCGGTCACCCTCGTGGACGGGACCAGCTTCAACCTCCCTGTTGGGCGAAAGCCGGGGGCTTCGGAACATCGCGTTCCGGAGCCGTCGGGGTAGCGCGCAACCGTCTTTTTCCCGGAGGCCCGCGCCCCAGAACGCTGGGGCCGGAGGGGAAAAGACAGCCCGTCCGAAGCGAGCCTCTGGCTCTCAGAGGCACGGGCTTGCCTGTGATCTGGCATCCCATCCCCAGCCTCATGGGGGGCGGGATATGGGGACAATTCACTGGCGGTTTGCCACCGGCAAACCCGGTAAGGAATTACAGACCCGTGACTGTCATTCCGCGCAGCCCGCAAGCGCGATACCCTAGGCAATCCAGCCCCGGCCACGGGGCTTGAGGGCCGCTCAGGGTGTCGTGATGCGGGACGCCATCCAACCGCGCAGGTTGGTTCTGGAGGGTTTGGGAGGGCGAAGGCCGCTTCCATTCCGGCGCGCATCGCGTCGGACGGAGTTCGCCATCGGCTGAGGCCCTGCCTCAAGGAGATCGCACGCAAAGCTCGGAACCGCAGGTGGAGAGTTTGCATAAGTGCGCCCTTCACTGATCCTCAGATCAGGGTTTGCGCTGCCGTCAGACTATTCAAGAACAGGTGGTGCCACCCGCCCTTTCTCGCGGACCTCTGCCGATCCGCGCCTTGTTATCCGCCATGTTCCGCCGAAAGGCAGGCATGGTTTTGGATGACCCTTGTTATCTTAGGTGGATGCCAGAGTCTCTCAACTATGACGTGAACATTTGAGCGAGCGGGTTGAGATGGCCGAGACGGAGCTGGAACGTGCCGAGAAGCGATATGTCCAGGCCAAAGCCCGGCTTCAGGCCCTGCGCAACCGGGAAGCGACGCGACAGCGCAAGCTCGACACCAGGCGCAAGGTGC
>ERZ1740068.621-NODE-621-length-15281-cov-10.998686_pt1 | contig 15281 bp, 6 predicted proteins | sample MGYA00581735_ERZ1740068 | MGnify/ENA primary metagenome ERZ1740068 (study PRJEB43018, sample SAMN04849740) | marine metagenome | isolation source: floating plastic debris | place: Pacific Ocean | collected 2008-08-30 | study: EMG produced TPA metagenomics assembly... | reverse complement strand
GTATTCTAGCACTCCGGTCCTGTAGATTATGTAGGAGCAGTCAACACTTGTTTTCAAATACCATTGACTTTCACTTCGCCTGAAATGGAAAATCGTTCAAAATCTTTGTGATCGTTATAAAGCGCAGTGCCAAAATTGCACACCAGAATTAATCGCAGAAATCACCATGCAAAACATTCAACATAAATTGCAATGCTTCAACCCATAGTTACGCACTGAGATTAAAAAAGGCATTATGTTTAGCTATCATTTGTAATGTTTAGTGTGGTCAGACCTACCATTTATCTGGTGATCGGCAGCTGAGCTTTTACGTTTAGATTCCGTTATGGTTGTCAGTGGAATTTTATTATCTCCTCTTGGTGACGGTGTAGGACAACTCAAGCAAAGGTCACGCATCTCCAGAAGAACTGATTCTAATGTTTTACCAAATGTCTGTGCACACGTTTGGCTGCAGGCATTGAATGCTGTCACGCAGAAGATGATCTGATGAGCCTGCGGGTTATATGAAGTCCCATAACCATCAGGGACTACTGGTCCATAACCCATGAATGAGTCTAATGAAGTGTTGACCTGTAAAAAATTGTCATCTGGAACTGTTTTTTCTGACAAATAAACTGCATATATCATATCAATTTTTAACTCCTCCCAGACCGCCCCTAGAAGCTGAGAAGGAGTTATGCTCTCAACTTGATAGTGATAGCGACTCTATACTTTACTTGTAGCCATGATTTGAGCAACGAGATAAATAATCTAAATTCATCACATTGATCAGATCATTGAGATATCTCAAATGTATAAATGGGTAGGTGTTTATATATTCATCTCATTGACTTCAGGCAAGGCATTCACTGTGCCTGTATATTATCTATTACCAATTTATTAACACCACACATCTGCTGCCCAAAAAACAATGAAAATGTTTTCAAAGTTACAGATCTAAGAAACATCCATCAGTCAACAAGAAGCTGACCGCTATTTTATAAAAATGGTTCCTATGTTACCTGACTTGTTGATAGAGTGAACTGATTACTGATAGCCCACATCTCGTCCTGAAACAATGGCGGAGTCACTCCACATTCCTCCTCTGATATTCTCTTCAATCCCAGCATATGACAGTCCATTCCACAGCCCAGTATTGTCTACAGAAATAAGAAAAACTATTTATGATCAGGCGAGAGTAGTGGTGTGGGAACCTGGAAAGTCCCCGATGAGTGGGTTAATACTTGCGTAGGACTGGAAGGTTGCCTATTCTTCTTGCTATTATATACATGTACTTATATCTGATACAAGGTTGTGCAGCACAATTTGTTCTGTTGAGTATATTCATGCTATTAATACACAAAACTACGGACCGTACCTGTTTAGCTAAAGCGAGGTCATGGAATTGATGTTGATAGTATATGTAATTTCAATGAGAAGATGTTGTATGATATATGAATAATAACAAAAGTCTTCATACATACATGCACCATATAATCAGTTTGAGCCTGCATGGCTGTTCTGAGCATTGAAAGCTTTGCTGACTGATTTTCATTGTTGTTCACATCGGACATCGCTTCACACCATTGCAAGGCTTCACATGATGCAGCTCTTATATTATCAACTCTTCCGAGGCGGAAACGCCTGGTTGATGCACTCTCGTATGTTGATACCAACTTTCCATTTAATCTGTGAAGATAGAAATATTGAGATGTATATCATCATGCACATATATGTGCTAAGAGAGTTGAGAATCTACGGAAGTTGTTATGAGCTAATAAAATATCATTGAAAGTGGTTAAGTTATGAAGTTTTCTAGACAATCTGCCCTCAGGCCGACTACGCAATCATAAAGTCAGATCTAATATCGGCCAAGTATGTTTTTATACGAAGATGATCAAAATCATCAACAAAAATGTTTTTTAGTTAGCTGAGAATTATTTTCATTTTTTATTTAAATTGTGATATTATATTTGGCGCATTTCAATCTCGGTATTTCTTTTTTAATTTGAATCTCAGTATTTCCTTTTTAATTCTTTTAACTATCCACTTTTTTTACGAGCAGACAGCCCAAAACCTATCTCATAGTTTCAATACTCATGACAAATATACACACAATCACAATCTATCCCTTCAAATAAAGGCTGAGAGTTGCAAACCTGATAGAATGCTATTATGGCAGATTCTTTGCTCACTATAGTGACTATTATTTAAATTAACCACGCATAACTCATGTTATGAGGGATCGTACCTGTAATACGTCAGTTGAAGAGCAAGCTGTATAAAACAGTCCGGACTCATGTTCTGAGATTTCGGAAATTCCTTTCCAAAGGCATCAAATTTTAACAGATACAAATCAAGGTTTGCTATTGCTCTACAAAAGAATTAAAAATGAATCATTTAATGTGAAGCATTAAAATATTCATTTACATGTAGGGCCTAAATGAGTGTTGGTGATGCATCAAAAGAAACTCCAATTTCTGTTCGGTTTTCAGCGATGTTGTGGACATTATGTTGCAGACTCTTGATTAGTGTGAGTTTTTCATTCCGATTACCTGAAACTTCACGGTGCAAAGATTTATCCATAGCTGATTATTTTATAATTACCTGTCCATTTGAAATCTTGCCATATCAATATGTTGGATAAGTTCATGGCTGATATTCCATTCCAGCTTTGTTGGATAGGGAAGCTCTACATTTGAGTTCATTCTTACAACTTTTCTTTGCTTCAGATCATCCCTATAGGATTGCAACACAAAACAACAGCAAAATGAGTGGTTTTAGAATTCACTGGTCAGCTCTGATCCCGCTGCCCTGATAGCAAAATTGCTCAATGCAGTGGAACGGTGAAAAGATAGAAAAATTCAGAATTGTCTCCTCTACGGTTGTAGTAATGTAACTCCACATATTACCAGGAGTGATGGATACAAATGTCAGAGGAACTTAACAAATGATCTTACCAACTAAAATGACGCTTGCATTAGTTACTCACATGTATTTGAGTACATGCTCTATCAGTTGAACAACTGCAATGCCCTCAGATGGGGAATGCTCGTAATTCAGACCGCATGCACCATCTTCCCCGATGACAAACTGAAAATAGCATTATCAACACATCTGCGAATATTCAAGAATCATGACGTTGAATAAAATTTTAACTCTTATCCAGTTCGATGCAGAATTCATGACTAAAACATCATGATTTATGGTGCATAATGCTAATAATATCTTCTCGGTTACGATAACGTGTGCATGCTAAAGCTCATCGATTTCTTACACATACAAGTATGTGCAAACCAAGGTGTGAACTTTCACCTCTGTATCTGTGTTGGGTACCAAATTTATGACAACAAATGCGTAACGTGTTCAATAAACGTAGAGCGTAAGTTGGAAGTCATCGCTATTCTGATGTATCATCGTCATCATAAGCGATACCATTATTGCGGCTTGAATGTTGTGTTAACGGATGTTTGACTTTGGCGTTACCAGAGCTTCACACCTTATGAACACAACACATCACAATAATGTCATACCTGCATTGTTTTGTCGTACCAGCGGTTGCAACTGTTTACATGACTACCATGTCCATGCAACATTTGTCGGGCAAGACAGTTATCATCTCGCAGTAATCCACTCTCGTTCTCAACCGCTCCATCCAGACACAAGATAAATATGGAAGTTTCGATCAGATGAAGGCTCTCACTGTTGATTTTGCCTGAAAAAGTATCCGAAGCCAAATAGATTACAAACATGCAAGTCTTCCAGTAACCAGTATATGTATGAAACACCAGCGCAGGTATTTTGCAGAATCATTGCTGGCTAAGTCATTGCATACATCCGAGTATTTTCATCGAGAAAGAAAGAACATCAAAAATGCTTCTGCCTCTCCTTGTGTTGATGAATAATCTATGTGGAGCAGCAGTACTGACCTGATTTCATTTTGCTGCGGACACTCGACCACTCATCTCTTGGCAGAGATGTGAGGATTCCCACACCTGGGAATAGATCTGTATTTTCTTCTGCCATGCTACGTATTCGCCGCAACTGACAGCAAATGTCATCCTCTGTCAATCTGTTGAACCCGTCCACTACATCTAGCAAAAACATCTGCAAAAATTCATTAAGTTGATGATAACAAATATGCTGTTTCTACTGTGATATTTTGAGGGCGCAGCGTGTCAAAACTTATCAGTAGTTCGTAAAACCAGAACTTGGACAACCTCTGGCTTTGCCTGTATAACAAGATTGCTTTAAAAACTTTGGTCCAAACTTGGCTTCACTTCATCAACATAGCCACTATCAGTTGTAAACACTCGATTGGTGATTTTCCTTTGAGCGGAAATTGTACACCTGACAACAACAATATTGTCATGTCATCTTTCACATATGTATGTATGACACCTATTAGATATTGCATCTAGGAGGCCATCATTATGCACCACAAACTGTTCTGCCATATTAGAATCAATCTACCATCAGTGATCATAAGCAATCCAGGTAAACTGTTAAATGCTGTCAAGAAACTGACAGCTTCAAAGATGTTACAGCGTGTAGCATCCTTGAATTAACTTGAATGAAATCCACAATATATTCTGCTAGATATAAAATGTAGGTGACTGGTAGCCTCGAACTACGCTTAGAAACAGAAGCTACCAGACAGGATGTAATATTTGATTAGGTTACTATTATTATAAATCTTCCACCACCTACAAAAATACTCTAGACACGAAGTTAAGCTAATATCCTCGGCTAAAACTTGAAATCTAATTATTGATTATTGACTCAGAAGAAAATTCAACTTCACGACGAAGTGATAAAAATACTGCCAATTTTACTCATTCCAAAAGGCTTAGATAATCACATGAAGCAGAAACAAAATTTTACCTTTTCTCAATAATTTGTCTAATTATATGGGATTTTGTCAGCTTTAATGCAATATTGGAAATCTTATCATAGCACCAGATTGCATAGCCTGGGAACTTACTGGCATGTCAAACATATTTTTATGTGATGGGCAGCATGAGTGCCGATGATTGTATTTTGACAGTAAAGCAAGAAGCACGCTAACTCATGGCTTCAAGCAGGAGTCCAGCTACCTTGAGAGGTTGACTGGGATGGAGGGCAGTTTCTGTGACAGTTTGGTCTGGGCGTAACGTTGTTAGCATGGGTGACGGAAACTAACGAAAAATTAAAGCCACAAAAAACATGGACATATTTGTCGAAACTCCAAACATGTTGTCAACATAAGTTTTGGAATTTCTAGTTTTTTACGAAATGGAACAGCGAGTTAGTATGAATTGACACAAAACCTATGTCCAGATAAGGGTAACTGGAAAGTATTGGATTTATTATAAATATGTATGAGTAGCTGACCTTATTTTTACAGATCACTATGATGTGGTCTGATTCGTCTTCAGAGTTATGCCCCTCTGTGGTGAGTAGCCTATCCTTGTCTCTACCAGGCTCACGATATGACGAGAAAAGCCTGTAGTACTGCTCCATACATAATGGCTGGCCTTTCTCTCTGTGATTAGCTCGATCTATAGGCAATCCCCGCCTGCCCAAGAGAATTATTGTTCCTTAGATTAGAACTATTTGGTGCGGAAATTCACCATGGACCAAAGAGGGTAACTACCAACAACTGTACTACCTGTATTGCATACAAACTTTTCAAAAAGTATTTACATATTTCTATGATGGCAATTCCTGAACAAAAAAAATTGAGAATAGGATTTGAAATCTGGAAATCACATCCAAAAATCATACCCACAATGCATTGTTACAAGAGAAGACAATCACCAGCGGTATCATAATTAAATGGTTAGTTAGTTACACCTGTTTTACTATAAACATGTTCATGTTTGTACTGTGTTGTTTACTTACGCATCTATAATAACTTTGTAATCAAGTATGCCAGAAACCAATCTCGCAGCAAACCTGAAAATGGACAAAAACATGTACATTCTTTGCTAATAAACATTGTGCAAAAAGAACCGTGTCTTTATCTACATGAAAAAAAAGAAGATACACAGCCAACCAATATCCGATAACATAGGCTACATGTAGCTTCATATTTTAAGTACTTTCAACCTTGTTTCAACCCACACGCATGTCAATGTACCTGCATCAACAGGCAAGCTATTGTGGGCTGAACTAATGACCAATTTGCGTAGACATCAATTTCACCAATACCAAAGCCAAGAGACGAGGCAATCTACAGATTTCGTTAAGCCTTTCTTCCGTAAACGTCACTGCCATCTTTGATGTTTACTACGTAACTTATCTTGATAACCTTGATATCCATCTATATATATGGTGCCTCATAAACGGAAAATGTCAACAGACTATTTTCATCAACATTATCAATTATCATCACTCCCACTTTTCTCAAATTACCTGTGCACTCCATAGCAGATATGAAAATAGTGCAAAACGCGCTTCTCATTATCTGATGGTGAAAACAGTGTCATTGTCATCAGGAATAAGTCCTTATTCCTGTTCTTTATGCTAAGTGAGCCGTGAAAACAACATTATTGGGTACCTGAGCTGGTCATCTGGGTGGGCAAACTGAGTCCTGGGGAACACCATACCAGGGTTGGAGTTGATTGGTAGAGGTAACTTATTCAGCATGTACATATCCTCCAGCCACCAATCGTAAGCCTGCAATAGCATATAGTGTGTACGTGTGTGTACGTAGAAACAAAACACCGTGCCATAGTGATCTGAAATGTACTTACACTTGTGATGGCAATCTCGAGGGCTGTGATTTAGCATTCAAGCGAGTTGTAGAACAACCAGCCAGAAGCAAATTTATATTCTGCTTACTATAAGCACAATATGGGGGTGCCATTTTTCTTTTTTACATCTGGGTCAGTTTTGATGTTCTTCAGACAATTTACATGTAATAAAAGGTTGAAACTTTTTTGACGAAGTTGAAGGTGAAAGAAATCGATAAATAAAAGTGAAGCCATATTGAGACGTACGGAGCAAAGATCAGGGGGCTGTTTCAATTAGAAAAAACCTTAAGTCCAATTGACCGGAAATGGCTTTATATTATTAATCTTAACTTCTTTGTGAATGTCACATATTTTTACTTAAATACTGGCTTAAGCAATTACTTTCTTGCTTAACTCCTAATTGAAACATCCCTCTGGACTTTTTCATTTTTAGGTCATCTCTATCTTGATTGTGTCGCATTTTGACAAAATCCGGTGGGAAATGTTGGTGTCTTGCATATGCAACCAGACCAGTTTGGTTCATAAGTTTTGAGAATAAGCTTATAGCTTATAGCTTACCCAGTTGTTTCTGCAGATAGCCCGAGTTTTGAGAGCCTGTTGCAGTTTTGTTCCTTCTCCATCTTCTGAGAGAAACTCTTTGACTAATTCTGAAACCTTTCTGTGCTGCTCATCAGTGCTTATTGGTTTTAAAACCTTCAGGTATGTGTCCAGGGTCTGGTTCAAGGTAGGTATAGGCAGAGATGGCAGTGGTTTCTGCAACAAAACCAAGTTTACACAGATAAATTCAAAAGAAATCCCAGAATGTTTGACGGTTATAATAGACAAACACTAAGCAAATATGCGCAATGTGTTACCATATTACCTCAATGTCAGTTGATTTAGAGGGGATAGTAGTTGAGCCACTCCTTGTTCTTGTGCGTGGTGAGCCCGGCTTCAGTTGACTCTGGAATATGCCAGGCAGAATGTCCGTAGTATGTGTGCTTATCTCACGCTTAGCTTTATCTGCATCAGCTTTCCGCTTGGATTCATCTCCCCACTCCTTACCGAGCACCTTAGAGTATCTGAGTCTACACTCTTCAAAAACTTTCTGTCTTCTCATCTCCACCTCCATAGCCTGACATTTCATAACCAGATGCATGCTGCCTGGTTGGAGTTGGAGTCTGTTGCAGCAGTATTACGTGTGTGTCACCAGCGACTGAGGCTTTAAACACGATTGATTTCTGATACAAAGCTGCCGTCCTCAAAGATCTCAGCTGATCGAGTGCGCAAATATCTAACTGCCACTTTGACTCTCGAGTCTTCCTGACTTGTAAAGTATTCCTATATCCGTCTCAATTCTTAAGAGCCTAATCACAGATACACATTGACTAGGCTAAGGCTTCTTTCTATTGACCAGATCCGATATTGCTGCCAGATAATTGCAGATATCTCAACGCAAAGCAAACTGTATTATGGTGCTTGGCACACAGACAATTGGAGTAGGAATGCTGCACACCAATAACCAAACTGAAAACATTTAGTCCGCTGTGTACATACAAAACTAAATCCACCAATGGCATCATGGCATATTTGGTAAATCAATTTTTCTTTATTGAATGTAACAGGAGGAAAATCCAATATTCAGTTGCGGATTCTTTTGAAAAGGTATCTGCTAATAATTATGCAACACCTAAAACATAGCTGCAAATTACTCAGAGCCATTTTCTTGGCAATAATTGCTTCCGTTTGAAAATTGACTCGGAACTGCAAAATGTGTGAGCTGCCCTCAGGCGCTATAAGCATTTCTTGTCTGATTGCCCGACATATCCAGTGGCAAAACGCAGTTGTCCAAAAACACGGTTGCCCAAAAAAATCATGGTACCAATTAGTTATGCTTTGATTTGTTTTACGTAATCACACTAATTTACAGGAAATAAAAACAATGGACCTATGATTAATCTCTAAATTTGCGATGAGCACCAACAAGAAAAAGGAGGGTGCACCATTTCGGTCAACCAATCTTCAAAGCAATATTGATTTGACAACAAAGCGAACTTAGAATTAACACTAAAATGTACTAATTGAACATTACCTTTATGTCCCATTCTGGAAAGACTAGCAACTGTTTTGATGATACTCTGCGAACGTAAGCTTTTACATGAGCTGTAGTAGGTGACTGAGCATCAGATAGAGATGTTGAGCTACTACGCCTTCGTAAAATTCTTGGCTTTACCACAGAAGACATCTTCTTATTGAACAACAAGACTATTGTGTGCGTCTCCTTCCGCACCTCCTGGTAAAATGAAGCAACAACTCCGATTCTTCTTAGGAGTTCTTCAGCCCTTTTTCCGTAAACTGATAATATGTTTAAGCCATAATGCACAAACGCATGTCATAGGAAAGATACACACATACTAATTATCGTAAGATAGGTATATTAAAAGTTTACAAAATAATTAATAATTAAACACTTCTATAATTCTTGTGGTAAAGGCAGCTCTTTATATCAACTGTCTTAGTAGAGTGGTTTGCTTTTCCAATTTAGCTTGAAGTGTTTGGAATAGCTAACGATGTGTTTGATTTAAAATTCACATCCTTGTCACAAATACACGATATCAATAATGCCCATTTCTATTGCTGGAAAGAAATTTCAGCAGCCTCCGCACAAACTGAACTCATAATGCTCAACAAAAAAATTGCATATGGTACACATTTCTCTTGGTGATTGAAAATGGTAATGCACAAATTTTAAATCGTCTTATTATATTTCAATCATGCTTACATTTGTAAACATAGATCATGGTACCTCATGTACATTCATGTTTGGTCAAGGCAAACATGACCATAAAATGACTACTTTGGGAAATGTAAAGCTAAAAATAGCTCACTTACTTCACTGTGGTGCGATTGATGTGATGCCTTGCTGCCTCAGCCCAGAATAAAAGGTAACAGTAAGAGGTCATGCCAGTGTTAAAGTGGATCGAGCGACAAATAATCTGATTAGGTCCTACAAATTCATTAGCTTTCAAGTGAAAGCGATATTGCAGCATAGATACAGAGGGATGATCGAATTACATACACCCGTCAATGCCCGTCATGATGTCTAATTAAATCGATAAGCGACTGAAGACACTACGACTGTCTAATCCATACCAACCAATTTAAAACCTGTGTCAGATTTTACAGATGTCACTGGGCTTACCATAAACGGATTTTTTCAAATGAGAGTTTGATAAGGGTGCGACAACTCTTAAATTTTGGCAGATTTTAGCTAATTTCATAGTTATGTACGCTGCAACGGAGAGAAAACTAGTTTAGCTAAATTTAAACTTGTAAATTTACCCGAAAGAAAGTATGAATATTTTTATTTAACTGGCTGTATATTCTATGAGAAGGATGTAAGATAAACGGTTGTTTACAGATGCAGAATTTAATGAAGCTTTTCTGATCATTGGATGACATTAAAAAACATTCAGGGTGTGATTTTATTCCACCTCTATCAAACTGCTGGGTCATTGGTTAAAGCTTTTTCTGAATGTTTATATTATGTGGCAGATCAAATGACCGACATTGAAGCAGATTGATAGTGCTTTTTTTTCTAGCCTCGTTGGGCTGAAGCTTTGGTTTTTGATTCTCCTCTGTTTTTGAAGAGATTCTGCAAACTATACCCCATAAATTCTGTACAGTATAATATTATACATATTCAGGATAAAACAGAAACTGGTTTACTGGGATATGCGACTCACGATTTTGTTACATTGTGCTGTGGTATGCTCTGTTATCGTCAGAAGTGAGCCGACAACTATTGTACATGATTACTGGAAATTGTTCGCAGCTATGGTGTATATAATCACACTTGCTGCCTCAAATGGTGTTAATTAGCTTTCAAACCATAGACATATTTTGCAAAGCTTGTTAGTCAAAATGGCGAGGTATAGGGTCGGTACTTGCAAACTTCAAATTGCAACAAAGTCCTACCAAATAGCACAAATTTACAATTATTTATCCATTTACCCAACATAATACACATCTGCGCAAGTGAGCTTCAAGGCCGAATATTTAACTATTTTCAGCATTGAAAATTCCATTTTATTTACGGTTGTTGCACTGCCCATTTAAAACTTTAGAAGAAACTGAAGCCTATTATCATCTCAGAGTTGGAATAGTTTACTGGCCCCTGGCAGCATGATTAGATGCTTTTTGTTCTGAAATTGATATAAAAATTCGCACAAATGATAATTGTTAAAGCGATATTCCATGTCAATGCTTAATGGTTCTATTGAAATCATTGTCTATAGCATTGATGGACCTAGGAACTACTGAGTAGCATTACTCCTTGGATGGGCAGTGTAAACTGCTTAGGTAAAGTGAGTTCCTCTGGTCACCGATAATTTCCTAAAATGTTATTTATGGATTTTTGCTGAGCTAATGGTTCCACAGAAAGTCAGGATATTTATACCTGCTGATTCGGACATAAAAGAAACACAGGGAACTAGTATTTTTATTGGGTCAATTTACAATGTTTCTTCTGAACTTGCTTCTCAATACTAATCATTACAATTAAAAAAGATCCGACTTTTAAATCGATAGCGTTACAGTAGTATGATTAAATGCACTAGATGGCCCAGTCGGCTTCTATGAAAAAACAATCAAAACGATAATAATATAATAACTACTTTCCTGATGTCATGATAACATGAATAAACATAAGTACAGATATATCAAGAAGTCCACACTCCTCGGTGTAATGAGCCAAATATGATTTGTCTGCACATCATGCAGAATTGCGTTGTCCTGATTGTCACTCTGTTTATGTCTTCTAAGAAATGTTTTTCGATTTTGTGCCACAAACTGGGCCATGAAAGCAATTTATAGCCTCTTTCACAACTAAATGTACTTCTATATTCAATAATCTGATTCAGTTTCGCTGACTGATTCATCAGCCATCGATCCATCGTTATCATCGTCATCAGACCGATCAATGACAGGAACTTGATCCATACTGGGTCTGCGTGGCATGGGCACCGGAGGCCTTGCACTCTCGTAACCATATCCAGACATTCGTCGTACATCAGCTGTGTCAGCAGCATGATTACTGTCTCTATGTACGAGAGCTTTCAGTGCTGTCTTCTCCGTAACCGTGTCATCCTCATCTGATTCACTTTCCTCCTTCCTGCCATATCTGATTGTGGTGCCGTTTAGCTGATATGGTTTCTGCTCTGTAAGATTCAGAGCGTCATTGTGATCCTCGTAGGAGGCTGTGAATGATTTGTATAGTTTGTGATCAGGTGCTTCATTTATTCCAGTTTCTTCATTGTCTTCTGGTTCAAATTTGTGGTAGTCATAAGCTTTACGTACAAGGATTAGTAGTGGGGCATATAATATATTTGTAACGAAAATTCCAGCGTTTAATGCAGTGAAACCTATACTGTTCACAATCTGTCCTGCTATGATTGGTCCGACTGCGTAAGCAGCAGAGTACGAGATGTCAGCGATGGCATACACACTGCCATACACAGACACATGACGAACGTCTACAAGATGAGCCATTAAAGGTAGAATAGCTGTATCTACCAGAGCGATACCAAAACATAGAATACACAGCGGTAAAATTACGAGACCAAAAGATTTACAAAATGGTAGGATCATACAGCTGACCCCTTCCATAGCCAGTCCAATAGCAGCCAGTAACCACTGATATTGTGGATAACGCTCAGCGATTTTCACAGTAACAAAGACACCAGCAATGTGTGGTAGGAATGCCGGCAGCCATATCAGTCCGATCTGCCATTCTGGTGATCCCATTGTATCTTTCATCCATAGCGCGATAGTGGGTTCTATGAAGGCTAATGAAACATTTGCCATCACCAAGCATCCTGCGCACACGGCTATGTATGGGTCAATGACGAGCTTGTAGATTGGGGTTGCATTAGGAAGCTTGTCTTGTTTCTTCAGATCTCTTCTCTGTTTTCTGGCAGGTTTCATTGCGAACATCATAAGTGTTCCATCGAACAGTGCGATTAGAGCGAGGACTATGAATGGCACAGCTTTACCAGCAAACTCATACAATGTGCCTCCAAAAGGTGGAGCAACAAGGCTGCCAAATGAGATGAAAGCTAAAGCTATACCCAAAGCTGCAGAGCGTTCCTTGTCATCAGGATATCGGTCAGCAATCATAGCTAAGCCTGATGTATCAGCAAAGGCCGAACCAATGCCTTGCATACTTCTTGCAATGAACAGGGCTCCATAGCTGCGACCTATAGCAAACATCGAGGTGCTCAAGAATATGATAGTGAGTCCAATCATCATAGGTATATCGTATCCTATTCTGTCCATCAATGTTCCAGTGAATGGATTCACAAATAGCTGGAATATGGCTTTACAGGCAAAGAGCACTCCAATATTAACATCTTCAAATTTGCTCTCGTAGGTTTTTGCCATCATTTTAAAGCTACGTATGAATGTATTGTTAGCTTCCGGGGTAGGAGTTGTCATAACTTGACCAGGTGAAGTCATTGTTGTTGAATGTGGGGTCGTTGGAGTCGTTGTGTTATCAAAAACAGTTACATTCTCCATCACAGTGCGATTAGGAAAAGCATGGATCTCCCGAAGATAGGTTGGAATGATAGGAACGATAACCATATACAACATGTTGTCCAAGAATAGAGCGATGCATACAATAACGAGAACAACGCGTCTTTGAGACTTTGGTACACTTATCTTCTCGTCGAATCTATCGAGCCAGTGTCTGACGATACGGTTGCTACATGGTATTTTCCAGTTAGCAATCCATTCTCTCATAGCAATAAGGAATGCATACAGTTTATTCGGAGGGCTCTGCTGCGCACCGGCTGATCCTTCTGATCCCTTGGTTCCGTAGCCATTTTCCTGTGTTTTAGTGTGATTCTCCATGTTTGTAAGGTAATGGGCAGAAGCTCTTAACTCTTCACCTCCCCAACTTTTCTTTTAGTGCTCATCGAATAATCCTGCAAGCGGGACAATCAATTCTTAGGTAATCTGTAACACAATATAAAACCATTTATATTTTCTTTGCTGTCTTAAGAAAAATCATTGGACCTTTGAATAATTTATGATATATAATTGTCCTTTTTGTGTAGTTATGCTATAAGACAAAGTAATTTTCATCAAGCTATGAAGTGGCAGCAATATATTGAATGCTAATGTCATATCACCGGGAGGGGGAGTTCATTGATTCCAATATTCTTTGTGGCTGCTGTCACGCTGTTCGGTGACAACAACAGGAAACAAAAAAATGGTGTTCATGTACTACACATAACGAAAATATTGGGAGATGAGGGGCCATTCCATATCAATACACACAAAAGGCAGCATTTCATTATGTTATTATGGTGTGACACAAAAATGTCATAAAAAACAACTACTCAGCAAATCGTCACACCTATAATTCAACCCAAATCCCCAGATATTTATCTGGTAATAGATAACAGTCCCGATTTACAGTACATTCAGTGTCGGAAACTAGGGGGAGGTATGCTATATAAACTCTCTGAGTAATGCAAAAGTGCTTATTAGTACATTAGTACATTGTCAAAGCTTTGTAGACCTTTTTTTACTATAACATGTTAAATTTCCAACCATACATGTATCTACAAACTTCACTTTACTATACTTTTTTTGTTTGATCTGATGTAAGGCAAGCAGGTAGGCAATGATGATGCTATTGTAAAACAAACAATATACAAGTATATAGTGGTGATGGATCAACTAAGCGGCAGTAAGAAGAAGAAAAGTAACGGCACACTTACCTAATTACGTGAGTCAATTTGTGGGTTTTGATAATAGAATGCAGATATCCTTCTCTGAAAGCGTTAAAACTTCTCTGTTTGAGCAAAAAATTGTGATGGTCGCCTACTAAATAAAGGTATTCAAACAGGTGCTATCAGTGGCAATTTCTGTGTTACCGCGTTTCAAGAAAGAAAATTTTATTATCCAGAATCAATATAGCTTGGTGCTATTATATCACTTGATCCGAGAAAGTGAAGCTGGCAGTCAATGGTGTTAAAATGTGAACGTGTAAGAAGAATAGATTGCAGTACTAATTTTGTTAAATAATTAGAAAGCACACAAACTTGGCAAATGAATTGTCTCATATTATTGTATTGTGAGAGAGCCAGCAGATTAGCTATGACTAAAATCCAATAGAGTGTAATATTGGGTGAAACTGTTTCCTAACGGCATCAACAGAGATTCGATAATTAATTGAATTGTGCATGCAAGTAACCCGGGGGACTTTAACACACACCAAACTGTACAGCGCCATGATTTCATTACCAGACTGGTAGCCCTAAAAATAATGTTTCGTTTCGCAGCAGTTCAAGAGAGCATGGCTATCCCAATAAAATATGTCACTTCTTACAATATACATGTAGCTTATTTTGATGATTGAGTTATTCTAACAGTCCTCAGCCAATCCACTGTTCCACCCCCATATTGTCATAACAGTTTTTGCTTGACTAAAATCTACCAGTAAAGAAGATTCAATTTGTTGATTAGCTTTTCAAAAGATCTGCAGCCCATTTGTTACCAGGTGTTTGCTCCTAAACT